>Ga0190286_1000479_pt1 | contig 16429 bp, 12 predicted proteins | sample 48691834_MG_FD_183241 | JGI IMG/M metagenome (GOLD analysis project Ga0190286, IMG submission 183241) | Hydrothermal vent microbial mat bacterial communities from Southern Trench, Guaymas Basin, Mexico - 4869-18-3-4_MG | ecosystem: Environmental > Aquatic > Marine > Hydrothermal vents >... | reverse complement strand
GGTGGGCACGGGGGTGGGAGTAGGGGTGGCTTCGATCACCGCCAAATCGATGGAGTCCTCGCCTTCGATCGTACGGCCGCCATCGGAGGAGATGCCCGCGCTGATGGTGTACTCGCCTTCCATCCGCGGCGTCCATTTGTAGCTGGCCTTGCCCAGCGAGGTCTGCGTTCCGGTGAGCCTTTCGCCGGCTTTATCTCGCACCGTCCACACCACGGAGAACTGGCTCGCCATCTGCGGGGCCGCCGATTCTCTGAACTGGCGCAGGACATCCCAGATGCGGGCATCGCTCTCTTCGTCGAAGTCATTTATGGCCACGCCACCCAAGTGGTAATCGCTGATGAACCTCAGCTTATGGGCTATGCTGGTGGCATCCTCCAGCCAGATGGTGTGCTGGCGTCCGGTCTCGTCCTCATAACTGAAATAATAGCTTCCCGTCTGCTCATCGAACTTGATATCGGAGAAGCCGGGGGGAGAGGCCAGGTGCACATTCACCTCCTCGCCGGGGGTCACCCAGGTCTTTTCCCCCTCGATGGCGATCCGGAGGAGGGGGGAGAGGGCCTGCTTATAGGTTATCTGGTTCTTAGCGTCGCCCACCTCCTCCAAGCTGCGAGCGGAGAATGCGAGTCGGAGCCGATAACGATCCACCTCCCCCACCGCCCAGGAGAGCAACTCCTCCACCTCCCCTCCGGGGACGTAAGCTCGAGGGTCGGAGGGAGCGGGGATTTCGAGGACATCCGCAGCCCTTCCCAGGGCGCTCCAATCGTAAGCACCGGTCTTCCACTTGCGAATGGCTTTCCGCGGCCATTCGACGCGCACTACGAGCCGTTTCTCCTCGGCGTGCAGCTTCTCAGCCAGCTCGGTGATAAACTGACTGAACTGCTCCCTCAAGCTCGGGTTGATGCCCCGGTAGGCGATCTCGATGCCCTGATACCCTTCCTCCTTCACCAAGTCGAGGATGGCCTCTATATGCGCCCGGCGCATATCCTCCCTAGCCAGCATATTGGCTACGAGGTCACTCCTCACCACTCCCCCGGTTTCCCAGTTGCGCAGGATGGGCACGACATCACAAGAGGCAGGCAAGGAAGAGAGCTCTAACCGCCCTGTGATGCTCCCCCTGTTGCCTAATCGGAGGCCCAAGGGGTTGACCTCCGTCACTATCCCCTCCTCCTCAGCGGGGATGGCCTCCGACTCGACGGAGATCGCCGGGGCCAGGAACTTAGTCTGCATCACCGCAACCGAAGGGGGGATGGAGGTGAGGTAAGCCTTTATCTCGTCATCTTCGACGTCCACGTGGCTGGGGAGCCATTGCCACTCCTTTCCTGTCCACGCGTAGAGGTCTAAGGTGCGATAGGGCTCAGCGTCGTTGGGGATGGGCACGGTAAGCTTAACTTCTGTGGGGGACTTGCCGCGCAGGCGGAATCGATAGAAAGGGCTCTTCATGATCAAACCTTTGGCGACGAGGGCTTCGACGGCGGGGAGGAGCTCCTTCCCCGCTGATCCCTCCAGAAAGTTCAACCGCGGCACGGAGGTCAATTTGACCTTAAGGGGACCAGCGAGCCCTTCGGGGGGGATGGTCAATCTGGTGCCATCGGGGTCTTCCACGAACCGATGCTGTTCATCGATGGTTATGTAACCAGCCTCCACAACCCTCTGCCCTGCAGAGACGGGCGGCAGGAGCAGCCCTGCTACCACCAGGATAGGTACCAGCACGAAGTTGACCAATCGAAAGGCCCATCTACCCTTTGCCAGGCGGACTAATTTGTCTTCCATCGCCCCTCCCCTTTCGGTTGTTAACTTTAACAACACAGAGGGCATTTTAGCATAAGAGGGGCGTTTTGGCAAATTAGAGCGGTCATATAATCGGACGATTCTTCTGTGCCCGCCCTGTGGAATATAACTCTATTCCACAGGGCACGGACATGCCGCAATGCGCCTGGTTGACAACTATGGTTTAGATATGATATAGTAGAAACGAGGGACAACGGATGGAAAAGAGGTACGAGGAGATCGAACACACCGCTGATATGGCGATGAGGGCTTACGGGCGGGACATGAAGGAGCTCTTCGCCAACGCCGCCTACGGGATGTTCAGCCTGATGGCCGATTTATCGTCCATCACCCCTGCCGTCCATCGTCGGGTGCACCTGCAGGCCCCCGACCAGGAGGCCCTGCTGGTGGATTGGTTGAACGAACTGCTTTACCTCCATGAGGCGGAGGGGGAGGTCTACTGCAGCTTCGACATCCAGGACCTCTCCCCAACCGAGCTCTCGGCCACCGTGGGGGGCGAAAAAACCGAGGCGGTGACCAAGGTCATTAAAGCCGCCACCTTCCACGAATTGAAGATCGCAAGGACGGAGGACGGATACGCTGCCACCATCACTTTCGATATTTGACGAGCCCAGGAGGGGTAAAATGGGTGCGATAAAATTGGCGGAGCATTTTGACCCGACGGCAGATTTTGTGCTCTTCCCAGGGGATTGTTTAATATGTTAGATGCAGATGAATGAATTAATGCGTGATAGTTGGAAAGGCCTAAGGAGGGGAAAATGGTTACCAAGCAGGACTTGAGGCGCATCACGGACTACCTCTACGAGATACCGAAGAGCTATCGCCCGGACATGAGGGTGCCGGCCAGGATTTACGCCGATGAGGAGCTTTTGGAAGCGACCTTCAGGGATCGTACCTTGGAGCAATTGGTTAACACCGCCACATTGCCAGGAGTGGTCAAATATACCTTGGTGATGCCCGACGCCCACCAGGGCTATGGTCCGCCCATCGGAGGGGTGATCGCCACCCGCTACCCCGACGGCATCATCTCGCCCGGAGCGGTTGGCTACGATATAAACTGTCTGAGCGGCGATGCCCTGATCCTCCATAAGCACGGCTACCGCTTGCCCATCGCTGAGATGGAGAGCCGTTGGCAAGAGGCAGAGTTATGCTGCCAGGACTTCGGAGCCGAGCGAGAAGCCACGACGGGGGTGGTGCGTTACCTCAAGATCAGGCCCCACAACACGGTCTATCGCATCACCACCGAGGCGGGGGACGAGATTGTAGCCACCGCCGACCACCCCTTCTGGACCCCCGACGGGATGGTCGAAGCGGAGGCCCTGAGGGTGGGTGACCAGGTAGCGATGTATCCCTTCGAGGGCGTGCCCTACGAGGAGCCGAGCGACGAAGTAATCCTCGACGAGGAGAACATCAAAGAGCTGCTGCTCAGCCTGGGCAAAAATTCGCGCGGCCATGGCCTAGAACAGGTCATCGCCCACCTGAAGAAGCGCAACCTTTTGCCCCTGAGGTACAATTCCCCCCAGCTCCCATATCTGCTAAAGGTGATGGGCTATCTCTTCGGCGATGGAACCATCTATTTCCAAAATCGGAGGGGGCAAGGGGCGACCTGGTTCTACGGCAAACCTGAGGATCTGGAGGAAATCAGGAAAGATATCGCCGCCATCGGCTTCACCCCATCGCAGGTTTACACCCGCAAGCGAGAGCACAAGATAACGACTACTTACGCCGATTACGAATTCACCCACGTGGAGCACAGCTTTAAGGTAACGGGCAGCAGCTTCGCCGCCCTGCTGGTGGCCTTGGGCATCCCTGTCGGCAACAAGGCCACCCAGGATTATGAAGTACCCACCTGGCTCTTCAAGGCCCCGCTCTGGCAAAAGAGGCTCTTCCTGGCAGCCCTCTTTGGCGCGGAGCTCTCCACCCCGAAGGCATATAAAGGCCGTAACTACAACTTCTACTGCCCAACGCTGTCCTTAAACAAACACGAGGGCTTCGTCGAGAGCGGTCGTGCCTTTCTGGAGGGCATCGCCCGAGTCCTTGCCGAGTTCGGGGTCGAGACGAAGAAGATCAGCCGGAGGAGGGAGCAAAGGAACAAGGACGGCACCCTCTCCCACCGCCTGCGCCTGGTCCTCTCCTCCACGCCGGAGAGCTTACTCAATCTCTGGGGCAGGGTGGGCTTTGAGTACAATAGGGAGCGTCGCGCACTGGCCAATGCTGCCGTTCAATATCTCAAGCGTAAGCAGGCGGTGATAGAAATCAGGGAGAGGGCGGCGGAGATGGCCGTCGCCGGGCACGCCGAAGGGATCGCCCCCTCCCAAATCTACAGCGAATTGACAGGCCCTTACGTCAACCGGCGATTCTTAGAGCGCTCCATCTACGAGGGCAGAGAGACGAGCGTGCGCGTCGGCGGTGACTTTCCCACCTTCGACGAGTACCTCGAAGAAGCCACCTGGGGCCTTGGCCAAAGCGGGATGGTTTGGGAGCGCATCGCTTCCATCGAGCCCATTTTCGACTTCGATGGTTATGTCTACGACTTCACCGTCTCTCACTCCGACCACAACTTCATCGCCAATGGCTTCGTGGTCTCAAACTGCGGCGTGCGACTCCTGCTCTCGGAGCTCTACGCCGAGGAGGTCAAGCCTTACATCTCGGATTTGATCACCGCCATCTTCCGCACTGTGCCCAGCGGCGTGGGGAAGAAAGGGGCCATCAAGCTCTCAGATGCCCAGATGGACGAGGTCCTGCGGGAAGGGGCGAGATGGGCGGTGAAGCATGGGTATGGCATCGGGGAAGACTTAGAGCGTCTGGAGGAGGGGGGATGCATAGCTGGGGCCGATCCCGAGGCCGTGAGCAGAAGGGCCAAGGAGCGCGGAAGGGCCCAATTGGGTACCCTAGGTGCAGGCAACCACTTCGTGGAGGTGGAGGAGGTGACCGAGGTCTATGATGAAGAGGTGGCTAAGACCTTTGGCCTCTTCAAAGGGCAGCTGGCCGTCCAGATACACACCGGTTCCCGTGGCCTGGGCCATCAGGTCTGCACCGACTACGTCAAAGCGCTCCAGAGCGCGGTGGCTAAATACGGCATCAAGCTCCCCGATAAGGAGCTGGTCTGCGCCCCCATCGATTCCCCAGAGGGGCGACGGTACTTCTCCGCTATGGCCTGCGCAGCAAACTACGGCTTCGCCAACCGCCAATGTATCACCCATTTCGTCCGCCGGGCCTTCGAACGAGTGCTGGCCGGCAAAGTGAAGGACTGGGAACTCCACCTCCTCTACGGTGTGGCCCACAACATCGCCAAGTTCGAGACCCATACCGTGAATGGTGAGCAGATGAAGCTATGTGTCCACCGCAAAGGGGCAACGCGCGCCTTCCCGGCTGGCCATCCCGATGTGCCCCAATGTTACCGCCACGTCGGCCAGCCCGTGCTCATCCCGGGGGATATGGGCACTGCCTCCTATGTGCTGGTGGGCACCCAAAAGGCGATGGAGGAGTCCTTCGGCACCACTTGCCATGGGGCAGGGAGGTTGATGAGCCGCAAAGCGGCTAAAAGGAAGATCCGTGGCTCGGAGCTGAGAGACCGACTGGAAGCCCAGGGCATCCGGGTGAGAGCCGGCAGCATGGCCGGGCTGGCTGAGGAAGCCCCCGAGGCCTACAAGGATGTCGATAGAGTAGTGGAAGTAGTGCACCGGGCGGGATTGGCCCGTAAGGTGGCCAGATTACAACCCCTGGCCGTGATGAAGGGATAGCAGCAGGGGGCGAGGCCATCCTCGCCCCCATTTTTCCTTAAAAAATCCGCCCTGAACTTGACATAGTGCCCTTTATATGGTATAATTGTTGAAAACAATAGAGATGGCTGACCAAAAAGGTTAGCCGCAAGCTGCTTTTTTTATGAGGTAAGGATGATCCGATTTAAACTCGCTGAACTGTTAAAAGAAGCACCGGGTTCCACCCGGTTCTTTACCGTAAACGAAGGCCGACGAAAACTGGGCAACGACTTGACCGTCGACTTTCTACGAGGCAGCGTGGAGTTCCTTCGCACCAATAAGGGCATCTTCGCTAAAGGCAACTTCCAAACCCAAGTGCAGCTGCAATGTGCTCGCTGCTTAAAGATGTTCGCTCAGCCCTTAACCATTCATCTGGCAGATCAATTCAGCCTTTCTCCCAACAAGCTGGCAGAGGAGCCCGAGTTCCCCATCGCCGGGGATGGCATTCTAGACCTAACCCCAGCCCTTAGGGAGCGCATTATCTTAAACTTGCCCATCAAGCCCCTCTGCCGTCCCGATTGCCTCGGGCTTTGCAGCCGATGCGGACAGAATCTGAACGAGGGCCCATGTGGATGCAAAGAAGAAGCCGTTGATCCCCGCTTAGCGGTGCTTAAACAATTACTGTAGAGGTGATGTAAGATATGGTGAAACTTGCGATGGAAGAGGAATTGAAAATAGCGCCGGAGTTGTTAGAAAAGGCCAGAGAGCAGGGCTATCTCACCCCTGATGATATATTGGAAGTCTTCCCAGAAGCGGAGGAGAATTTGGACCAGCTGGAAGAGATATTCTCCCTTCTCTATGAAGCTGGGATCGAAGTCTATGACAGTGAGCAAGAGGTTGAGAAGGAGGAGTTGAAGGAGGAAACCAATCCGGAGGAGGACAGCTTCGACCTGAGTGGAATCTCCAGCGATGACACCATCGGCCTCTACCTGAAGGAGATGGCAAAGACCCCTCTTCTGTCCCAAGAGGAAGAGGTGGAGCTGGCTAAGAGGATAGAGAGGGGAAAGGAAGCCCGCAAACGCTTGGAACTCCTGGCCAACGATGGCCATGATCCGGAGGAGCTGGAGGAGCTAAAGCGGATAATAGAGGATGCGAAAGCCGCTCGAGATCACCTGATAAAGGCCAACACCCGCCTGGTGGTCTCCATCGCCAAGAGGTACATGGGGAGAGGGGTGCCTTTCCTGGACCTGATCCAGGAGGGTAACCTGGGCCTGATGAAGGCGGTGGACAAGTTCGACTACCGCAAGGGATATAGGTTTTCGACCTATGCCACCTGGTGGATACGCCAGACCATCACCAGGGCCATCGCCGACCAGGGAAGGACCATCCGCGTCCCCGTCCATATGAACGACCGCATACGCAGGCTTTACAAGACGGCGAGGAAGCTGGAGCAGGAGCAGGGCCGCCAGCCTACCCCTGAGGAGATAGCCGAGGAGATGGACATCGAGCCCAAGAAAGTGCAGTGGATGCTGAAGGTCTCCTGGAAACCCCTCTCCTTGGAGAAGCCTGTGGGCGAGGAGGGAGACAACGAGCTGAGCAACTTCATCGAGGACGAAAGCACGCCCTCCCCCTTCCAACAGGTCTCCCGAGAGCTGTTGCGGGAGAGGATAGAGGAAGCGCTCTCCACCCTCACCCCTCGCGAGGCCCGCATCCTCCGCTACCGCTTCGGTCTGCAGGACGGCCGCTGCTACACCTTAGAAGAGGTGGGGCAGAAGTTCGGCCTAACGCGGGAGCGCATCCGTCAGATCGAGGGCAAGGCCCTGCGCAGGCTGCGCCATCCCCGCCGCAGTCGTAAACTACGAGGCTATCTAAGCTGAAAACACGGATTACACGGATCATAGAGGCTTTTCGATCCGTGTAATCCTGTTCCTATCGACCGATGATGTTAAGGGCAGCCAGCCAGAGGAAGATTTGTACTATGGCGGCTCCCCCCAACAATAGATAGGTCCCTAACTTCTCCCGACCATAGATGGAAAATCCGAGGCCGCAGTTGGCAAGCATAGTGGCTAGACCTATGATGGGCAATAAGAACAGCTGGCCTCGGGTGCCGATCCGATCTGCCTGCCCTGAGGCATCCCAATGTAGAGGCAGGAGCTCAGGCAGGGCCGGGTAACGCCAGCAGAGATAGGCGAAAAGGGCAAGGTTGGCTAGGAAGCCTAGAGCCACAAGCAAAAGGACCCCTCTATCCCCCCAGATGGGCCAGCTTCTGAAGCGTGCCTGATGGATCCCCTGGTTCAGCTTCTTGGTAGGCCCCAATCGGCGCTTGACCTCGAAAGCGGCGATGAACTCCTCCTTAGCGGTCGGCGAGATGGCATAGCTTACATTGGGGGTCATCACCAGAAGTTGTTCTGCCGGAGGGCAGGTTGCATAGAAGAGGACCGATCCCACTCCCCTTACCTCTTTACGGCCTATCCAGTAGCCCGGCCATCTCACCCCTCTGGTCTTGATGGACACCCCATCCACGATGCGGATGATCTCGCCCAGAGGGATGACCTGCTGGGTATCCGCCCAAGTGATGGTCAAGCCATTGCGATCCAGTTGGTATCGCAGGTTAAAGAAGCCATAGGTCCGATGGGTGAGGAAGATCAGCAGGGGCAAGCTGGAGAGGATGGCTAAGGCTAAAGCGAAGGAGGCTAAACTCACAGGGCTCCTCATCAATCGAGAGAACAACATCCAGTCGATGGCCAGCACCGAAAGGATTGCAGCTACCCCCACTAAGCCCCCTATCGAGCGTCGAGGCTTCCAGACCATAGGCACCTCCTTGAGGTGGGGCTCTCACTTGGGATACACAGGGGTACACCATTCCCGATATCTCTCTACTTTCCCGCGCACGATAGCGGAGTAGAGGGTCTGCAGCCTCTTGGTGATGGGGCCCGTATGGCCCGTTCCCACCGGGCGATGGTCTATTTCGACAATGGGCGTTATCTCGGCCGCTGTGCCGGTGAAGAAGGCCTCCTCGGCCACATAGAGCTCGGTGCGGTCTATCTGGCGCTCCACGGTCTCTATCCCCAACTCCTCCTCAGCTATCTGCAGGACGGTTGCCCTGGTTATCCCCTCCAGGATGTTCGCTGTTACCGGAGGGGTGATCAATTTCCCATCGCGGACAATGAAGACGTTCTCCCCACTTCCCTCCGAAACGTGACCATCCTCATTAAGGACGATGGCCTCGTCAAAGCCATTTTTAACAGCCTCGGTCTTGATCAAGGCCGAATTGACATAGCCACCGGTGACTTTGGCCCTTGCCGGTATGATGGGGTCGTCTATCCTCCTCCAGGAGGAGACACAAGCCCTGGCCTCCTCCACCGCGATATACTTGCCGAAGGGTAGGGCGAAGAGGGCAAACTCGTCCTCCAGGTCATGCAGCCTCACACCGATGGCCTCGGTGGCCTTGTAAGCTAAGGGACGGATATAGACATCCTCCCTGTATCCCTCTCTGCGGAGGAGCTCCGTTGTGATCTCGACCAACCTCTCCACACTGTATGGCATATCGATGAGCAGGATGCGGCAGGAGTTGTGGAAGCGCTGATAGTGCTCGATGACACGGAAGAGGTAAAGCTGCTCGTCCTCCTCGCTCCAGTAGGCTCGTATCCCTTCAAAGCAGCCCGTGCCATAGTTGAAGGCGTGAGTCATGATGCTGACCTTAGCCTCCTCGATGGGCACGAAGTCCCCTTTAAAAAACGCGTACTTTGGCATTTCATTCCCCCCTTGCTTTACGAAAGTCCCATCAATGGCAAGACTTTAAGATAGCTGCGAGGCTTCCCCAACAGGGGAAGGGGCAGAGGGCACTGCATCGGGTTTACTGGTGCAGCAATGACCCTCCGCCCTCTGGAGAATCAGCCGGCGAACGGCCTCGCCGTGATCCAATTTCCCTTTGACTTCTGACGTGAACCCTCTCGATCGATTACAGATACCTCTCCTTGCCCATCTCCCTCAGCTTCTCCACCAGCCTCTTCACATCCTGAGCCCGATCCTTGGGGCAGATCAACACGGCGTCGCCCGTATCCACAATGATCATATCCTCGAGGCCGATGGTGGCCACCAGTCGGGAACTGTGCACCAGGCACCCCTTAGTGTCCAGGCCCACGTGCTCTCCTACCACCACGTTGCCCTCCCCATCTGCTGGCAGGAGCTCGTATAAGGTCGCCCAGTCCCCTATATCGCTCCAGCCGATGTCAGCAGGGATCACCGCCACGTCCTCCGCATGCTCCATCACCCCGTAGTCAATGGTCTCATCCTCCACCTGGGCCCAGACCCGCTCCAGGGTTTCTCCCTCCTCAGGGGTGCCTAAGACGGCCTTGATCTCCATCAGCTGGGAATACAAAGCAGGCATGAACCTCTCGATCTCGCCCAGGATGGTCGAGACCTTCCAGACGAACATGCCGCTGTTCCAATAATACTGGCCACTGCGTAGAAACCTCTGTGCAGTGGCCAGTCTCGGCTTCTCCACAAATTCCTCGACCCGAAAGACCTCAAATTTCCCCACGTGGGTTAAAAGTGCGCCTCGACAGATGTAGCCGTAACCGGTGGCGGGTTTAGTGGGCCTGATCCCCAGGGTCATCAAGTGGCCTTCCTCAGCTACCTGGGCTGCTGCTGTGAGGATGCGTCGGAATCTCTCCTCCTCGGCGATGAAGTGATCGGCGGGGAGGACGGCCATCACCCCTTCGGGGTCGCGCTTTTCCAAGTAGAGGGCAGCCAGCCCGATGCAGGGCGCCGTGCCATGACCCTCAGGCTCGGCAATGATGTTGCCCTCCGGCAGCTGGGGGAGCTGTTCTCGGACGATGTCAGCGTAAGCCCGATTGGTGATCACGAAGATGTCTTCATTAGATGCAAGGGGAGCGATGCGCTCATAGGTCTCCTGGAGCATTGTCCTTTCGGATGTCAACTTCAGGAGTTGCTTCGGCCGTTCTCCTCTGCTGCAGGGCCAAAGCCGCGTCCCGCTCCCCCCAGCCATGATCACGGCGTACAATTTTGTCCTCCAAGCTCCTCTGGTGCTGTAGGCGACATTGCCTTGGTAAGTGTTCCGACAGCGCAGTTGAATACGACCGGCTGTCATTTCTCCAGATCCTTAGGTATCCTCAAGCACAAATCCTTGCATAGTTAACCGCAGGTGCAAGTTTATGATAAGAGAGATTTCCAGGCGAAGGATGGGACAGAGAACATCACCTACATTGTTGTCCACTACGTAGGGACGGCCCTCTGTCTCCGCCTATAGCTGATCATCCCTGGGATGGATCAAAAAACCTGCCCATCGGACTAGTTACTTTTTATATCGTCAACAGCGCGAGCCCTTCGTCAGACCCTTCAACAAGTTCAGACATTGCTCAGGATGCGCTCAGCCGATAGGTGTGGAAGTTAGAGTTGGTGTCAGGGGCAAATGACACCAGTGCTCCTCACATCAGGGATGCTGGCCAGCCAAGCCTGGAAATCAGGATCCGACGGTTCGCATAGGTCGGTGTCGAAGAACCAGAAATGCTCCAGATTGGTGAGGTTTGTCAGGGTCAGCGGCAGCGCTCCGCTCAGTTGGTTGTCGTCCAGGTAGAGCTCCTGCAAGTTGGCCAGGTTGCCCAGTTCGGGCGGGATGTTCCCGCTCAGTTGGTTGCTGCCCAGGGAGAGCCCCTGCAAGTTGGCCAGGTTGCCCAGTTCGGGCGGGATGCTCCCGCTAAGTTGGTTGCCGCTCAGGTGGAGCTCCTTCAAGTTGGTTAGGTTGCCCAGTTCGGGCGGGATGCTCCCGCTAAGTTGGTTGCCGCCCAGCCAGAGAACCTCCAAGTTGGTTAGGTTGCCCAGTTCGGGCGGGATACTCCCGCTCAGTTGGTTGTCGTACAGCCAGAGCTCCTGCAAGTTGGCCAGGTTGCCCAGTTGGGGCGGGATGCTCCCGCTCAGTTGGTTGTCGTCCAGGTAGAGCTCCTGCAAGTTGGCCAGGTTGCCCAGTTGGGGCGGGATGCTCCCGCTCAGTTGGTTGTCGACCAGGTAGAGCTCCTTCAAGTTGGTTAGGTTGCCCAGTTGGGGCGGGATGCTCCCGCTCAGTTGGTTGTCGTACAGGTAGAGCCCCTGCAAGTTGGTTAGGTTGCCCAGTTCGGGCGGGATGCTCCCGCTCAGTTGGTTGCCGCCCAGGCTGAGATACTGCAAGTTGGTTAGGTTGCCCAGTTCGGGCGGGATGCTCCCGCTCAGTTGGTTGGAAGCCAGGTCGAGACTCGTCACATGTCCTGATGCACAGGACACACCATACCAACTGCACGGTGTGTTCGTGACCAACCAGCCGTCATTGTTATTCCAGTTAGCACCGTTCGTGCTGTTGTAGAGTGCTACCAGGGCTTCGCATTCCCCCTGGGGTATCTCCGTTACGTCATCGCACGAGAAAATACCCGCCGTTGGCGTTGGAGTAGGCGTCTCTGTCGGTATCGGCGTGCTAGTTAGAGTGGGCACTGGTTCAACATAGAAGGTTGTGGTTTCGGAATCATTAACGTTGCCTGAGGTGTCCTTCGCGATGATCTGCACGGTATAATCTTGACCTCCTGACAGATTACCTGTATTGTAAACACCACGGTAAGTAGCCCCCGGCCTAGGCTCATATTCAGGTGTCATCAACCCAGTATCACCTACCTCAACGATTTTATATCTAACCTCCGCAACTTCTACGTTATCCTCAACCCAAGCAGTAATAGCTATGTCTTCTCCTTTGTCAATTCCAGGTGGATCCATAGCGATAACTGTAACATCAGTTACTAGAGGAGGCTCTGTATCAGCAGACGTGGGACTTGGCGTAGATGTGGGAGTATTGGTAGGCGTAGGCGTCTTTGTCGGTGTATAGGTTGGGCTAGGTGTTGGGGTGTGAGTGGAAGTCGGTGTCCAAGTAGGTGTGGCGGTTGGCGTGGGTGTCTTTGTCGGTGTAGGGGTAAAGGTAGGTGTTGGTACTTCTGCTTGTGCCAATAATAACACAAAATCTATCAAGGTAGCCTCATAACCCGCAAGTACACGGCTGAAGATCTCAACTTTGACTCCTACAGGAACTTCAAGGCCACCATATAGCTTCCACCAAGGACTGGGGTAGACGTCTGCTTCAAGCCGCAGATAGGCCCTGATGTCAGCATGAGGTCCAGCTACTCCATAGATCAGGAGAGTTAGCTGAGCCTCGGCATAGGCTTTGAAATCCGAACCAGCTGTAGGGGTTGGAGGCGTATAGTCAAATTCATTTGAGAAATCACTCACCTCGCTCCACCCGCCATCATCGTAATTCAGACCGGCTGTAAGTGTGGCTTGCTGGGTGACGCTTGTGGAAACGCCTACATCCACGCTGCCATCTAAGCCTACATTGATAGTCAATACAGGCACAATGACAACTTCGGACACAGGAATCGGCTCGAAGTAGTAACGGGCGATTTCCTTCTTTTTATGGATACCGGTGTGGGCAATGTCGGCTGTGATCCCAAGCTCAGCATTTTCCACCGCGCGGGCTGTAAAGGAAAGTCGGCGTATACTGAACCACTTGATCACCATCTCGAAATCGAAACTTGGTTCCAAAGTTATTTGGCCATTAGCCCTTACTTGGTCACCTGTCGTTGCCGAATTCCCATCGGCGTCAAACAGCACGACATTGCGAATGGTAATAAAGAAATGTCCCTGTGCCTGAGGAACCATGCTCAGAGAAACGCCCGGCCTTTGTATGCTGGCTTGCACATCGCCTGGCGTGAGGGTCTTATGGGTTCTAATCAGGCCCTCTTCTATCGCCTCCTCGATGGTGGCTTGTTCAGTTACCACTACAACCTGACCATCCGCGGTTGAAACGTTCACAACTTTACGCAAAAAGCCATGGGGCGCAAGATCTGTCACGCCACCGACCATCACATCACCCACTTGTAGAGCTTCGAGTTCTGGCGTCATCTCCGAGAAAGTAAACACAGCCCCGTCATCCGATATTGAGGATAGGCGCTGAAGCGTCGTTTCTGACAATACCTTGGTGGTGTCAGGTACCTTCACATAAGTACCATAATTCTTCAGCACGATGGGCAAGTAGATGGCATGTTGACCAGACGGTGGATCTGGGGTACTTGCCAGAGCATTGCTTCGGCTATATTCGCTATCTTTGAAACCCTCGCCTTTCGGAACCCATGCTGCTTCATTGGAGCCCTCATAAGAGACAGCGGAGAAAGCAGCAGACATGTTCGATTGACCGTAAGCAGGAAAGTACGGAGACGTACAAGAAGTAGCAACGATGGAAATTACTAACCCCAGAATAAGCAAGCGTTTCATTGAACTTCCCCCTCAGCAATCTTAGTTGGGTATCTGCGGTCCCAATCTCTCCCATTCAGTCAATCACATACTCCACCCCGCTCTCTCGGGCCAGCACATAGTGCATCCCTCCCACCTGCCTCACCATCCCCTTGAGCTCCATCATAGCCAAAGTGCTGGACACCTGAGAGATGGGGAGGCCGCTCCTCCGTCCGAGCTCGTCAATGTGGATGGGCTCAGCCGAGAGATGCTGGAGCAGGAGCGCCTCCTTCTCGTTGGTGGGAAGGATCTCCTTGGCCTCCGCCTGCTGGCTGACCATAGTCAGGTTCAGCTCCTCCAAGATGTCCTGGACGGAGAGGACGAGCTTGGCCCCCTCCTGAATGAGCTTGTTGGTTCCCACGCTCTTCTTACGGAAGATGTTGCCCGGCACAGCGAAGACATCCCTTCCTTGGGAGAGGGCATAATCGGCAGTGATCAGGGCGCCGCTCCTCTCTCCCGCTTCTACGATCACCACCCCCAGGGAAAGCCCGCTGATGATGCGGTTGCGGGGTGGGAAGTTGCTCCCCTCGGGCGGGGTACCCAGTGGGTACTCGGTGAGGATGGCGCCTTGTTCAACGATCCTCTCAGCCAATCTGCGATTGCAAGGGGGATAAATTATGTCGAGGCCCGACCCGAAGACGGCGATGGTCCTCCCTCCGGCCTCTAAGGCCGCCCGATGGGCCTCGCTGTCTATCCCCCTCGCCAGTCCGCTGACCACAGTGATCCCGCTTCGGGCTAATCCCCCGGCTATCTCCCTCGTCACTTCCTTGCCATAGACGGTGGCCCCGCGTGTGCCTACCACCGCCACCGCCCACTCATCCTGGGGCAGTAGCTCTCCCTTAAGGTAGAGTACCGGCGGGGGGTCATAGATGTTGAGCAGACGGGAAGGATAGGCCTCATCCTCCCAGGTGAGCAGTTTGATCCCCTCCCGCTCGATCTTCTCCATCTCCTCGTCCAGGGAGATCTCCTCCCTCGTCTGGAGCAGATTCGCCAGGGAGCGGCGATCGAGCCCAGCCTTCCGGAGCTCATGAGGGGAAGCGTTCCATGCGGCTTCTAAATCCCCAAAGTAGTCTAACAAAGCCCGGAGGCGAATAGGGCCTATGCCTTGAACGATATTAAAGCCTACCCAATACTTAGCCTCGGACACTTGGGCATCTCCTTGGGCTAAATCAAACCCTCCATTGGCTCTATCACCAGCTTCCTCTCCTTCAGATCCACCTTCACCACCACATCTTCAATGGCTGGGATGAGTATCTCCCTGGAGGATTTCTCGTCTTGTACCACAAAGACATCGTTGGCAGGTGTGGAAAGGACCTCGCTCACTCGGCCCAGGAATTCCCCTTTAGTGGTCCAAGCTTCCAGGCCGATGACCTGATGGATGTAATACTCATCCTCGCCCAGAGGCATAGCCTGCTCGATGGGTATCTGGACCAACTGGCCGCGTAAATCCTCGGCCGCTTCTCGGGTATCACAGCCGGCCAATTTAAGCAGCGCACGCCCCTTGTACAGCCGGAAGCGCTTCAGGGCAAAGGGTGTCTTCTCCTCCCCCAGGTAGACCGTATCCAGCAGGGCGAAGCGGTCTGGGAAGTCGGTCATGATTTCCACCGCTACCTCGCCCCTCAGCCCGTGGGGCTTTATCACTCGACCGATAATCAGGTACCGAGGCGAAGAGCGATCCATGCCTATCAGACGATCTTCAGGACAGCGTGCTTGCCCTCCTTAGTGGCCCATACCCTCAACAGAGTGCGCATGGCGTTTGCCACCCGCCCTTCTTTGCCGATGACCCGTCCTTTATCCTCCGGTGCCACATGGAGTTCAAAGACCACGGAGTTAAGGTCTTCGAATTCATCCACTCTCACCTGTGAGGGATCATCAACGATGGATTTGGCTATGTACTCGATGAGTTCCTTCCCAGCCACTTTAAGTCTCCATCAACCCGAGCGCCTTCAATTGCTCCTGCACTTCTGCTACCGCTTCTGAATCGAAACCCTCGATAGAGAGCAACCCTTCCTCCCCCTCCTCCAGCTTGGCCAATATCTCCTCGACCTTCGTCAATCCAGCTTCCTCGAGGAGGTTCCGGACGCGCTGGGAGAGGTTCAACTCCGCTAGGGAGAAGGCTTTCTCCTCAACTTTAGCGAGGCCCTCCTCCGCTTCAGCCAGCAAGGCCTCCAGGCTCTCCCCCTTCTTCAAGCGGGCGAACCTGTCTAAGGTGCCCGTCTTCTTCATCAGCCTGGCCACCGCCTCGGTGGGCTGAGCGCCCTGCGAGAGCCAATAGAGGGCCCGCTCCTCCTTGATCCTCACCGTCGGAGGATCGGTAAGGGGGTTATAGAAGCCGATGGTCTCGATGAACTTCCCATCACGGGGCGAACGGGAATCGGCCACCACCACTCTGTAACTTGGCTGTTTCTTTTTCCCTACCCGACGCAACCTTATCCTCACCATCTCCCTTCGTCTCCTTACCTGATATCAGCGGAAGGCGATAAACTTAGGCCATAAGCTCATTTGTAATCCTCCCTAGGAGGGGCAAAGGCGTCGATGACCACAGCCTCCTCCATCACTTTAGCCCCATGTTCCATGTTAGCCGGGGCCAAGTAGCTATCCCCTGCCTTGAGGAG
>Ga0190286_1000477_pt1 | contig 16481 bp, 18 predicted proteins | sample 48691834_MG_FD_183241 | JGI IMG/M metagenome (GOLD analysis project Ga0190286, IMG submission 183241) | Hydrothermal vent microbial mat bacterial communities from Southern Trench, Guaymas Basin, Mexico - 4869-18-3-4_MG | ecosystem: Environmental > Aquatic > Marine > Hydrothermal vents >... | reverse complement strand
CCTCTCATAACCTCTATCTATATGATAGACTCGATTAACCACAGTCTCCCCCCTGGCTGCCAATCCCGCAATTATAAGAGCGGCCGAAGCCCTTAAATCCGAAGCCATCACCGGTGCTCCTTTAAGTTCAGAAGGCCCCATAATGAAGGCTCGGGGTCCTTCCCTACGGATTTCTGCTCCCATCCGTAGGAGTTCAGCCACATGCATAAATCTATCCGGAAAGACTCTCTCCTGAATGATACTGATCCCCGGAACAGTAGTAAGGAAAGCCATCATCTGAGCCTGTAGATCCGTAGGGAAGCCAGGATAGGGTAGAGTGGTAATCTCCACCGGATGAAGTTCCCCTTCTACCCTACAGGAAATCCAGTCTTCTCCTTTTTTAATACTTACCCCGCAAGCCTGTATCCTATCCATAAAGGAAGAAAGATGATGGGGAATAATCCCTTTTACCCTTACTTCCCCTTTGGTTATCAACCCTGCTAAGAGATAAGTTCCTGCCTCTATGCGGTCAGGGATTATCCGGTATTTTGTCTCTTTCAGGTTTCTTCTACCTTTAATCCTTATTCTGGGACTTCCCAATCCTTCAATCTCCGCTCCCATCTGCTTGAGGAAATTACCCAAGTCTACTATCTCCGGTTCACAGGCTGCTCCTTCTATAACCGTCTCTCCTTCCGCTCCCACTGCTGCCATCATAATATTGGCCGTCCCCAGCACTGTAGGTCCCATAGCTCCAGCTAAGTACATGGAAGAACCTCTTAGATTACCCTCTGCCACTACATAACCATTTTCCATCTTTATTTTGGCTCCCAAGATTCTTAAACCCTTAAGATGCAGGTCAATGGGACGGGTTCCTATTACACACCCTCCCGGGTAAGATACTTTAGCCTTCCCAAATCTGGCCAGAAGAGGTCCCAGAACACATACAGAAGCACGCATAGTGCTTACTATCTCGTAGGGAGCCACCCATTTATCCACTCTTCGGGTATCTATGTAGAGGGTCTCATTTTTTCTCTCCACTCTTGCCCCCAAGACAGTAAGTAACCGGGACATAGTGGTAACATCTCTCAGATGGGGAACTCTTTCAATCTCATATATTCCTGGATGTATTAGAGTAGCTGCCATAATGGGCAAACAGGCATTCTTAGCCCCTGAGATCTTTACCTCCCCCTGTAATCTCTTTCCTCCTTTAATCCAGATTTTCTCCATGACCTTATTAGATAAATGGTATAATATGGCAAAATTAACTGGTTGTAAAGGAGTGGGGTATGAAAAGAATAGCGGTAATTGGGTTGGGGAGGTTTGGCTATCAGGTAGCGGTAACTCTGGCGGAGAAAGGGGCAGAAGTCATAGCCATTGATAAGGACCCTGCCAAAATTGAGGAAATAAAGGATAGAGTTTCCTTGGCTGTAACTCTTGATTCTACAGATGTAGAGGCTCTTAAAGCTCAGGGAATAGATAATGTAGAGGTAGCCGTGGTATGCATGGGGGAGGATTTTGAGGCTGCTTTACTCACAGCAGTAACTTTGAAAGAGATTGGCGTGAAAGAAGTTATCGCACGCACCAATACTGCCATCCGGGGGGAGATACTTCGCAGGGTAGGAGTGGATGGGGTGGTCTTTCCTGATGATGAGATGGGAAAGAGACTGGCACAAAATCTTCTCTATCCTACGGTAGTCAATTCCATCCCTCTATCCGAAGGTTACTCCATTGCTCAACTCAAAGTTCCTCCCGAATTTCACGGAAAGAAACTGAGTGAGTTGGACTTAAGGAGAAGATTTGGTATAAACGTGGTAGCCATTATGAAGAAAGGGGGAGAGATAGACAATGTCCCTCCTCCGGAATATGTTCTGGGAGAGGGAGATACTTTAGTTCTGATTGGACCCAATACTTCCATAGAAAAACTGGGTAAAAAATGATCCGGGTAAAGAACCTGGTGAAATTCTATGGAGATTTCCCTGCTCTTAAAGGAATAAGTTTTACCGTTAAGAAAGGAGAAATCTTAGGTTTCTTAGGTCCTAATGCGGCGGGTAAAACCACCACTATGAGAATTATCACCGGATACCTCACTCCCACAGAAGGAGAGGTTAAAGTTTGTAACTATGATATCTTCCAGAACCCTCTGGAAGTAAAGAAAAGGATAGGATACCTTCCGGAAAATCCTCCTCTTTATGGAGAGATGACGGTGAAAAGTTTCCTTTCTTTTGTAGCAGAGATAAAAGGAGTTCCTAAGGAAGTAAGAAAAAGAAGAATTGAAGAGGTAATGGAAAAGACAGGAATCTCTTCCGTAAGTCATCGTCTAATTTCTCATATTTCCCGTGGTTATCAGCAGAGAACAGGGCTGGCATCTGCTCTGATTAATGACCCAGAAGTTCTCATCCTTGATGAACCTACGCTGGGACTGGACCCTAAGCAAATAAGAGAAATTCGAGAACTTATACGAAATCTTAAGGGAGAAAGGACGGTTTTCCTTTCCAGCCATATCCTTCCTGAGGTGGAGGCAGTATGTGACCGGGTGGTGATAATTGACCAAGGAGAAATAAAAGCAGAAGATACTCCGGAAGGTCTCTCTCGCAGGGTAACTAAATCCTTAAGGTTTCATCTGAAATTGAAAAAAGCCTCTGAGAACCTTATCAAAGAACTGGAGAATCTTGCAGGAATAAAAGGAGTCTCTGCAACCAAGAGGGGTGAGATAGTAGAATTAAAGATAGACACTACTCCAGACAAAGATATGCGAGAAGATATATATCACACCGTGGTAAATGGAAAGGCAGTTATACTGGAATTCCGTCCTGTGGAGATGAGCCTGGAAGATATCTTCCTCCGACTTACCACCCGGGAAGAAGAGGAGTGAATGCTGGAGGAGATAGCCAGAAGGATACTGTCCAGCAGAAAAACCGTAGCCTTTACGGGAGCAGGGATTTCCCAAGCCAGCGGAATACCTGCCTTTCGGGGTGGGGAAGGGATATGGGAAAAATATAACCCTTTTTTCTACGCTTCTCTCCCTGGCATAATTCTTACCTTTCTCCTTCGCCCCTCTTCTCTGGCTTCCTTTTTTAGAGAAATTGTGGAGAGTATTCTAAAAGCCTTACCCAATCCTACCCATCTGGTGCTGGCAGATTGGGAAAAGAGAGGAATTATCTCTTCAGTAATCACTCAGAACATTGATAATCTCCACCAGAAAGCAGGCAGTCAGCAGGTTATAGAACTTCACGGTAACATCTATACCCTGAGATGTGGTAAGTGTCTTAAGAGGAGGAAGTTGAAGGAAGAGGACCTGGAAGAGATTGTAAATATCCTGAGAGAAGGTACCCGGCATAGCCTGATGGAGGTGTATAGACGTCTTTCTCCTTCCTGTGAATGCGGAGGAAAGTACCGTATTCATGTAGTCTTTTTTGGAGAATCCCTTCCCTGGGAAGATTTTAAAAAGGCGGAAGAGGAGATGCTCTCTTCAGAAGTTATCCTCCTTTTGGGTACTTCCGGCATGGTAGAACCTGCTCGCTCTTTACCTTTAAAAGCAAGAAGGGGTAGTGTGCTGATAGAGATTAATCCCTCTCCCACTTTCTACACTCCTCTGGTAGATTATTATCTGGAGGGTAAAGCAGAGATAATATTACCGGAGATGAACAAATGCCTGAGCAACTGAAAGATTGGATAGGAGAGGTGGTAGTAATAGATACAGATAGCCGGTGGATATACATAGGTAGATTAAGCAGTATAGAGGTAGATTTCTTGGTTCTGGAGGAGGCAGATGCTCACGATATTACCGATACCCTCTCCACCCGGGAAGAGTATCTCCGAACCTCCCGTTTAAACGGGGTGGTGGTAAATCGCCGGAAAGTTTTGGTAAGGCTGGATAAGGTAGTGGGGATATCTAAACTGGAGGATATAGTGCCATGAAAGTGTGGTTTATATTAATATCTATTTTGTTTGGCTATCTGATGGGCTCTATCTCTTTTGCAGTTATTATCTCTCGCCTTAAAGGTGTAGATATAAGGAAAGTAGGGACGGGCAATCCGGGGGCTGCCAATGTATTCAGGCAGGTGGGTAAGAAATACGGGATTGTAGTCTGGATTCTGGATACTTTAAAAGGCGTTTTCCCCATGATAGTAGCGGGAAGAGTTTTCCACCTCCCCCTTCTGGCAGTGGCGGCTACTGGTTCGGCAGCCATCGCCGGTCATTGCTGGAGTATATTCCTAAGATTTAAAGGTGGGAAAGGAGTGGCTACTATGGGAGGGGTGACTCTGTATCTCCTTCCCTTTCTCTTCCCTCTGGGAGCCATCCTCTACTTCTGGGTGCAGAAAACCGGAAGAAGACCTTCCATAATATATACGGCTTTCCTCATCTTCTTCCTTTCCTGTTATTTCCTTTACCGGAGAGGAGCACTGGTAATCTTTCTCCCTCCCTCTCAGTTTGTTTTTTCTACTAAACCTTACTTAGAGATTCTTCTTTCCCTTATTATTCTCTTCGCAGTGGCTCTTCTGGCTAATGTCTCCACCATCAGAGAGATCCGAAAACAATGGAGTAGTAAATGAAGGTGGCTACCTTCTACTCTCCTGAGGATATAAGAGTGGTGGAGCAGGACATCCCTGAGATTAACGAAGGAGAGGCTCTACTGGAGGTAAGAGCATGTGGGATATGTGGGACGGACCTTTTCAAGTTGAAGGAAGGAAGGAAAGGAGAAGTTCTGGGGCATGAAGTCTCCGGGATTATAAGGAAGATAAAAGGAGAATCCATCTTTAAGGAAGGGGAGAGGGTTTCCGTAGCCCACCATATCCCCTGCTTTGTGTGTTCCTTCTGCCGGCATGGAAACTTCTCTCTTTGCCCTCAATTCCGCCAGACAAATCTATTTCCGGGAGGATTTTCTCAGTTCTTAAAGGTACCTTTCTTAAATCTTAAATTTGGGACCCTTTCCCTTCCTCCCTCTTTATCTTTTGAAGAAGCCACCCTCATTGAACCGTTTGCCTGTGCCTGGAGAAATATTAAAAGAATCTCCCCTCTTCCGGAGGACAGGGTACTTATAATCGGTTGTGGGCCTGCAGGATTGATGCATCTTTTACTTCTTCGGATGGTAGGAATAGTCCAGATACACACCTTAGATTTGGTGGAATGGAGAAGGGAATTTTCTCTTACCCTGGGTGCCACAAAGTCCTTAAGCCCAGAAAGCACAGAGAAAGAATATGATGTAGTGATAGTAGCAGCAGGTAATGTAAGGGCTATTCAGGAAGGAATAAGGAGAGTGAGAAGGGGAGGAAAGTTAAGCATCTTTGCCCAGGTGGAGAAGGGAGAGAAGATAACCTTAGACCCCAACCTCATTTATTATGAAACAACTTTGTGTGGAACCTATTCTTCCACCCCTATAGAGCAGAGGGAAATCTTGAGATTTATGGAAGGAGGAAAACTAAAAGGAGGGGTTCTCATCACTCATACTTTTCCTCTTTCCCGTATTAAAGAAGCCTTCCAGTTAGCCCTGAAGGGAGGTGCTTCCTGCAAAATAATTGTTTACCCGCAAAAATGAAGGTAGCCATCCTTTATGGAAAGGAAGACTTAAGAATTGAAGAGAGGGATATACCCCTCCCGGGAGAAGGGGAAGTTCTGGTAAGAGTTAAGGTAGCCCTCACCTGTGGGACTGATGCTAAGGTTTTCTTGAGAGGTGGTCATCCCCGGATGATAACCCCTCCTTCTCCCTTTGGACATGAGTTTGCCGGGGAGGTGGTGGAAGTGGGAAAGGGGGTTAAAGAATTCCGACCAGGAATGAGAGTGGTGGCGGCAAACTCTGCTCCCTGCTTTAAATGCTATTTCTGTAAAAAAGGAATTTTTTCCCAGTGTGAAGATTTACTGTTTCTTAATGGAGCCTATGCAGAGTATATAAAAATCCCCTCTCGCATTGTAAAAACTAACCTTTACCTCCTTCCCGATTCTCTATCTTATGAGGAGGGAGCAATTCTGGAACCTCTCTCCTGTGTGGTTCATGGGGTGGAGGAGATAGGTATAGGAGAAGGAGAATGGGTAGTTATAATAGGGGCAGGTCCTATAGGGCTTCTTTTTCTGCTTCTTTCCAAAAGTTTAGGGGCTAAAGTCATCATGGTGGATAAAAACTTGAGCCGGCTTAAGAAGGCAGAAGAGATAGGAGCAGATTATACTCTGGAAAGTGGAGAGGGGATAGTAGATAAAGTAAGAGAACTAACCCCTCAGGGTAAAGGAGCAGATATCAGTATAGAAGCAGTGGGGATTCCCCAGACCTGGGAAGAGAGTATAAAGATGGTGAGAAGAGGGGGAAAGGTTTTGCTCTTTGGAGGATGTGCTCCTGGGACTACTGTTACTCTCCCTACCCAACTTCTTCATTACGGTGAGATAACTATCAAAGGGGTTTTTCATCATACTCCCGAATATGTGAGAAAAGCCTTAGAGATTTTAAAAGATAAAAAAATAGTAGTAAAACCACTCCTCACCAAGAAACTGCCTCTCTTCCGATTAGAAGAAGCCTTGCGGGATATGTTAGAGAAGAGGGGTATAAAAACCGTCATAATTCCTTAAAGGAAGGACAACCTCACTTTTCTATAGTGTTTGTGGAAGGAAAGAGTGTGAACCACAGAGATATTAAGCCGGATAAAATTCTGATTCCTCAAGAAGGGTTGACTAAACTGGCTTTCGCTGACCTTACCGGTATCACAGACTCAGGTACTTCCATGGGGACAATAGCTTCTGAATAGGCTCGGGATTCTCAAAAAGCTACCATCATAGTGACATCAGCCCTCTCGGTACTCTTTGACCCACCTGTATTACAAGTTAGGAGGGGAAGTTATCAGGAGCATTCTGTTTATCCTCAGAAACTTTAGTTTTTCTTCAGAATTGTGGCTTAAGATTATACAAAGATAGATTTTCTCTTTAAGAAATACTCAAAGTTTGCCTGAAGCACCGAAAGTGTATCCTCCTGAGATATAGTAAAAGGCTTTTTCAGGGTTTCTCCCTGATAACTCCCAGAGTCTCTCCTACTTTAACTTTCTTCCCTTCTCCAACTATAATTTTTTCCAAAATTCCTTCCCCAGGTGCTTCAACTCTAAAGACCGCTTTATCCGTTATCACTTCTACCAGTTCTTCCCCTTTTTTGACTTCCTCTCCTTCTTCTTTTAACCAGAAAGAGACCTCCACCTCTTTAACATCCTCTCCCAGAGGAGGAAGAATTATTTCCCTCTTCATTGGAGATACCCCAGTCCCTTCAGTTTCTCTTTAATCTCCTCTTCCAACTCCTTTTCCTTACCTTTATACCCGTACTTCTTTCTTCTGGTTAAGTATTTATTGATAAATTTCCTCAATTCCTTAAATTTCTTCTTCTCCTCTCCGGCCAGATTTCTTACCTCCTTTGGGTCCTCTTTGAGATTATATAACTGATAGGTATTTTTTTCTACATTATAAATTAATTTCCAGTCTCCTTTCCTCACCGAGATCAAGCGTCTACCATCCTCTTCCTTCTCCCAGAGTTCTGCGTAAATTATCCGGGAAGGATAGGCTTTCCCTTTGAGAACCACTGGAAGCAGACTCTTCCCTTCTATTCTTCCTCTACTCTTTATTCCTAAGAAATCCAGCACCGTAGGTAATATATCTATCAATCCCACCACCTCGGTTATCACCTTGCCTTCCGGAATTACTCCTTCCCCATAGAGAATTAAAGGCACATGCAGAATCTCCTCATAAAGAATATGACCATGGGTAAAGTAAAGATTATGTTCCCCAAAGGCTTCTCCATGGTCAGCGGTAAGGATTATAAAAGTTTGAGAAAGAAGTCCGGATTCCTTCAAGAACTTAATCAGCCTTCCTATTTCCCTGTCCACAAATTTCACTTCTCCATCATATAAAGCCAGGTAAAACTCTTTATCTCTTCTCCCCTCTATAACTGCCTTCTCGGATATTCCTCCGAAAGCACCGTAGATATCCGGATCCCTGGGGTCCTTTTTTACTACGGGAAGCAAAGGAGAGGAAGGGCGGGATACTTCTTTCCTAACTTCTCTCTTTATATCCGGAGGAGGGTCATAAGGTTGGTGGGGATCAAAGTAGTGAATCCAGAGGAAAAATCTCCTATTTTTGTTCTCTTTAATCCAGCCCATAGCCTCCTCGGTTATCCAGTCAGCCCTTTTATCATCTCCTGTACTTACCCATTGAAAGCCTCTCTTCAGTCCCAGAATATCCAGGAAAAAATCAATGGCACAGACAGCACCTGTGAGATAACCTTCTTCCCTTAGAATTTCAGCTAAAGTTTTTAAAGAAGGATTTAACATATCTCCAAATCCTCTTACTCCATGGACATACCCATAGGTGGAAGTCATAAGGGAAGGAAGAGAGGGGGCAGTGAAAGGACCTTGAGATACCGCATTCTGAAAAAGGGCACCTCCCTTAGCCAGTTTATCTATATGGGGAGTAATATCCTTACCATATCCATAACAACCCAAATGATCTGCTCGCAGGGCATCCACGGTAATTAAAAGAACATTCCAGTTTTTCCTCTCCCCTCCGCAGTATCTCTTAAGAAACCAGAAACCTGCTGAAAGGAGGAAGATTACCGCAATAGCCAGTTTTACCCATCTTCTACCTTTAAAAGACATGCTTCCCTACATTATATCTTCCGATGATAATTCCTACCAGGAGAAATGGGTTAAAGAACCTGCCCGGGAAGGAAAAGCAAATAAAGCCCTTTTAAAAATTCTCTCCCAGCATCTGGGGGTTCCCAGAAAAAATCTACGTATAATTCAGGGGGAAAGGGGGAGAAAAAAATTAGTGGAACTTCAAGAGTAAGTTCAAGATCTGGGGAGAGGGAAGACCTATCCCTTCTGGGATACTTCTCGATACTTCTGATAGGCTTTATTCACTCCCTCCACAAATTTTTCCCACTCCTCGGGCTTAAAAGCACAACTGGCAGATACATCCGCAGAGGCAATATAAATTCCTATTTCTTCCCCCTCCATCTCACATCCCATGGAAAGAAACTCCCCAATTTTGGTCTGAGGTAAAAGAACTACCTTCATCTCCTCTCTTTAAAGTTTAAAAGGGAAACTTCCAGGCTTTTCTTATCAGCTTCCTGCCGATATATTTATTCTTCATTCTTCGGGCTATTTTCTTGGGGTCACCACTGGCAAGTTTTTCCAGGTCATTAGCCATTCTGGCCAGGCGATACAGAAAACTTACTGTCTTACCCATCTAACACCTCCCTCCTAATTATACCATAGGTAAATATGCTACAATGCCTGAAAAAATGAAGATAGTGGTCCTTATTCTTTCCCTTATTCTCATGCTTATAGGTCTGATGGGGGTCTTCCTCCCTTTACTTCCTGGTCTTCCCCTAATTTTCTTAGGGGCTCTTCTTTATGCTATTTCCACTCACTTCCAAGTGATAGGAGGGAAATTACTTCTGGTCTTAGGGATTCTAACTGCGGCTGGGCTCTCCATGGACTGGGTAGCCACTCTCTGGGGAGCAAAAAAGTGGGGAGCCTCCCGGGGAGGAATGGTAGGGGGAGTTATTGGGATTATAGCAGGGATGATCCTCTATCCTCCCTTCGGCATCCTGATAGGAGTGGTGGTGGGAACTATGATAGGGGAGGCGTTAGTCCAGAAAAAATTTAAACCCGCTCTTAAAGCAAGTCTTGGTTCTCTGGCCGGCTATATGGGAGGTATACTGATTAAACTGGCTCTTTCCCTTACTATGATTTATCTATTCTTGAGAGCCCTTCTTTAATCCTTCCTTACATAAATAGGATTGGTAAAGAGCCAGGGTTTTCCTCCTATATATCCCTCTATTCGGTAAAATCCCTCTTCTCCTATCTCCATTTCCTTAAATCTGGCAAAGAACTCCTCCCTCACCTTCCCATTATGAATCAATCGAAAATGAGCCTCTCGAGGAGAGGTAATTTTTAAAGTGAGTCTCTCCCTTAACTTTACCTCCTCTCCGGGTAAGTTACCCTCTTGAGTGGAGAAGACAAATCCCCGGGAGGAAGCTAAGAGGTCTAAGGCTATAAAAGAATGACCTTCTTTAAGGGAGGAGAGAATCTTTTCTCTGTCCCTCCCTACCTTCCCTTCTAAAGGAGGAGAAAAGACATGAGTCCTTACCGTGCGAAAGGCAAAGGAGTAAGAAAATATAGAGAAAGGGAAGAACTTGTTTCCATGAGCATCTGTCCCCCCTATAGCCACTACCTTCCTTCTTTTATTGAGTTCATCCCATAACCAGAGAAGTCTTTCCGAAGGTCCTTCTGGAGCATGATGGGGAAAGAATAAGTAATAGAGGAGTTTTATGGGGTTAAGTTTCCTAACCCAGTCATACATGAAAGACCATATCTCAATCCCTGTAAATCCCTCATAAAGGTAAAAATTTTCCCAGGGATGGGGACGAAGCCCCAGGAGAGGATTGCCCCGGTAGAAGGGATGGCATACAAACCCGAATCCACCCTGTCTGTTGACCTCATCAATATACTCCTGAGGAGAGCCTTCCCTATACTTAATCTCTTCTTCAATATCCAGAGCCAGGTAATGAGAACGAGAAGGACTTATCTCCTCTCCAAACAGTACCAGGATACCTTCATACCATCCCTCCTTTTCCCGAGGAGGTAGGACATCATGATCGGTGATAATGAGAAAATCTACCCCTGCCTTCTTACCCGCTTCTATAACCTCCCTTAGACTCCCACTCCCATCCGAGTAACGGGTATGGATATGAATCACTCCCACATATTCCTTTTTCTCCATTTCCCTTCAGTATACCAGGCTTGCCTTCTTCTGGGAAAAAGTTTTTATCTATTACCTTTAGAGATGCTTCTTCATCCTTATTATTTTCCTTTAAAGGTGTATAATAGAAGAAAGGAGGCTGAGAAATGATGCTGGAGAGTTTAAGGAAAGTTTTCCTTTCCGGGTTAGGAGCATTGTCTCTGACTAAGGAAAAACTTAAAACTCTTATCGAGGACCTCATCAAGAGGGGAGAACTTACGGAAAAACAGGCTAAACCCCTTCTGGAAGAACTCTGGAAAAAAGTTCAGGAAAGCAAGAGCGTCCTGGAGGAAAGAATTGGCACCCTGGTCCAGAAATGGGTGAAAAAAATGGACCTGGTGAGCCGGGAAGAATTTGAAGAACTCAAGAAGAGAGTAGCCACCTTAGAGAAAAGAAAGCGCTCCACTCCCAGAACTACCCGGAAGAGAAAATAACATCCGGAGAATTCCTTGTTTAAAAAGAAAAAAATAGCCTTGGTCCTGGCAGGAGGAGGGGCGAAGTCTTTATGTCAGATAGGGGTACTTAAAGCCCTGCAGAGAGAGAAAATTCCCATAGACCTGGTAGTGGGATGCAGTATGGGGGCGGTAGTAGGAGCCCTCCTCTCCTTGGGCTTTACCGCGGAAAAGATAGAGGAGATGACCCTTAAGTTTTGCCAGTTAAAACAGGTAAGGGATGTGGAGAAGAAATTTAGCCGGGAGGGAAAGGGTATAAGAAAAATAGGGGAATTTATGCGGGAACTCAGCCTTTACCTTATTGACTGGCTTAAAGAAGGCATCTGGAGAGAAGAAGACCTTATGAAAGGGCTTCAGTACTTCATCCCTCATAATCTCACCTTCCATCAGACCCATATCCCCTTTGTCTGTGTGGCTACGGAGATAAAAGAGGGAAAAAGGGTAATTCTAAAAGAAGGAAATCTTCTCTCTGCAGTAGTAGCCTCCTCCACTATTCCCGGACTCTTCACTCCTGTAAGAGAGGGAGAGAAAACCCTGGTGGATGGAGGAGTGTTAAGCAAAATTCCGGTCATGGCAGCAGAAAAGATGGGAGCAGACTTCATAATAGCCATATCCTCCGGTAATCTCACTCCCAAAGAACCCTCTCGAGCGATAGAAATTCTGATAAGGATGAATGAAATAAGAGACTGGGAACTTTCTCGCATAGAGACTCAACTGGCGGATTTCCTCTTCTCTCCATCCGTAGAGAAATGGCAGTGGTTTTCCTTCTCCCAGGCTAAAGCGATAATAAAAGAAGGGGAGAAGGAGGGAGAGAGAAAGATACATTACCTTAAAACCCTTTTAAAGAAATCCAATCGGGAGAAGAGAAATTTAAGGAAATCCCTCCTTCCCCTCTTCTACTCCTAAAAATCCTTGCGCCCATGAGAATTGTCCTCACCTTCCTCCCCTTAAATCCTCCCCTCCGCCTCCCCCTTCATTACAACTACATCCTGCAGTCTTTCATCTATAACTCCTTGGAGAAATCCATAGCCAAAAAAATCCATGAGGAAGGATTTCCTTTCCAGAAGCGTAAATTTCGTCTCTTCACCTTCTCCCGTCTCCTTTCTTCCCAGGTAGAAATAAGAGAAGAGGAAATAATCTTCCCCCACACCTTCGTCCTCAAAATCTCCTCCCTCCATACTCCCCTTTTAGAATCCCTCCTCCACCATATTTTAAAAAATCCTCAAGTGCATCTTCACGGTTCTCCCTGTCTTATAGAGAGTGTAGAAGTAGAGCCCAAAATCTCCCCTCCTTCTAGGCCTGTCCAAGTAAAGACTCTTTCCCCTATTACCGTATACAGCACCCTCTACACACGGGAGGGAAAGAGAAAAACCTACTACTATACCCCCTGGGAGAAAGAATTTTCCTCCCTTATCCTGGAAAACCTAAGAAAAAAAATCCACGCCTTCCGGGGAGAAAACATCCCCTACCAGTCAGACAATCATTACATAAAACCCCTTCGAGTATCCCGAAGAGATGAGAAGATAGTAAAGTATAAGGGAACCATCATAAAGGGATGGATGGGTATCTACGAACTCTACCTCCCTATGGAATACTTTCCCTTTGCCTACCACGCAGGTCTGGGCTCCAAAAACTCCCAGGGTTTTGGGATGATAGAGATAACGGAAAAATCTTAAGGAGATGCGCCAGAGCATAGAAATAACCCCGGAATTTGAGAAAGCCCTCAACCTTCTGGAAAACACCTCTCAACATGTCTTCCTCACCGGAAAAGCAGGCACAGGAAAATCTACCTTTCTGGATTACTTCCGCCGAACCACTTCCAAAAATATTGCGGTTGTGGCTCCCACGGGAGTGGCAGCAGTAAACGTAAAGGGAGAAACCATCCACTCCTTCTTCGGATTCCGCCCGGACATCACTCCGGATAAAGTAAGAACAAGTAAACACCGGGCTAAGGTCCTCCGTAGATTAGATACCCTCGTCATCGATGAAATCTCCATGGTCAGGGCAGACCTCCTGGACTGTATAGACAAATCCCTCCGTCTCCATCGGGAAGAACCCTCTCTTCCCTTCGGAGGAGTCCAGATGATATTCATAGGAGACCTCTATCAACTTCCTCCTGTCATTAAGGGTAAAGAAAGAGAGGTATTCCAGGGTTACTACCAGAGTGGTTACTTCTTCCATGCCCATGTGTTTAAAGAACTGGAAGTAGAATTCATAGAACTGGAGAAAATCTATCGCCAGAAAGACCCCCAGTTTATAAAGATACTAAATGCCATCCGCAACAATACGGTAACCGAAGAAGACCTTTCTCTCTTAAATCAGCGAGTAAGAAAAGACATAAAAATAGAAGACCTCCCCTACTACATCTTCCTCACCTCCACCAACCAGACCGCGGAGAGGATAAATCAACGGCAACTGGAGAAAATCAACGCTCCTCTCCACATCCTGGAAGGAGAAATAGGAGGAGAATTTCAAGAAAAATACCTTCCCACAGATTATCGTCTTCCCCTCAAAGAAGGGGCTCAGGTGATGCTCCTTAACAACGATGAACTGGGAAGATGGGTGAACGGTACCCTGGGTAAAGTAGTAAAGATAGAAGAAGGAGAAGAGCCAGCAGTTCTGGTGGAACTGCCCGAAGGGAATATAGAACCGGTATATCCTTTCAAATGGGAACTTTTCCATTTTCAGTGGAATGAAAAGGAAGGAAAAGTAGAGTCAAAGGCAATAGGTTACTTCATCCAGTATCCTCTAAAACTTGCCTGGGCTATAACCATTCACAAAAGTCAGGGGAAAACCTTTGATAGAGTGGTAATAGACATCAGCGGGGGCATCTTTGCTCCCGGGCAGATTTACGTAGCCTTAAGCCGATGCCAGACCCTGGAGGGAATCATCCTCACTCAGCCCATTGAGAGAAAACATATCTTCTTAGATAGAGAAATAGTGCGTTTTCTTACCCACTTTCAGTACCAGCGCTCGGAGAAGAAACTGCCTTTGAAAGAAAAGGTAAGAATAATAGAAAAAGCCATAAGAGAAAGAAGCCCCCTCCTTATAACCTACCTCAAACCCACCGATGAAAAGACAAAAAGAATCATTCATCCTTTAAGAGTGGGCGAGATGCAATACCGAGGGAAGCCTTTTCTGGGGGTGGAAGCCTACTGTGAGAAAAGAGGAGAAAAACGCATCTTCCGTGTGGACAGAATCCTGAAGATAGACCCTTTACCTTAAGGAAGCACTTCTTTTTTACTTCCTTAAACTGTCTAATTTCTGTTAATCCTCTATTAAGACCACACAGGAATTAAAGACCAGACTTTCGTGATATAATCTTACGAAAATGGCTACTTTTGCATAAAGAAAAATATAAAATGTTTAAAGCAGATGCAGAGCGGGAGGAGAACTCTATCCCTACTCGAATAGAGTCCTATTTTAACACCTGTTTCCATTTAATAGAGGCAAACCTCGCCCAATTTGGAATCCACTGGAAGATGTAGCCTATATATTCTTATTCGGCTCCATCGCAAAAGGCAAAGGAGACCACCGCTCGGATGTGGACATCCTGGTAGTCCTGGATACAGAAGAAAAAAATTTCGAAAATTGCTTTAACCCTTGAAAAACAATACGATAGAAATATCCAGGTTCTTTTTACCAATAAAAACTTTGATGGTTTGGAAGAACACTTGCTGGAAGAGGTGATGAAAGAAGGAATTTTATTGTATGCAAAGTCTCCCTTCATAACCATTCAAGGGCTAAAATTGGAACATTATACCCTGATAGTATTCAGCCTTGAAAATCTCAACGCAAAGGAGAAAGTGAAAGTCAAAAGACTACTCTACGGTCATAAAACAAAGAAAATTGTAAAAGAGAAATTGTATGAGAGCGAAGAACCAGGATTAGTGAGAAAATTGGGAGGCTTGCGGACAGGAGCAGGAGCAGTAACAGTACCTAAGGAGAACTTATCTACTCTGGAGGAAGAATTAGAAAAAAGGAGAGTAAAATTCAAAGAAATAGATATATGGCTCACCCCCGACAGCATCCAAAGACTCAAACTCCTCCCTCCCCAGCCTGGAGAGAAGAATCTTAAGAGAGGGAACTTATCATAATTCCATCTCTTTCCCAAATCCTTCATCCTTGAGAACTAAATACCATTTGCCATCCTCCAACTATCACAAAAATATTTACAACCCGCCAATTTCATGTTAGGATAAAGAGTCGGTGGAAAAGAAAATCACAATATTTTTCCAAAGTATAAGAGTAAGAAGAGAATTGGGGTATTTCTAAGGGGTTTTAACAAAAGGGGTATAATTGAACTCTAAACCTCCTCTGGAATTCACAGGGAATTGGTTCATCGATGCAGGAATTCTGGGATTTGTGAATTTGATGGAGGAGGTTTATAGTGGGATATGGGACTCACCAGCAAGAGATGATTTTTTAGATAGTTTGTATATAAGGTTATCCAAACTCAAAGACAAGTTAAAAAATTTCTTTATATATGCATTTTGGTATAAAACAATCAAAGATACAACTTTGCGATGGATACATAAAGATAATTTCAAAAAGAAAATTTTGAAGGATAGCTATAACATTGATTCTGAAGAACTAACCAAAAACATAGAGGGACGTGTTTCAACAAAATTAAAGGAGTGGAACTCTAAAAATGTGTTATCTCTTGTCGATAAACCCAATCAAGAAGTTTATCAAATGATTCTCGAATTTAATGACTCTGTAAAAAGTCTACTAAAAGATTCTTATGTTCCATATAAAAGTGCTTTACGAAAAATTTATGCCAGCAATAAAAAAACAATTATAGATAATCTAGGAAATATAGGATTAATAGCTTATAATAACTTTTTTACCAACCTAAACTTTTTCAACCCGGCATCAAATAAACAGGGGAAAGAGCAGAAAATACTTGCACAATTTGAAGATTTTTTAAATTCTTATTTTGTCCGAAAAGATAAAAAAGTTAAATCTTTACCTGTCGATTTGTTCGATAAGGCATTGTCTCCGTTCATATACTCAGCAGCGGATTTTAATAATCAGCTTTATGGTACGCCCACAACACTTGGTAAACTAGAAAAGATTTTTGGAATTAACCCTGTTTATTATCTTTTGAGTTTTCCGTTGGCATTTATATGGGTACAAGGGAGATATTACCTATTTTATTCTCCACAGCTAGATTTTACTTATAAAGTAAATCGAGAATTAGGATATTTACTTTCATCTCTAAAAGAAACTCCAGAAACTATCAAAAGATCCATATTTGAAGTCACTTGGGAAGTTATTTTG
>Ga0190286_1000474_pt1 | contig 16559 bp, 12 predicted proteins | sample 48691834_MG_FD_183241 | JGI IMG/M metagenome (GOLD analysis project Ga0190286, IMG submission 183241) | Hydrothermal vent microbial mat bacterial communities from Southern Trench, Guaymas Basin, Mexico - 4869-18-3-4_MG | ecosystem: Environmental > Aquatic > Marine > Hydrothermal vents >... | reverse complement strand
ATTATGAGGCAGAACCATCCATTACGGCTATCATAGAAGGCAATCAGCTCGTCGGCGTATCTGGCAGTGGCATTGTGATAGGCGATGATGTCCCAGTACACAATCCTCTCGGCACAGTAACTGCAACAATTACCAGAAACGTCGTCTCTGGCTGGGATTACGGCATAAAACTGCTCAATTGCTCGAACAGCACCGTCTACCTCAACGATTTCGTGGACAACGCGCAAAACGTTTTTGTGAACGAATCAACGAACGTGTACAGTTCACCTGAAGAGATAGACTACACCTACGAAGGTCGCGACTACACGAACTACGTAGGCAACTACTGGAGCGATTATGATGGTGAAGATGCCAATGCCGATGGTATTGGTGATACGTCCTATGAGATAACAGGAGATAACTCGGACAACTATCCGCTGATGGCTCCCAGCGAGAACTACGAACAAATAGGTATTCTCGTAGTAGCGCACGGCTATCCTGAGCACTTACCTGAAGACTGGTGCGGACCTGTTCGCGATGCGGTAGAAGAGATGATGATGCCGTATCCCACGGAACTGGGCTTCCTTGAATTCGTGCCTAACCAGACAATCAACATCGCAGTTGACAAACTCGATGAGCAAGGAGTTACGAAGATAATTGCAGTTCCTTTATTCATATCTTCGCACAGCAGTCACATTGCGGAAATCGAATACGTGCTTGGACTGCGAGAAACACTTCCCGGAGGAGGTATGATGAGTAGCGCACTGCAGGAAACCCCGCCAGAGACGCAAGTGATAAGTAGCACACGGACATTTTTAGGTGGAGTGGAGATGGAACGTTCCATCATCTTACGCAACGGTCGGTACTACATTTCCTACACGCCGATAAGTGAGCGTGCAGGTGAAGGCGTAAGAGTTATGCAGCACGGCGGAGTAGAGGAAGAGGAACTCGTGCCGGTGGACACCACCGCGGAAATCGTGCTTGCCAACGCAATAGACAATCACACGCTGATTGCTCAAATCTTAGCGGATCGCGCAGCGGAATGGTGCACCAACCCAACAAACGAAACAGTCGTTCTCGTTGCTCATGGCACGTACAACGAAGCTTATTTCCAAGGCTGGGTGAACGATTCCAAATCGCTTGCCGAGAAGGTGAAGTTAATTCTGAGACACAGTAAGGGAATAGAAATCGAAGACGTAAGGTATTCCTTCGTATTTGCAAACCCTATGGTACACCCCGACCTCGTAACACGCGCGGTTGTTGAGAACGTTTCTGAGACGTCACACCCAATCGTGGTTCCGCTGATGATCAGCGAGAGCTTCTTCACAGAATATTATATTCCGGAGGTTGTGCTCAAGAACTTGACCTACACGTACTGTGAAAAAGAACTGACACCACATCCAAACGTAGCGAACTGGGCGGAAGTTACCGCGGCTAAGGAACTCACATATCCAACGATCCCAATCTACAATGATTCTCAGTTGCTGAACGTAACAATAGAAGAGGCGGGTGCATATCACGGAGATATCTGCATCTGCCTGGCACTTGGGTTCCGTGGTACACAATTAGCTATCGGAGACCTGTGGGACGTGTACGAAGGAGAAATGCCGCATCAAGGAGACTTCAAGGTAATTTCAGCGAGTCCAACGAAAGGAATACGAGACGCCTTTGGATACATCATGAATGCGACAGGGGACGATTATGTGCTTGATTTGCCACCAGGAACGGACAAAGTAAATCTAACGCAAGACAATTTCCGCGCTACCATCATCCGAAAATCTACTGGCGAATCGGTTACGATTCAAGTAAAGGAAGGAATATTCCCGGATGGCTTCTTTGAACTGCGTAAAAAGGTGAAATTCGGTATCCCAGAGAACGCAACGGCAGAAGAGAAAAAAGCATTTAAACTGCTGTGGACAGAGACAAGGGAAAAGGCGCTCTACAAGCCGATGAGCAGGGTATTCGAAATCGCACCGCCAGAAAAGGTTGGTATCCTTGCAATTGCACACGGCAGTACAAGCGAGAGCTGGTGCGCTCCGATTCGTGATGCGGTAGAGAACGTTAGCTGGCAATATCCGGTTGAACTTGCATTCTTAGAAAAGGTGCCAAACGAAACAATAAACATCGCAGTTGATAAACTGGATGAGGAGAACGTTACGAAGATAATCGCCGTGCCGATGTTCATATCTTCAAGCAGCGGGCACATTGCCGAAATCGAGTATATACTTGGACTGCGTGATACGCCACCCGAAGGAGAAGAGGGTCTCGTTCAGGTAAATACCACGGCGGAAATTGTTCTCACCAGCGCAATGGATAATCATTCGTTAATCGCGCAGATACTCACGGACAGGGCAGCGGAATGGTGTGTAAATGCAACTAATGAAACCGTTGTTATTGTTGCACACGGCACGTCTACGAACGAGACACAGTTTGCAGGTTGGAACGCAACTTTAGCATCGCTTGCTGGCAAGGTGAAGTTGATGTTGAGACACAGCAAGAACATTAGCATTGAAGACGTGAGGTATTCGTTCGTTAAAGTGAATGCGACGCTGCATCCGGAACTTGAGGTCAGAACGGTTGTGGAAGACGTTTCTACGACTTCTTATCCCATTGTCGTTCCTCTGTTTATCAGCGAGGGCTACTACACAAATAAAAAGATCCCTAAGCTGCTGAAGAACCTTAGTTATGCGTATCCCGAAAAAGGTAAGAGAGCGCTGACGCCGCACGACAACGTTCCAAACTGGATAGAAATCAGCGCATACAAAGAGTTCACTGAGGAGTTTGGATACCCCACACTCCAGATATACGATGGTGAGGAGCTGCTGGACATAACAATAGAGGATGTAGGGAAATATCACGGTGAGGGTGAGATAGAGATATGCCCCTGCGTGGCATGTGCATTCAGGTCAACGCTGCGAGCATTTTCCGAAGAAGAGCTGTGGGGTGGAGTTCCACATAGAGGCGACATGAAAATAATCAGCGCACACCCTTCTGACGGGCACAGGATGACGTTTGAATACATACTGAATTCCACTGATGACGTGGTGATTCAGTCGCCAACAGACATAATAAACATTACCGCGGATAACTACGTTTACACGTTCATAAACAAAACCACCAACGAGTCAATCACGCTTCGCGTGAAGGAGAGCATATTCCCGGAACGATTCTTTGAGCTGAGAACGAAGAAGAAGCTGGGGACTGCAACTCCAGAGGAGAAAAAGGCGCTTAAGCTGCTCTGGGGAAAGTTGTTGGAAAAAGCGATGTACAAGCCAATGAACAGGGTATTCGAGGAGGTGTGAGTGGCAAAAAACCGATAATAAAGATGTTTATGGGCAGATGCCTAATACAGGCATCTGTTACCTGCTTTTTCTTTTTTAGATGTTTTTAAATGAATAAAATCCATCCAAATTTATGGATAATAATAACACCACGAGGAAATGGTTAAAATCGCATCATGATACACTGTTCCCGTTTTTCCCTTTTCTCAAAAAGAAACGTATTGAATGGCTGTTTGATAAATTAAGCGAAAAAGGAGTTGAAAAAGGTGCGTTATATGTACACATACCCTTCTGCAGCGGTAAATGCACCTTTTGTATTCTCACAAAGGAGCCCCCTTCGCATCCTTCGCACACAACAAAATACGTGAACTCGGTTCTGGAAGAAGCGAGTTCGTGGAGCAATTACTTTTATCCCGTGGAAACCGTGTATATAGGTGGTGGCACTCCCACGTCACTTTCATCAGAAGACCTCAAGTTGTTGTTTACGGGGCTCCGGGAACATTTTCAAATCGAGTCCGATGCGGAAATCAGTGTTGAAACAACGGTAAGCGAACTCACAGAAGCTAAAATGAACCTGCTTGCGGAATTGGGTGCCAATCGCCTGAGTGTGGGTGTTCAAACGTTCAATCAAGATTTACGAAAAACGCTTGGAAGACGAGGAAGTGATGAAGAAGTTATTGAGAAGTTAAACATGGCGAGAAAGGACTTTCCACTCCTTACGATAGATATTCTGTATGACCTTCCGGGGCAAGCGAAGAGGGATGTAATTACGGATTTACAAAAAGCGGTAGCGATAGGTATAGATGGCATCTCTATTTATCCTTTGATATACAGCCCCAAAACGCCAATAACTAAACAATTCAAGCAGCCGCCAATCGAAACAGCAATGGGCATTTTTGAAGGTGCAAAGAGCTTTCTGGAAGATAACGGATATCGGCACCTGAACATCAATCATTTTACAAATGGGCGTGATGAATTCCGCTATTCTACGTATTTCAATAATTTAGAGAATGTTCTTGGGTTAGGTGCAGGAGCAACGAGTTTTCTGGTTGATTGCTTCCTGAAACATACTTCTACAAGTAAAAAGTACATCCAGAACAAAAAGAACACCGTGGTAAGCGTTTTTAATGTGCCTGCGAATATCGTTCCTGTGTTGTGGTGCGTATCGCAAATTCAATACGGAAGGATAGATATTGAAACACCACGAAGGAAATGGGCTTTTGAGCCGCTTGAGGCGTTTGCCGAGACCATTAAAAAATGCATGGATAGCGAGGAGATAGTAATCAAGAAGAATGTAATTGAACTCACCACTAAGGGCATGTTCTGGGCAAATACGATTGGTGCGGAGATGGCGGTGGAGTGTTTATCCGACGGTAAGGGAGAACTTGTGAGTCTTGAAGAGAAGTCATCTAAAATCGCAAAGGAGATTATGCTTAATAAGATAAGAAACACTTTCTCCTTTTAGAAGAAAAAAGAAAATCTGTGTAATGAAAGGATGAAAAAGGAAAAAATATTTCTGATAGGCGTAGGTTTAGCTCTTTTGGTTGTTTCCACTTCGCTTTCGATCTTTCTTTTTAATGGTCTTGCGGATAGAACGGGTGAGGTTAAAGAAGGCGACTTCGTTTCTGCTAATTATATCGTTAAGCTGGAAGATGGAACGGTATGGGACACAACTTATGAAGCCCTGGCGAAAGAAGAAGGTATTTACGATCCTGATCGATCTTATGGTCCTATTAACTTCACCGTAGGTTCCGGGATGATGATCAAAGGCTTGGATGAGGGCGTGGTTGGAATGCGTGAGGGCGAGACAAAAACGCTTGTAATACCGCCGGAAAAGGCTTACGGACCGGTAAATGAAAGTCTTGTCGAGCATATACCAATCATAGAAGAGATGCCTTACAAACATTGCTTTCCACGAAGAATCACCACTTCGCTATCTGAATTCGAACGCTGGTTTGGCAAAAACCATACAATAGGCGAAAGCCTATTCGTGCCAAGTGCAGGCTACCATATCTCCTTATTAAGCATGAACGCTACGCATGTTACGGTGAGCTATGGACTGAAGAAGGGAGATGTTTTCAAGAGTAGCCGCGGAAACTGGAATCTCTCCGTGCTTGACGTTAGTGAAGGGAACGTCACCGTAGCTCCCGACTTTGCCGAAGGAGATACTATACAAATTTACAAATATTTCTGGAACTCTACGGTTATCAACATCACAGATGATGTCGTAACCATCGCCCATAATCCCATCCCGGACTTCGACTTCGAGGATATTCTCGGGCGCTCGTGGAAAATCCATTTCGCTGAAAACGAAATTACTATTGACCACAACCACCCGCTCGCAGGAAAGACACTTACATTCGAGGTTACCATAGAAGAAATTGTACTTGTATAGCGGAAATAAAAAGCTCTTTTAGCACAGGTCTTCTTTTTTATTCGGTTTTCCATCAAAAACCTAAATCACTTAGGGCAGCGTTTATATACACCTAACAACCATAATATACATGTTAAAGACATGCATAAATTAGTTGTTATCTCCGTGTTCGTGCTTCTTCTGGCTGCAATTGGAACCGTATCAGCACAGCATCCGCTTGAAAAAGATACAGATGACGATGGTATGCCTGACAATTGGGAATTTGAGCATGGGCTTAACCCGACTGACTCCAGCGATGCAAACCTCGATTACAATTACAACAATCTGACAAACCTTGAGGAATACAAGCACAGGTATGACCCTCGGGATAAGGACACTGATAATGATGGTATCTCAAACTATGCGGAATTCACCGGATTACTCGGGTTCTTTACCGATCCGATGGATAAGGATACTGACGACGATGGGTTGAATGACCTGGAGGAGATATGCACGTATATTGATACGGGTAACAAAACACAGATGAACGAGATATATCCGGATAAAGACGATAGGAGCTGGGTGTGTGATCAGCTCCGGAAGCTCAGGGAGAAGTACCCCTATGAGCTCGATCCAACAAACCCGGATGTAGATGGTGATGGATTGAACGATGGGGATGAGATCAAGCATGATACCAGTCCCAATACAATGGATTGGGACAGTGACGGGCTCAGCGATGGTGACGAGGTTCACGAATATAAGACCGAGCCAACAGAACGGGATACGGATGAAGATGGATTGTCGGACTACGAGGAGATTTTTGGTATTTTCGGTTATGTAACCGATCCCAAAAGGAAGGATACCGATAGAGATGGAATAAGCGATGGAGAGGAGATATTAGGATTTGGTCTCGCTCCCGTTTCACCGAGCGAGCATGTCCTGACGTACGAAGAATTTACAAGCGGAAACGCATACGCGGATGAATATATTACATTAAAGGCAAAGGTGGATAAGATAAAGACAGATGTAGCCGCCGATCTAAAAGAATATCGGATTATATTGAAACCTCTGAGTGGCACTTCAGTGAGCGGGAGCAGGGCGGTTGCAAAGGTTAAGAATCGCTACCTCTATGACATAGAACATGATTTGATATTTACAGACAAGCGGTTCGATATAACGCTTAAAGAAGATGACACAGTTGTAATAGTTGGAGAAGCAGGAAAGCTCAAAGGCTCTACACGTGAACTCGTGGTCAATGGCAAAGGAAAAATCTATCTTTTGCTATCGCCAGCGGAGATGGACACGCGGTGGCTGCCCTCGAAAAAGTATGTAAAGGTGATGTACCCTATTGTCCCCATAGTATCACCAACACCAACGCTTATACCAACTCCTATAACCTCACCTACACCTTTACCTTCTCCGACACTCACACCTTCTCCAACTCCGGAAAAGTCGTACACCCCAAGTCCAAGTCCAGAAGCAGAAGTTCCGGGATTCCCGGCATCTCTTTGTATTGGTTTGTCTCTACTCATTTACTTTTATTTAACTTTAAACCGTAATTATCATAATCGCAAACCATAATCTTTTAGTATTAGGGTAACCTAACTATACATAGATAAAATGAATAAGCAAGAGATGAGAAAGATAGGGGGAATAGTGATTCTTATTGGTATAATAGTACCTGTAATTGTATTCACAGCCGGATGTATAGAAAAAGAGGGCAGCACAGGTTTAGATTATAGTGAGTTGGTCTCCACGCTCGACGCCGGGGATAAAATAGACTACCGGGAGCTCGTATCCATTATGTTTGTCATTGCAGATGACTGGAACAAGGGTAAAGGCATGTCAACCATGCCTATTTATAACCTGACTAAGGAGCCCGGTGTCACCGCAAAGATCGAGAATACTACTATTCGTTTGATCGGACCGATAGAAGAAGATTATTTCAGTTTCGCTAAGGAACGTGGTGCGGATATCCTGTGGATAGATGCAAAGGGGTACAAAAAAGGTGAGAGGGCAGTTGTGATATGGGATTATTCGGCAAACGATGATGTCAACGAACTGATACAAAAGCAAGGGTTACTTACAGAAGAAGAAAAGGAAAAAGTAGGAAAAGGCGAAAGGACGTTTTTCATCTGCGATGATACGATTATTATTGCCGGGAAAGATAATGATCTGACAAAAAGAGCGCTTTCGGAAAACTTCTTCCCCACCATTTGGATTAGAAACGGTGATTATAAGCGTGCGGTGAAAGCCAACTTTGAGGTTGCTCTTGAACTTGAAGCTAAGGACAAAGCTAAAATAAAGAGTATGGATTTAGGTCTAACCAGAGATAAGATGGAAGAAGCGGTCGTGCTGAGAAACCGCGCAAAGCTCGCCTATCAGAATGGCAAACCTGAAGAAGCACTCTCTTTATATGAACAATCACTTTCCATCGGCGAGGACGTTCCCGCACTATGTGGAAAAGCTCAGGTGCTTGGCTCTCGTCTTGAGGGCGATATTAGTTGCTATGTCGCCAAATGTCCACTGTGCGGCTCTGATGTCGTTGGTATTCTTTCCATAGGTAAAAAGGAGATTGTATGGTCCAGGCACAAGCCTGGTTAGTTAAGTTTTTTTTAAAATGCTCCAAAAAGGTTCGCATCAAAAAAAGGAATTCAGAAGGGCAATGTTGGAATTCGTAGCACAAAACAGATTACGGGCGCTTCCAAATTTAATCCCAAGCTTCTCGATTCATAAAAGGAAGAAGTTGAAGGAAGAGATGGCTGAGCTTGAATGCTTTTATTATGCTAAAGGCGAAGAAGAGAGTGGGGAAGAAGAAATAGGCGAGGATGTAGACATTTTTTTAACTGAGAAGGCGAATGCACCAATTGAAACAATCAACGTTACGTATCCTGTAAAACCACCTTTTCAATTCGCAAACATTAAATACGACCCCGAAGTAATGGAACTCGTTTACACGCCAATAGAGGTGTCACTTACTAAACAGGAAGAAGAATATCTATCCACCATAAACCTCCTCCTTGACAACATCAACGTAGACCCTGCTATTCTACTCAGGGATAAGAAGGAGCATCTTCGCGAGAAGGTGATGGAAATCATCGAAAAATATGGCATGCCTCTCGATGCTTTTCAGCGTGAAAAGATTCTTTATTGCTTGCTAAAAGACTTCACCGGTTATGGTCCCATAGAAGTCCCGATGAACGACCGATACATAGAGGACATAAGCTGCGATGGTCATGACCTCCCACTATATATTTATCACCGCATATTCGAGTCCATTCGCACCTCTATATATATTGACGAGCTCACCTTGAACAGGTTTACGCTGAAGCTTGCACAGATATGCGGGAAGTATATTTCGATAAGCCAGCCAATCACCGATGCCTCGCTTCCCGATGGTTCTCGTATAAACCTGACACTTGCTAAAGAAGTAACAAAGAAGGGTTCTACCTTTTCCATCCGAAGATTCAAGCAAGTTCCAATATCACCCATCGAGCTGATGAAGTACGGCTCGGTGAGCGGCGAGCAGCTCGCTTTCTTCTGGCTTTTACTCCAGTACAACAAATCCATCCTCGTTTCTGGAAGCACAGCAGCCGGAAAAACAACACTCCTCAATGCTCTGTGCATGTTTTTGAAGGGGTCATCGAAAATCGTCTCTATTGAGGATACTCCAGAAATAAATATATATCATGATAACTGGATACAGGCGGTGACGCGTGTCGGATTCGGTCGTGGAGGAGCAGGGAGCTCTTCCTCAGGCTTTGAATCTGGTTTCTCCGGTGTCTCCGGCATTTCAAAACGACCTGGTGACATCTCTCTTTATGACCTGCTTGTAACCGCTTTGCGACAGCGACCTGACTATATAATTGTAGGGGAAGTGCGAGGTGCCGAGGCATATACGATGTTCCAGGCGATTTCCATCGGGCATCCCTCGCTTGGCACGATTCATTCAGGCTCGCTGCCAGAATTGATGGCAAGAATAGAATCACAGCCGATGAATGTGCCAAGACCGTTATTTGCATCCATAGACTGCGTGGCATTTACCGCTATCGTCTCCGGCGAGACAGAGTGGAAGGTAAGAAGGACAAAAGAAGTAATAGAAATCCTCGACCTCGATTTGCATAGTAAAGAATTGCTGACTAACGAAGTTTTCTCATGGGATTCTCTCGCTGATAAGTTTACATTTAACAAAAGTTTTCTTTTTGAAAGGATAGAGCGTGAGTTCGGAGTGAAAGAGAGCTATCTTAAAGAAGAGATGATGCGGCGTGCTGACCTTCTCAACTGCCTCTGCCGCTATGGGATCATCGACTATAAAGATGTGACACGCATCGTTCAATCATATTATATCAATCCTGAGGAGACTTATGAGCGGATAAAAGAAGATGGAAAGAATGAAGGCAGTGTTTATTGACCGTTACCTGAAATTCTGCTACCGGCTCGGGAAGGGTTTGGATAAAAAGCCAAGAACAGCGCTTCAAATGAAACTTTCCCGTGCAAATATTACTGATATAAGCACCGGGACATTCTTAGCAGCGGAAATAATAACCACAGTGATAAGCGCTGCGAGTACGTTTGTTCTTGTTTTTATTTTATTTCATAGTTCTTTCATCTCACTGTCCATATCAGGGCTTGCTGCGCTTTCAGCCTTCGGCTCTTTCCCCTTGCTTCTACATGTAAAAAGTTACAACAGGATGGTGAATATAAACAGAGAGCTGCCCTATGCGTTATCACACATGTCAATTATGGCAGGAACGGGCGCAACACCTCTAAAAGCAATCGAGGAGATAGCAACTTCGGATTATGGTGATGTTTCATCTGAATTCAGGAAGATGCTTTACAAGACAAATGTTCAGGGTGAAGACGCTGTTTCAGCTCTCGACCACCTGGCAAAGGTTACTCCTTCGCCAATATTCCGTGAACTCTGTTTCGACCTCGCTAATATCATCCATACTGGTGGAGGTTTAAGTGATTACTTAGAGAATAAATCAGCACATCTTCTGGAGGAGAGGAGGAGAATAGAAAAGCAATTTGCAGATTCTTTATCCATTTACGCAGAATCATACGTAGGTGGAATACTCATGCTCGTTATTCTTGGAATCGTCGGCGTTATAACCGCAGGCATACTTGGTTTGACACCATTTGGGCTATCCATGAAAACCATCTTCAATATTTTTATCTACGGCATTGTACCAGCAGTAAGCGGGCTCTTCTTACTCATTCTGGAGTTGATGTACCTTGACTAAACCCAAACTAAATGACCTGAGGATAGCGTATCGCAAATTTACACTGAAGCATGCGGTGAAGAGGGAGTATTTTACAATCCTGCTTCCCATTTTAATAGCCTCGCTCATCATTCTCGAAAGCCTGTGGGTATCTCATTCTTCTGCTCCTGTGAGTGATTTCGGCAAATATAGCGAGGCATACGAGGAATACATGAGAAGTGTGGGAAAGGTAACCAAGAAAACAAGCGAGGTTGAAGGCGAGGCTGGACCGCTAATAAGAGGAGAAGAAGAGGTTGCTGTATCGTGGACGAGGAAATACTTCGACCATATCATTATATGGGCTATTATAATCGCTATTTTGCCTTATTCTATTGATTCATTCCTCGAGAGGAGGAGAAGAAGGAGATACGAAGAGGAGTATAGTGAGTTTCTATTTGAAATCTCGGAACTGCTCAGAAGCGGAATAGACCCGATGAAATCCCTGATTGAAATATCAAAATCAGAGACGAAGAGAGGCGTTTTAAAGCTCCCGAAAGCTGAGCTGAAAGCGCTAACACCATTGATTAAAAACGCAGCCTCGAGACTTTTCATCGGGCGCTCATTCGAGGATGTAATGATGCGTGTAGCGAAAGATACGAAGAGCAAGCTGATAGAAAAATATGCTCATCTGGTGGTAATCGCTACATACATCGGTGGTGAGGTATCAAATATCATCCTTAGAACTTCTCAGGACATAAAGACGCATTTGAAAATACAGCGTGATAAAGAAAGCGATTTGCATCAATACATGGTCATCTTTTACGCCGCTCACGTGATCCTGATTGCGATGCTTTTCTTAATAAGTGACCGGCTTTTGCCCTTTATCAGCGGTGTTGAGATTGGTGGCTCAACAGACATATTGTTCGGGTCAGGAGGAATTAGGCTTGGAGGAGGCTTGGAAAACGTTCCTCTGGAAAGATATTTCTTCCATTTAATTATGATAAACGCATTAATCGTTGGCTTGGTAATAGGAAAAATCTTGCACGGCTCTATAAAGCAAGGGCTTCTCCACTCTTCGGTCTTGATGATTGCAAGCTATGTGATTTGCGTGATGCTGATTCTCCCTGGCGGATTTCTTGCCGGTGCTGGTGCCAACGTCCAGATAGAGGTGGTATCTGGAGATAATCAGTATGGAAGCATATTAGTTGAGCTAAGTGAGCCCGTGGTATTTGACGTGACGCAAGATGGGGAGCCATATACCGGGAGAGTGAAAATCATTGTAGAGGGTCCAGAAGGAGAGAGAGGTCGTGCAAATCCTGATTTTGCAAAACCTGATGAAAAAGGAATAATAAGCACAAGAGTTACGCTCGGCAAAGAGCAGGGATTGTATATCATACGCGCAAAAGCAGGTGATGCAGAAGGGCTCGCATCTGCTTACGCGAGGGGCTATAGTCCTGAGGGGAGAGGGTGGTAAAAATTGCAGAATAAATAGCGGGGTTTACCAAAATCCTCAAACCCCGCTCCACATTTATTATAGCCCAAAAGTGCGATGCATTTACACCTTTGCCTTCAGCATATCGATATAGGATTTACTGAATGGGCGCTCTTTCTCCAGTAGCGGGCAGATGTACTCGCTGCATTCAGAACACAGCTTCACGCCTTTCTTCCTCGCGCACTCTGCGATCGCACATACCGGCTCTGCCGCTCCTGTTACCGTTGGACAGCCCTTACACTCCCCCTTTGTGTAAAGGATGCATGCATCGCACGCAAGCCCACACGCTCCTACTATCATTTTTTTCTCCATCACCTCGATATTAGGTTAGAAATAGGGCTACTTAAACTTTTCGGTTTTTAATCAAAACCCTAATAATTTTAGGTTATTTTCGCATAACCTAATTTTAAAAAAGACCGTTTTTAGGTTTTTTTCTCTTGTCTCAAAAGAGATAAAAAAAGGGGGGGAGCGAGGAACAGCGAAGGGGATAAAAGTAAACAATCACGAGATAACCCTAATCGCCTCCGGGCTCAGCCGCAAATTTACATTATCGCCTACCTGAATATTTTTTGCCCCATGTCTTATCGCATCAACCACAAAAACCGCTTCTTTTACTTCCACGTATATCCTGTAAAGCGCACTACCGCTCGGATGTGAGTCAATCACCCTTCCCTGGAGGAGACTACCCGGAGAACTTGATTCCATTCCATCCACAAACTCTATATCCTCAGGTCTGATACCAATTGTAACAGATTCCTTTTCGGTAGAGTGCGAGTGTGGGATGACAAGTTCAAAATCTTCAGTCTTAAACACCGCCAGACTGTTCACCAATTTTACCTTTCCTTCGAATATGTTCTCCATATTAACGAAATCAGCAGTGAATTTGTTCTTCGGCGAGTAAAAAATCTCATCTGGCGTGCCGACCTGCAGTATCTTCCCTTCGTTCAGTATTCCAATCCTGTCGGCGAGCATTTGTGCCTCCGCCTGGTTATGCGTTACCTGAACCATCGTGATGCCGAGTTCAGCATGGATCTTCTCCAACTGTCTACCAAGGTTGTAAGCCATCTTCGCATCGAGCTTGCTCAAAGGCTCGTCGAGCAGTAAAATCTGCGGGTCGGTAACGAGTGCACGTGCGAGCGAAACCCTTTGTTTTTCGCCGCCGCTGAGGGTTATCACATCCCTCGAAAGGAGCTTTGAAATATCAAGCAATTCCGCAACCTCTTCCACTTTGCGTTTTATCTCGCTCTTCTTCTTTTTTTTCTCCTTCAACCCAAATGCAATGTTACCTTCTACGTTCAGAAAAGGGAAAAGCATCGGGTCCTGACACGAATAGCCAATATCCCGCTTCTCTATCGGCACACCCGTAATATCAGCACCATTTATGAGTATCTTTCCCCGGTCTAAACGATGGATACCTGCGATCAGCTCAAGCAAGACCGTTTTGCCGGACCCCGAAGGACCCAATAGAAAAGCATATTCGCCTTCATCAACACTGAGGACTATTTTCCCCAGCATGAAACTGCCGAATCTCTTCTCCACTTCTTTCAGCTCGATCATAGGAACGCACCTCTCTTCCCCACCTTCTCAAATATGAACAGCATTACAGAAGCAATAATAATCAAGATAAGAGCTGCTGATACTGCAAGTTCAAGCTCTGCATTTGACATACGCAAGAAAACAGAAATCGGCAATACCTCGGTCTTGAATTTTGTTGCTCCTGCAACCATCAGACACGCACCAAACTCGCCTATGCATCTCGCCCACGTTATCGCGATACCGCCCATGAGCCCTCCCACGGACATGGGCATTAAGACCTTTGAAAAAGCACCTGCTCGAGTGCACCCCAGCGTTCTTGCAATGTATTCATATCTTGGCGAGATGCTCATGAACGTTGACTTGAAAGGTCTTACCATAAAAGGCACGTTCACGAAGAACTGCGCCGCTACTATTCCCACTGGCGTAAAGGTGATTTTTAGTCCGTTATCAGCAAGGTAAAGACCAAAGGAAGTGGTGCTGGAAAGCATTACCAGACCAACACCACCTACTACGGTGGGTAAAGCAAGGGGTAAATCGAGTAAAGTATCCAATAAGCTCCTTCCGTAGAAATCATACCTCGCTAACACATAAGCCGAAGGAAGCGCAACGACAAATATCAATATGGTTGATATTACTGAAGTAATAATGCTCAATCTTATTGCGAATTGCGTTTCTTCCGAGAGAATACTGGTAAAGAAAGCGTCTTCGTCCACGTGCGAAATAATGCATAAAATCACCGTTAAAATGAGTGCAGCAAGAGCGAGCAGCCCTGAAAACATACCTATCTCAAACTTTAATGCTTTTATTTGTTCCCATATTCTCGATAAAGCGGAGCGTGTACTTTTGAATAAAAAAAGCCCGATAAAGAATATTGCGAACGGAAAAATCAGATAGAGATTTTTTATGATGCCATCTGTGAAGCTCCATATCGGCTCTTTAAACTTGAAACTGCCTTCTGTCCCGGTAAACTCTTTTTCATATATAATCTCATCGTTGTAAGGCCAGACGACAACCGCTAAATCGGGGCGATGATATTTTTTTGTGGTCTCTTCAGTCCACCATAGAATAACCCAGCGCGTGCCTGTGGTAGGGTCCCATACGTGCTCAAACCTGCGGTAAAACGGATACTGTTCCTGATAGAACTCCGCTTCTTCTACGGTGTACCTGGCATCCGGATGTTCTTCAAGCAGTTCCTTTACAAGGTCGCTATACTTCGATATCTGTGCATATCTTGCGTCATTCCACTCGTCTCTGGTGTAATCAACTGCGAGCGCAACAGAAATAAAGAAAAGAACGACCAAGAACAGTGCGAGGATATTCTTCCGCTCCAGTTCCAAAGAAAGGAAATATTCTTTTATCTGTTGAAGCATTATTTTTCACCTTCTATTTTTCTATTTCTCTCTTTACCCTCTCTACAATCTTTGCAGCAATGTTAATCGCCTCTTGCGCATCTTTGCTCAAATAAGACCTATACGGAACAGCGGGTCTTGCCAAAGCACCGGGATATCTGGTTGGAATGTAATATCTGTCCAGAATCATACCCCCTTCAACAAAATTATCAAAATCCTCCTCGTATCGACTGCACATCCTCGCAAGCTCTTGAATAGAAAGTTCCCATACATATCGCCGCTTGTGATAAATGATGAATGCTTTAAGCGCGAATTGAGATTGATCTTTGCTACTTCGAGGTTATGCTCTGCCTGCTCAAGCCATCTTAAAGTGTCCTCTTTATTCAATCTCATATATCTCCCTTCCCTCTCTGACGACATTCTCAATAAACGACACTCTCTTTCATCATTTTAAACTCCTCTGGTGTGTAAACAAAGATGTCCACTCTCCCAAACTCAGTTCCCACAACCTTTGCTACTTCTATCAATCGCTCCAAAAATCGCTTCTCCGTATCTTTAATCACCACAAAATCCAGATCGCTGTATTCATCGGCTTCTCCTCTAACATAAGAGCCGAAAACGATCACTTTTTGGGGCTTGTAGGTCTCGAGTTTTTCAAGAATTGACGCCACTTTATCCATTTCCGCATCTCACCTCCTTTCCCTGGTAAGTAATTAAACTTCATCAGATAAAAAAGGAGAGTTTTGCTTAACCTAACCTCTTCTTATCCTTTTCAAAAGGTATGCTACTGCCAGCAATCCCGCAATTGCGAATCCTGCTCCGAATCCCGGCGTCGATGCTGGTGTCGGCGTTGGACTCGGTGACGGCGTGGGTGTTACTTCCGGCGACATCGCAGGCGCAGGAGTAGGTGTGGCTGTGGGCGCAGGCGTAGGCGCACCCTCAATCAATCCATACTTCTCGTTTGGGTAGGTCACGTAACCGTTGGATTCCCATACGCCTTTTTCAGAAACTACGAAATCCATGAATTTTCTCGCAGCTTCTTTATCCTGCGAAAATATCAGCACGTCTATCGGAATTACGTCTATTGCATTTTTTTCCTTTGGTATCTCTATTATCTCTATGTATTTCTTGGATGCTATTATCGAACTCCGCCAGAATATTCCCGCATCCACGTCACCCACTCTCACATCCTTGACAATCATCGGCTCCTCTCCTTCCAGGGACACCACATTCTTCATCACTTCTTCGTATATCCCGTTCTTCTTCAGTATTTTCTCCGCTTTTTTTCCTATTGGCACCGCATTCGGATCCCCTAATGCGACTTTGACACCTGGCTTTTTTAAGTCTTCTAAACACGTTATATTGGCT
>Ga0190286_1000470_pt1 | contig 16609 bp, 21 predicted proteins | sample 48691834_MG_FD_183241 | JGI IMG/M metagenome (GOLD analysis project Ga0190286, IMG submission 183241) | Hydrothermal vent microbial mat bacterial communities from Southern Trench, Guaymas Basin, Mexico - 4869-18-3-4_MG | ecosystem: Environmental > Aquatic > Marine > Hydrothermal vents >... | reverse complement strand
GCTAATGTTTGCTGTATTTGAGTTGAGATACCAAGACCAAAACCTTGCTGTGCCATTTTACTTCCACCTTCTGGTGATCTCACATTGTTTTCTAAGAAACTCTAGCACTCCTTCACCAGCTTTCTTTGCGGCTTCTATGATTCCTTGAATAGGTTTTGTTTCTTTTGACTTAGCTATTATTGTTTCAACCATGTCTACGGAGTTGTTCGGAATATCCATGAGAGCATAAACACGGTCTTTTAGGTTTGTTTTAAGACGAGATGCATATTCTCTTTCAGCCAAACTGTTCACCATGATTAGAATATTATGGTTCCTTAATAAAAGTTTTCTCTTACTTTCCTAGTAATATGCGTCTAAGTAGAGGGAATCTGATTAATAAGGTGTCTAGTAAACTGATTGTCTGTCCTTGAAGGGTACTGGCCTGTAGAACTTCGGATAGAATCATAGGAGTATATCGTTCTGATAAGAAATGAGTATATTTTTCTCCCTTCTCTATGAACCGCCATTCAAGTAGCTCATGGACAAGGGTTTCTATCCCTAATTGTGGTTTATTATGCCACACATCAGCGTCAATATTGATTATAACAGGTTGTCCATCTGTCCTCTTAACAAACTGTGTTTCACCTAGGGCTCCATACATCTTATAGAGATCAGGCATGATAACGACTCTAGGAACATATTTGTACTTTCCAAAATGTGCCTCTATAGCCTTTACAACTGGTTCATAATAGGTTACACTAAGATATTGGGGTGGAGGGACCTCCATTTAAAAACCCTTTGGATTCCAGTTATGCCGGTGGAGCCCCTCTGAAACTTACGTAGCCCACTGATGGAGTCATATCTGCAGTAACAGCTGGAAATGTCGGAGAAGTTCCTATAATTGCACCATCAAAGAGTACGTTCATAGCTTCCCAAGCTAGTCTTGAAAGGTTAAATACATATTCACCTGTAGTTGGATCCTTGTAAATCGTCATGATAGCCTTAACATCAGAGTTCATTTTGAAGACCCAAAGCTCAGCATACTGACCTGCAACAGTCGTTGTTCCAATATACTCCCTTGTCAGCGATGTAGTATTTATTTGAACATCCACCCTTTCAGCTTGGCTAGAGTAGATGGATTCTGGAACAGCAGCTCTGATCCTAAATATTTTGGCGCGTATTCGTGGAACTACGCCCAAAGGAGTTACAGTCGGAATTTCAGCCATTCAATTCACCTATATAATAATAAGGGAAACAAGATTTTTAAATGCTATGTTACGGTTATGATTATGTGATTTGACTCTGCTATTTTTATCCCTAAAAATCTTGTTAGACCCTCAGCGTAGAGGTCGAAGTCTCCAGCCTTATCAGGCTTCCATTCTCCCTCAAATGATCCTGTAATATCGGTTCTTAAGGTTGCTATAGTTTCCGCATCCACTATTATTCTGACGTTTTGGAATGGTATTGGTAGTGTTCGCATTATACTTATTACTCCAAGGTTTCCCCAAAGTTTCACAGTTTCCCCTAGTGTGATTGATGTCTTTGAAACATCTAGCCTCATCATCATCCTTCTTGGTTTTACCTTCTCAACATAGGCTAGAATTGTTACTGTTACTGGTGTCGATGATGATGGTCCGTAGGGATCGGCTCCTTCAAATACTGTACGGATTGTATACGTACCTTTTTCTTCAAACCTGTTAACTATGGAGTAGAATCCATTTTCATCAGTTATCGTTTGACCAACATCAGCCCACAAATCTTCTTTGAGTTCTTGAAGTTTGATTACTGCGTCCGCTATAGGCTCAAGATTTTCTGTTCTTAAATATCCTGAGAAGGTTATGCTTTCTCCTTCACGTGCTGTTAGACTACTGGCAGTTAATGTAAGGGTTGTGGGGTATGTCGGCATAGTTACTGTTATATCAATCGGAGTTGAATCTGCTGCTAGATGTTTATCTGAACCAGAGAAATAGGCTCTGTACCTAAATGTTCCTTCTGTATCGAACTTCACATAGAATCTATAGGAGCCTGTTGAATCTGTTCTCCTAGTGTCAACTGTAGTCCATATGGTGTCTTCAAGCTTCTGTAGTTCAATAATTTGATCTGGAATTCCTTCTCCAGTATCTCCACGGATGAGGCTACCATAGAATTCAACTTCTCCACCCACAGATATTTCTGTAACACTAGCTGAGAAGGATAGGATAGTCGTTATTTTCGTAACGGATATTGATACACTACTGGATGTTGACGGTTCATATACATTTGTTCCGCCATAAATGAGTCTGAAGGCGAAGTCACCTACTTCTCCCATTGTTTTTGAGAAGGTGACGGTTCCATCAGACTCTGTTGTTCCTGTCATAATTGTAGTCCATACACCTTCAATAAGTTGCTGTAGTTCTATGGTTTGTCCAGCTATTCCAGCACCTGTATTTGAGTTTATGAGCTCTCCAAGAAAGTTTACTATTTCATCGACGACTGTTTTAAGTTTATCTGGTGTTAATGTTAGGCTTGTGGGTATCTTATTTACTGTAATGGTTAGAGTAGAAGATATCGCACTGTCAAAGGTTTCTGTCCCTGCGAAAATTGTCCTGAAATTAAATGTTCCAGCTTCACTCATAGTATACTGAATTAGATATGTACCATCTAAACCCGTCAATCCAGTTCCAACATCAGTCCATGTTGCTCCGACAAGCTTCTGGAGCGTAACCGTTTGGTTTGCTAAACCTTCACCTGTATCTGTCCTTGTTAATTTTCCTGTGAACTCAGCCACTTCGTTAGCATAGTATGTCGTCTTATCTGATGTGATGCTTATAGAGGTTGGAATTTTTGTAACTGTAACGGTTACTTCAGGAGATGTAGAGCCTGAGTAGTTCAAGGAGCCCTTAAAGACCGCTCTAAATGTATAACTCCCTATTCCATAACCCGATAATATAAAATCAAATGAGCCATCTGTATTTGTTGTAGTTGTTGAAATATCGGTCCAAGTTCCATCAATGTATTCCTGTAAAGTAACATCTTCTCCACCTATCCCAACTCCATTTATATCTTCCAGGGTACCCATTAAGATTATATCTGAGCCTACCGGAAGGGTTGATTTTTCAGCTGTAAGAGTAATGGATGTCGCTATTGGAGTATAATCTATCTTCAGATAGCTAGAGTTATATAACGTGTTCTCCTTAGATGTAAATCCCACACTTCCGTATTTGTCTGGAGTATAAGCGGTACACCTTAGAATCAATCCATAATTTGGATATCCTTGAGAAACCCACTTCTTAACAAGATCTGTTATATCCCAAACCCAGTATCCATACGTATCTGCTGATTTAGTTAACGAAGCCTCAACTGTGTCATCATAACTAGGTTGATTATTCCATGTAACTGTGGACTCATCCCATAAATCAAGTAGCCTGTGAACCACTATTGTAAGGGTTCCTGGATCATCCTGAGTTACATAATGATATAGATAAAGTTTAGCAGAGTTGATTGTGATACCAGGTTTGAAAGCTGGAAGTGCATGGAGAATGAGTACTCTTGATATACGCCCAATACCATTCCCTTGAATACTTAGATTCGGTGCATCTCCCCAGTTTGTATCTGGGGCGTAATTTGCAACCCAAGAATCTGCCTTATGTTCCACTTTGATTGTGGCCGTTTTAATCGCCCTATGTTACTGAACCTATAATGGTTTGGGTGTCATTTTCCGGTGTTATCTGCAAAATATGGTGTGTAGCTCTTGGTAAACCATATACTCTATAGGTTATTTCTGTTTGTCCCTCTTCTATTGGTTGGTTAAACTCAAACATTTTGACTGTGTAATCGTATGGAGCCAGTCCTGTGAAGGTTAATGTTTGAGGCTTATCACTTGTTACTGTAACGGTTGTGATATTTCGTACCAAACCACCTGGGCAGTCAAAGAACATTGGAGATACAAAGCCTTCAACATTTGCACATCTCACTCCCTCTGTTATTGGTTTACTTGCTAGTTCTTGCCATTGTGATAGGACACCACGCCACTGTATGGTTTCAAATCCTGTGTTAACTGCCCATCCTAAAAAATTAGATCCAATAATGGTTTGGCTACTGTTAATGGGCATAGTTATGGTACCCGTGGGCGTAATGAGGATTACATTTCCACGTGATACTGCCTCAGATGCCTTAATACTTTGGAAGCAGAAGTCGTTACTTATAGCTACTCCTGGAATGTAAGGGTCACCTGAAGCTACAACCAAGGCTTGTGGACTAAGCCTAGGACGTAGTCTGTTATAATCTTCCATCATACCGTAAAGGGCTGCGTTTATAGCTGCACATTCCTGCATCCACCCAACTATTTCTGCTCCATCTACTGGAACCGCTGACCTTATCATTTCTAGGGCTTCTAAGCTTGACACATAGGGTTTTGTAAACCATGGGAAAGCCTTAGGTAAGGTAATTCCAGAAACAAGGTCGACTATGGGCGATATCTTCTTCACTGAAACCTCTGGTCTTAGAAATGTAAATCTACCGATAATGCTCATCAAATTCACCTATAATAAATAATGTGAAAACAAGTTTTAAAGACTATTCTTTTCTTTTTTCACGTAGCCGCTTTAAAGGTCTAAAGTTTGAAAGTCTTCTCTCCATGAATATTCTAACAGGCTTAGGTCTAACAGTCTTTAGAAGTGAATGAGTAGACTCTACCGTTTCATGCATCTCAGATGCAAGATCTTCAAGTCTTTTTCTAACCCTCTCAATAGCGTCTCTCAAAGGTGATTCTGACATATCAAACCACAATTTATATCAGCTAAACTCTAATTAATTTGTTGTGGTGTCTCCTTTGGATAAAAGTCGGTTGAGTGAGAAAATAAATGAAATTCTAGGATTAGAGAAGGATCCGATAGATTTCACGAAACTTTCAAAGTCTGATCTTGAAAAGCTTCATACAATTCTTACAAATGTACTTCATGTAGCTCAAGTTGGTGTTAGAACCTTGAGGTCAAGGGTTGAGGAAGGCAGGCTCCTCTTTAAACCTGTTAGAGAAGTTGCTAATATGAGGGTTATAGACTTACTTCATAGCGTAAGACGTGAAGGTGGACTACTTGGGATACTTGATGCTGTCTTCCAAGAGAGAAAGAAAACTGCAAGAAAAGAATGAGATAGGAATAGAGAAGGGTTATCCTAGGATACGGAGAAGGTTTGGGAAGCTTGCTTCATATATCCAACTTCTACGTCCATTTACACTACTGGCTCCTTTAGTGGCTGGGCTTCTAGGGGTTCTGGCTCCTATTAAAGAGATAACCTTCTCTCATATTACAACTGCTATCTATGTTGGTATAACCTTGGCTCTTCTTCAAGCAGCTGGTCAAGTGTTGAATCAATGGAGTGATTTTGAAATTGATAAGTTGGCGCGTCCCTACAGACCTTTACCGTTAGGAGTTATATCAAGAGATGAGGCTTTGGGACTAACATGGCTCTTGTCAATTTTCGCTATAGGGAGGGCCTTCACAGTAAGCATTACCTTTGGCTTGTATGCTTTAATCCTTTTATTTTTTAGCGTATTCTACTCTCTAGCCCCATTTTCTCCACGTCGGGTAAATCCAATTCTTAATGTAATGTGGATGGCCATTTCAAGAGGATTTATTCCGTTTCTTGCAGTTTTAACGGTTTATGGAACATTTGAGTATGCCATTAAATGGGCCGTGTTCGGTTTTCTATGGGTTCTGGCCTACCAATCATCAAAAGATATTCATGACATTGAGGCAGATAGAAGCTTTGGTATAAAAACAATTCCAAATACTTACGGAATTCAAGCTTTAAGAGTCCATATGATTATAATTACAGTAGTAATATGGTTTTATGCCATTGTTTATCTTCCAATGGTTTTATGGCTTACCCCAATATCTATCTTAGCATTAGTAGGTTTAAATAGGAAGGTTGATGGACTTGAAAACGACTTAAGTTGGGTTTCATTCTATCTTGGACTTGGAATATCTTATTTAATACTATTCATAGCAAACTAAACGATGTGTTCGGCGGCATACCTCTTAAACATGTCCCACGTTAAAACTCCCCAGCCAGAATCATTATTCTTAACTTCACCATAGGTTTCACAAATAGTCTTTACAAGATCCACCGTTAATGACACACCTAAACTATCATAGTACTCTTTTACACAAGCAAGGAGCCCTGCAACGTGAGGTGTCGCCATACTTGTTCCGGAAAGCACTGCAAAATGATTGTATATTCCATCTCCTACCGGGTCTAGTACTCCAATGCATCCGCTGTAAATGTCAACTCCAGGGGCGATAACATCCGGTTTAATACTTCCCCACGGTGTGGGTCCACGGGATGAGAAGTCTGCTATTAATCCTGTGAAGGGGTCGTATGCTCCAACGGTTAATGCAGAGTCAGCGCAGCCTGGACTGTTAATTGTCCCTGAATCTGGCCCACTGTTACCCGCGGCTATTACAGGTATTATGTTATTTTGAACCATTAGGTCTACTGCTTTTATTTGAGGATCCTCTGTTGGATCGTCTGGAACTTCTTCTGAACCGAGACTCATACTTACGATATGGGCTCCTCTTTCTATGGCTAGTTGAATTGCTTCTAGTACATCACTGTCAAAGCCCATACCTACTACGAAACCTAGACATTTGATACCTATGAGGTGACAGCTTGGTGCTACACCTTCCAGCTTGACCATTAATGTTCTATCAAACCACTCCCTTCCACCAATAGTTGATTCACACCATTGACCGTGTCCATTGGTATCTTTTATCTGACCTTTATCACGCATCGTACTGTAGTATTCCATCTGTCTTGTTGTTTCATGGGTTGGACTGCCACCGGTATCTGGGACTGCTACTATTATTTCTTTGCCTGTGTAGCCTTCACTGTTGGCTATGTCAGCTCCGATAAGAGCTTTTGTGTGAGTTACTGTTGTGAATTTTTGTCCTGTTGGGCTACTATATTGGGCTTCAGGTGGAATTGTTGGGTATTGTAGTGTACCTATTATTCTGTCTGGATAGATTTTTGTGACCTCTGGCCAAGAGGCTATTTCTTCTATATCACGTGGAAAAAGTGGTATGGCAACCATGTTAAAGTATTCCAGAATTTTAAATGTTAACAGTGGGTTTTGGAATCTTGATATTATCCTTTCTCTTCCTGTTAGGATTTCTCTTATTGAGGCTGGTGGATGCAATGGAGTTAACTGGCTTGTATCAATGTAGCTTTTTAAGTCTGGAATAGCCGAGTTCATAGCTTCCTTTGATGTGAACTCTATTATTACAGGTTGTATTAGCCTGGTGTAAAGCCTTCTGATGAGGGTTGATACTATCATTTTTACCATAAATAATAATAGTATTTCAGACTATAAACACTTTTTAACTAAAGTTCATTTATTATTTATTGGTGATTTGATGGCAGAAATCCCTCCAGAATTTTCAAAGTGGGGCTCATTGATTGAACGTATGATCATCACGTCATATTATCGGGTTTTATCCTTTACAAGTCTTCACGCTCCAATAGGCGAAATCTATACGGCTTGTAAATATATGAGTGAGAACACACCTTATTCCGGAGATGTTTATTATCTGATTCCACACCGTTTGTTTAACTGGGATAATGTGGTGGTGAATCGAAATCCAGACTATCCAGTTACTTTTAACCTACGTGTCTTTGGTTCTCCGATAAGGAACAAAAATGTAGTGTTTGCAAGGGTTGGCTTCTATAAATTATATCTTACTGATGCTATATTATCGTTGTTAGGAATACCGTTTAGGGAGTAATATCCAACTAAATTAGGTTTAGACTTTAGGTGCTGGCATTTTCCAGAGCCAAAGATTCATTATAAAGAAGTAGATTATGGCTGAAGTCATAAGAATACTGGCGGTTATCCAGTCAAGTAGTATTGGAATGACGAAGAATATTGACGCTATCTCCATTAAACTCATGTTAATGAGTTCATTTTTTCTGTTGTAGACTCTTGTAGATATAAGTTTGTTAAACAGGTACCATATAAGTGGAGTTAATAACGCCCCCCAAATACCTCTGGCAAAAGTGAAATTCATCGAAATTATAGTCCATCCGAAACTTAAACCAAGAGCCTTCACAATAAAGCCGTAGAGAAAGACTCCCAAACTTGACTTAAACTTTCCATTTTCATATTTTCCACCAAGAACGTTAAGCCAATTCCTTCTTTCAACAAGCCCTGCAGCAGGTAACTCCTTAAGATTACCTTCAACCCCAATTTCGAAAAGCTGAATGAAAGCAACATTCAAAACATACAGAAGTCCAATGGTGTCTAAAGTTGTATGACCTAAGAACCATCCCCAAGCTGCAAGCCCCGAAAAACAAATAGTAATTGGAATAAATGAAAGAGGAGTCTCCTTAGATAATCCCTCATTATAACTGATACCGAAAACCCAATAGATAAAGTAAGCTATCAAGGCCAAAGGTAAATTGGATGCAAAAAACCATGTAAAAATGATACCTGAAAGAGCTAGAATACACAACCCTGAAAGAATAATGATTTTAGCACTATGTAAAGTTATGGAACCGCTGATTAAGGGAAAGTGCTTCTTGTTGGGATCCTTAGCATCATAAGGCAAATCTCCGATGGTGGCTACTGTACATGCATCAAGTAAACTATTATGTCCAAATGTCAGTAAATGGCCAAACCATAGAATAACTGTTAACAGTAGGGCTTGTGGAACATTGAATCTTCCACATAGAAAGGCAACTATCACTAATAACCAGTCAGCACTAAATGTTTGAGCTCTCCCAATCTGTAAATACTCCTTAACCTTTAACTTCATTGTTTTCCACCAGTTTTTTGATTAATACTTCAACGTATTCTCCCTTTTTAATCTGCAAAACCTTTCTTATAGGCTCTGGTATGGTGATTCGGAAGTTTGTTCCAACCTTAGCTATGAAACTATGCTGTCTCTCCAAACCAGATCACACCATTTTATGGTATAAAATGGTTAGAACTAATAAACCTTAATAAAGAATCAAAGAAGCCTTTCTCTTGGTGAAAAAATTGACATGGGATTGGGTGACACCAGTAGTGGGACTAATCCTATCCGGTGCCTTGTTCGGTGCAGGTCTAGCTTGGGCTTGGCATCTTGTCAAGTCCAGGTTTGAAAAGTAGAGCCGCAAGGACAAATGGTGATTAGGATTACTAATCACCTGTCAATCTTGTCGGCTGGTAAAACCAGCCATCCCCATTTTTTATAATCTACTTTCTTAACCACTTAATATGCTCCCAAAACAAAATTATGAAGGAAATCACACAGAGGACAAATCCAACATAGAAACCCTGAAAACTTAGGATTTCTGGGTAACCTCCGTATAACCAGCACTCATGGCAATAATCATGTAACATTATTCCAAGGGATAGCCAAAACATGGCGATTCCTAACATTGTTTTCCAACTGATCTTCCAGCCTGCTTTAGCTCCGAATATTTTTATTGCCATTTTTCTAAAAGTACAGTCGCTTTTTGGGGGATGTTCTTTATCATATAATACTAGTATCCCGGAATCATGTCTTAGGCAGGCTGCGGCTAGGGCTTTTCCCTTTTCTACAAGTTCATCTATGAGTTTGGTAGCCAGCTCCTTTGTCTTCTGTAAACATGTTTTCCAGTTGAATCCGTCTAAGTGAAGTTTAATACCATAGTTGTTGAACCGTTTGAAATACTCTTCTTCTTCAGGGGTAAAGACATAGACATCACGATAACCCCAATATGTAACTTCGAGTTCCCATGCTTTAACACCCAATTTTTTAGCGCTACTACAGTTTTGAGCATAGCATTCTCTACCTTTAAGTAAATCAACGTTTTCTAGGTCGATACATGGTTTTTCGTCGCTTCCATACCATGCTTCTTCTGATCCATGATCATAATGAACTACCAGAGCGTGTGGGTTTTCCTTTAAAGCTTTTTCAACTTCGCTTCTAACAGCCTTTTCCTTTGCTAGGTCTATGACTTCTACACCTTTAGATTTTGCATAGTCCACTACTTCTTGGCATTCTTCAAAAGTTATTTCGGTTACTTCATCGAATAGAGGGCGTATTGTAATCAGTTTCAGATTTTTTTCCACCTTTTCTTGTTAAAATATCTATGGATAAATCAATAACCATGGTGGTGATGAGCTTACGGAATTTTTTATCCTTTTCCAGTAGGGCTATAAATTCTTTCTTGTCCAGAACCTTACGTCCCATTACAAAAGTCCATGAGTTATTTTGACTATTAACATGATCTTTGACGGCTTTTAAAATGTCTTTCTCCCGCATTCCTCTTTCATCCTCCGCCATATCTTCTCCGCAGCTCTCTCTCCAGCCTTCCGGGCCTGCCGTTCTACTAGATAGGCCCAAACTACGATTAAAGCTACACCTACAACAAGCAAGACCACACCAGTCCAGAGGTCAATTTCAATAATTTTTATTCCAGCTGTTATAGCACTGATAGCTACAGCAAATAATGTGGCTTTACCTGTAGTTTCCAAGACAGGCATCTTGTCACCACATATATTATAATATTAGTAAGGAATAAAAATCTATTTGGCTAATTTTATAAGAACGGAAGCTAATATTTATATTAGGTATTAAAATGGCGACAATTCCACCTGTTATAAAGGGAATGGGTATACTTGCAGACACAGCTACCAACTTACTTTCTAGGGTGTATAAGAGAGAGGTTTTGCGGCGGATGCCTTCTGACTTCCTTAATGAACTGTCAAGAATCAAGCTTGAAATTCTATTGTGGGAGGGTACTCCTAAGGAAAGGACGAAGGTGATTGAAAATCTAGCTGATGCATTAGCCGGACCTGACGTGAAAGCCTTAAGCTATGTAAAAAGTTGTGATCACACGGCTATCGGTGGTAGGCTTGAGACCGAAATCTTTTCCTTTGGGATTGAGGATCTTGGTATAGAGGAAGCTGATGACTGGAGAGATGTAATCCTCAGTATACGATACGAGTATGATGCTGAGGGTACTGCTCCTGAATCAATCTTAATAGCAATAGATGGAAGTTTCACCCATGTAAAGATATACGAAGATGGTGGCTTAGTTTATGAGAGTTCGTGGGATGAAGCTGTAGAGGCTTGGCATACACATTATCTTAAAAGAGTACCTGTTGCTTAGTTCACAGTTTTCTTGCTAATGTATTTAGCGTTTTTCTGTGTTGTTGAAACGCTTTGGCTAGTCGTCTTGTTTGGGTAGTTAACTTTTTTAGTTCTCCCTTAATAGGTTGAAGATCTTTAGGGTTTCCCTTTTCTATTGTTTCTATCAGTGTTTGAATAGTTTTAGTTAGCTTTTCAGCTGTTCTTTGCCATTCATTTCCAGCTTTTAAGATTTCGTCAACTCTTTTCTTCATGTCTTCTCTTATAGTATCTAAACCTGCAAGCCTACTTAGGACACCTGCCATTATAAACCTCCTATGCTAAACGTTCAAGTAAGGGACGAAGCCTGTTCATAGCCTTCTGGTTTTGGCGAAGGTTACCCCAAACTGTCTTCATGAAGTGTAGGCCTCTTATAGTATCACCTCTTCCGAATACTCTTGCTTCTCCAAGATACCATGCTGTTTCAAGATCGTATATACTTCCATCGGCTAGAACACGGTTACCTAGAACTGCCCAGGCGAAGGCTTTTGGTGAGATTTCAATTACTGTATCAATTTTTCTTGGATTTTCAACTACTAGAAGTTTTCCATTTTGAATTTTGAAGTCTGCTTGGACAAGTATTCGTTCCATATCATCACTCATTAGGTTTAGGCGAATTATACGTCCACCCGGGTAGTGGAAGGCTTGTTGAGTTTCTTTAATGTCTATTTCTTGGTTGATGGCAAGCACCATCTCTACTAGGAGAGCTTCAATGAATTCTCTTGTTTTAGCCTTAATTCTTGCTAGGAATCCGGGTTTCTGAGGTTTAAGGGTTAAGATTTTATCAACAGCCTTTAGCACTGGCTTTGCATATTCCCCTTCAAGATACCCGCCTTTTGTTTCTACAGCTCTTCTTATGTCCATGGATAATGGTATTTTTCCTAAGACGTCAACTTTGTATTTTTCTCCAAGTTCATCTACGGCACTTTCTCCGAATATCTTCCATTTGCCCTTTCCAACTTTAAGGTAGCTCATGTTTTCAACTAAGCCTATTACTGGTATTCCGTTATCTAAATGCAACTTTAATACTCTCTCAGCTTCTTTCTTATGAGCAGGCTGCATGATGATAACTGAGCCTAAAAGTCCATCAGCGAAAGTTTTAACCATGGCTTTGTATTCATCTGAGCTGCCGGCTGAAAGGTCGGCTACTATATAGTCTACATCCCAGTCTACGTAGCCTGATAGGTCATTTAGAAATTGTGTTATTTGTCCTCCATCTAGGCATAGGGGTTTATCTCCAGCTAGTAGTCCCATACTTATAATTTTTAATCCATCAACCTCTACAGGTTTCAGCTTGTCAATTGTGGTTTCATGGAATGTTGTGATACCCATTAACGCTGGAAGATTAGGATTTGTGGGATCAGCGTCGATTACTCCTACTTTGAATTTTCTGTTTCTGAGTTGATAGGCTAGGTTTGCTGCGAAAAGAGTTTTCCCCGTTCCGCCTTTCCCGCTTACACATAGAACTACTTTTGGCATTTTAATCCCTACTGTTGAGTTGTTAGGCCTTTCTGACGGAGAATTTCTATTAGTCCCTGTCTTGCTGGTGGTGGGGCTTGACCTTGTGGAATAACACCGGCAGTCATAGAGGCTAACTGAGGAAGTTTTTCAATAACTATCTTGACAGGTTCTTTCTTTTCTAGGACACCTGCAAGTTTATCTAGTCCTTGACCCATGAATCTGTATTCGTCTGCGTGGTAGCCTTCAACAACCCTTTCAGATTCTAAACGTCGAATGTCACTTTCTAAACTTTGAATTCTGCTCTCTAATGCTTCTTTCTCTTTCTTGGTTAATGTTTCCTTTAATTCTTCTAGTTTTTTCTTGTTTTCAGCGAGTTCCCTACGTAGAGTCTTAAGTTCTTCAGGTTCTTCAGGCTTCGTTTTCTCTGAAAGTTTCTGTTCAACGATTTTTATAACATCTTCAGGGGATAGTTTCTTCTCTTTTTCCTCTAAAACTTCTTTCACAGTTAACCTAATATCTTCTTTGGTTACTGAAGGTTTGACTTCCTCTCTTTTTCCAACTCCAAGAATATCCTTCCACATTTTCATTTTTTCAAGTGCTTTAAGTTCAGCGTCTTCTCTTCTGTATAGGTGTGCTTGACTTGCTGGAACTTTCATTTTCCTTGTTATTGCTCTACCGCTATCATCTACGATGTAGTTTCCGTCTTTATCTCTTACAGGCTCCTCTATTTCAACGAATCCTTCTTCTTTCGGTCTAGAGGATTCTTCCAGCCTTCTAAGTCTTTCTTCAACTGTTTTAAGTTCATCTCTTATGATGCCGCGGAGGTCTTGGGTTGGCTGATATTGTGGGTATTGTGGATATGTTGGATAGTTTGGATAGTTTGGTTGCCATGAAGGTTGTGTTGGAGGTTGAAGTTGAATTTGGGATGGTTGTGAGGGCTGTATTTGTGGAGTAGTTTGAGGTTGAATGTAGGGTTGTTGGAATGTTGGAGTTTGGTAAATTGGAAGTGGGAATAGTGATTGTTGAGGTTGTACACCCCTATAAAACATTGGTGGAAGCTGTACTTTACCTTCAGACTGTGCTTTCTGAAGTGCTAAAGCGTATTTTTGGGCTACAATGTATGCTGTGGTTGTACTTATGCCTCTCATACTTGAAAGGAGGCTTACAAGTTGTGTTGGATCTATTGGTCCAAATTCAGCCCATGATAGTATTTCATCTATAACTCTTTTTGGAACATCTGGATGGGTGCTTAAAACCTGCCTTAAAATCTTTGTGGAGTCTAATTCTCCCTTGTAGAGGGGTTCCCCCTCTCTAGGTTCTTCAGGTTTAGGTGGTGGTGTAGGTGGTGCAGCTACCGTGAACTTGTCCTTGTACTCTTTGTAGTCTAGGTCTGGATGGTAGATTCTGAAGTGGGCGTATTTTCCTCTTGACTTAACTATAGCTCCGCATACTGGACAAGTTAAGTAACCTGTTGGCTCTTCGGGTGGTGGAAGTTCGGGTAACTCAGGTTCTTCTTGGCTCATACTTAACATCCAGAAAATATTAAAGGCTACGATAATATAAAATTATTGTATGACAAAAGTTGTTTGCCTTGGTGGTTCAATCGCAGGATTGCATGTAGCTAAATTTCTTTTAAGTTCAGGGTTGGATGTTGATGTTGAGGTTTTGGAGAGAAAACCGAAGATTGGGTATCGGATTGTGTGTGCTGGCGGAATCAGCTCTTTTATGATTCGTAAGTTGAAGCTTTATATTCCAAATGAGTTTGTAGCTTCTAAGGTTAAACGGGTTAGGTTTTACGGTCCAACCTTTGATTTTGCAGAGTTGAATTTTGAGAAGGAATATGGGCTTGTATTGTGGCGGGCCCGCTGGGAAAGTTGGCTTGGAGAGCAAGTTAGGGAGTTAGGTGGTAGAATCTATACTGGGGTAAGAAATCCTTATGAAAGGTTGAAGGAAGCGGATGTAATTGTTGGAACGGATGGGATAGCTGGAATTTCAAGGAGATTGGTTGGTAAGCCTTTTCCTGAGGAAGATGTGCATATAGCTGTTCAGGCTGTTGGAAAGGCTAGAGTCGCTGATGAAGAGGCTATTTCATTATATTTTGGAAGGCAAACGGCACCTGAAGGTTATGCTTGGACCTTTCCTTTACCTGGTTCACAGTTTAGAATTGGACTTGGAGTTCCTTTAAGATACTCTTCGAAATTATTTAGTTTCTTTAAGAAATTTCTAGTGAATATTGATGGTGAAATTAAAGGGAAGCCTGGGGCTAAGCTTATTCCAACAGCCTATCCGGAAAAAACGTTAGTTAGTACTTTTATGGGAACGCCTATTGCCTTCGTCGGTGATGCTGGCCTTCAAACAGATCCTTCAACTGGAGGTGGTATTGGTCCTGCTATTCTTGGAGCGAAATGCCTAGCTGAGGCTCTTAGTAGAGGAGAGCTCAAGCATTATGATCGGTTATGGAGAAAGGAGCTTTATAGACGAAACAGGCAACGTTACAAGCTTAAGCAGGTTTTATGCGAAATGAATGATGGTGACTGGGAGTTAATTATTGAGGAACTTAGGGATTTTGAACCTTTTACTGAGAGTATCGGATGGGCGTTATTACAGCTTATCTTAAAAGTTGCATTTTCGAATCCATCCTTCTTAGTAAGGCATAAACTTTTAAGAAGAATTCTGTTTTGAAGTTTCTTTCACTAGACGGTTAAGGTCTTTTACAGCTTCACGTGCAATATGTTCTCCAAATAATCTTTGAAGTTCGTCAGGACTATACTTGCGGATGATACTCCACCACGTGTCCATGCTCACCTAAAACACCCCGATTTCCTTTTTCAGTCTTTCTTCTCCATATTTCTTTCTTAAATATTGAAGTTGAGTTTCTCCTGTAATTTCATAAAATTCAAAGTTATGTCTGGCTCTAGTTTTTCCAGCTAGGAAAAAAGCCCTAGTTGAGGCTGCAATTTCCATTCTTCTAACGGTTTCCCTTAGGATTTCTCTAGGTGTTGTAATAGGAAGCCCTGTAATGAACTCTGATATTGCAGATTGAGGGTTAAGGGTTCGTAGATAGTGGGAGAATTCATGTGCAAGGGTCCATTTAAGATAATTCCATAAGATATCTAATTTTCCATGTTTAACTGCGTTATTATATAGGTATTCAAGGTAGCTGTAAGGAAAAACTATGGCTGGACCGTAGATACCTGAGTGTTTTATTCCCGGTACGATGAAGAATGCAATGTATTCTTTAGGATCTAGAAGTTCATCGGCTACAACATGGACTTTTGGCCACTCCTTAAGATTATAGAGCCTAGCCCATTCTTCAACCTTTTTTTCAGCCCAAGCTAGAAATGATTCCTTAAAGTTTTTCATTTCTATCATCTTTTTTCTCAATTATTAAGGGCTTTGTTTCCCCAAGTTTTAGGTCGCGGAACTCAGCCTTCAGTACATCTCCTAGGGCCTGGCTGAACTTATCTTCTAATCTTCTTAGAAAAGTTAGGTATGCCTTGCTTGGATTTTCTGAGTTTTCGTATTCCTTCCTTGTGGATCTTAGGGATCCTATTATAATACTTAGCTCCCAATCAAAGAAGTCTAGACTAATCTGGAAGCTGCCACGTTTCTTCTCATTATAACGTTTCAGCCGACTCATTTTGAATCATCCTTTTATAGTTCATTTACTTCTAAACTTGAGAATTCGTAGCCTTTAGATATTAGAAAAGCCCTTCTTTTCTGGCTGAAGTCCTCTTCCATGGTGCCTCTGGAAACTATCTCGTAGAATATGCTGCCCTTCTTTTTTGGTCGTAGAATTCTTCCGAATCGCTGGCCCATCTGCATTCTTGAACCATAAAGTCCACATACTTCTATTAAGACGTTCGCGTCTGGTAGGTCTACTCCTTCTTCACCTACGCTGGTTAAGATAAGTCTTTTTATTTCTCCGTTTCTAAATTTGTTGTAGAGTGTATGCCTCTGCTTCGCTGAAACCTCACCGTAAATTACTGGAATCCCAAGCTTCTTGCCAAGTTCTAGGGCTCCCTGAACATAATAGC
>Ga0190286_1000468_pt1 | contig 16643 bp, 14 predicted proteins | sample 48691834_MG_FD_183241 | JGI IMG/M metagenome (GOLD analysis project Ga0190286, IMG submission 183241) | Hydrothermal vent microbial mat bacterial communities from Southern Trench, Guaymas Basin, Mexico - 4869-18-3-4_MG | ecosystem: Environmental > Aquatic > Marine > Hydrothermal vents >... | reverse complement strand
GGAAAGATTTATCTTAAATGCTCAAAGAAGGTGCTATTAACTCAGGACAAAGTCAAAGAAATAATACAACAACTAAATATCAAGACATCTGAGGACTGCCAGAAGATTAGAAAAGAAGTGAGAAAACGCACTGCCGCACTCAGAGAAAATCGTCCTATCAAGGAATGGGTAAAAGAAGAAAGGCCAAGGGAAATGCTGATTAAATATGGGCCAGAATTACTCAATTTATCAAAACTTCTGGCAATTATATTGCGAATCGGGAAAGAAGGAACTAGTGCTGAAGAATTGTCAAAAAGGTTATTGAATAAGTTTGTGACATTAAGGGAGATAGATTCTGCACCAATTTCTGAGATCTGTAAAATAGAGGGGATAGGGCCTGCGAAGGCAGCGCAAATAAAAGCTGCACTGGAAATTGGAAAGCGACTTTACAAAGAAAGTGCCCAGAAACAGAAAAGGATTAAAAAGGCCGATGATGTTATTAGTTATGTGGCAGAGTATTATGGCCCTTACCTGAGGGACGCAAAGAAGGAGTTTTTTCATGTTATTCTTTTGGACATAAAGAATAAACCTATTCATAATATAGAAATAAGCAAAGGCAGTATTAATGCAAGCATAGTTGACCCAAAAGAGATTATAAAAGAGGCAACGTTAAAGTCTGCCTCTTCCATTATACTGGTTCACAACCATCCATCAGGTGACACAGAGCCGTCAACTGAAGATATCAATCTAACAAACCGTATTATGGATGCTTGCAACTTTGTTGGGATAAAAGTATTAGACCATATAATCATTGGTAAAAACAAAGAGGATTATTACAGTTTTACAAAGTTTGGACTGATAAAATGAGCATGAATGATAAAGAACTAAAAAACTTGTTAGCCTCAGGGGAAACCGAAACATTAGAGCTCAAAGAGAGTTTTGACAAAGAAACAATAGAGACTGCTGGAGCTTTTACCAACACAAAAGGCGGAACCATCCTCATTGGTATTTCTGATATGAATGAAATTAAAGGCGTGCGAGTTGGAAAAGAAACCTTAAAAGGCTGGGCGAACCAGATTTCTCAAAGTACTGAACCTCGGATTATTCCTGAAATTGAACTTAGCGAAATAAACAGAAAAAGTGTGGTCATTATTAAAATTAAAGAATTTCCTATTAAACCCGTATCTGTGAAAGGTAGATACTTCAGAAGGGTAGCAAATAGCAATCGTGTAATGACTATGCAGGAAATCGCACAAATGCATTTTCATTCTGTCGGGATGAGCTGGGATAAACTCCCCGTAAGGGATGCTTTTATAAAAGACATAGATTTTGAAAAGGTCAAAAGATACATTAAAAAAGCCAACGAAACTGGCAGAAGGAAAATTCAGGAAGATGAAAATCCCTCACAGGTTCTTGAAAAACTGAAACTGATAAAAGAAGGGAAACTTACCTGGGCGGCAATTCTTCTCTTCCACAAACGCCCTCAGCGCTTTCTTTCGCAAGGAGTAATCCACTGTGGCAGATTCAAAGAAGAAACCATAGTTATTGATGATAGGATGATTGAAGGCACAATCATTGAGCAGGTAGAAGAGGCTATGGATTTCATACGTAAAAGTATCAATGTAAAATTTGCTATGACTGGTAAACCAGCAAGAGAGCAAATCTGGGATTACCCTCTTGAGGCCTTAAGGGAGGCGGTTATCAATGCGGTCTGTCATCGGGACTACACGATTTCCTCAAATACTGAAGTCAGGATATATGATGATAAATTGATTGTTTGGAGTCCAGGCGGTCTGCCTTTCGGTATTACCATAGAGGACCTCTACAAACCCCACTCGTCAGTACTCAGAAACAAGGGAATAGGGGGACTTTTCTACGACATGGGATGGATTGAACAATGGGGAAGCGGGATAGACAAGATGCAGAAGGCTTGTATGAAGGCAGGACTTCCTGAGCCCCGGTTTGAAGAATATCAAGGGTTCAGAGTAATTTTCAGGAAAGATATTTATACAGAGGAATATCTCCGCAAATTGGGCTTAAATGAGCGACAGATAAAGGCGGTAATGTATGTGAAGGAAAAGGGGAAGATTACCAATAAAGAATATCGTGAGCTTAATAGTATTTCCGATGAAGGTGCAAGGATAGACTTGAGCAGGCTGGTCGAGATGGATATTTTAGAGCAAAAAGGCAGTGGAAGGAGTGTTCATTATGTTCTCAAATAATTTGGCGATTAGTTGGCATTTACTTGGCGATTTTGGCAAATATCTGGCAGTTTGGGAGGAGTGCGAAAGTCGCATTAAAGGAGCAGAAAGATGAGGAAGGTGCAAACTGAAATAAATAACTCCGCAATCCGCAATTCAAATTCCGCACTTCCTCCAGGATGGCACTGGGTGAGGCTGGGAGAGGTGTGTAATATAAACCCTCGACGTCCCAAAAACTTTATTCGTTCTCCCGACACACCAACTACATTTGTTCCCATGGCGGCGGTTGATGAAAAGACAGGTACCATTGCCAGGCCTGAAGTGGTTCCATATTCAAAAGTCTCTAAAGGTTATACCTACTTTGAAGAAAATGATGTTTTATTTGCCAAGATTACACCATGTATGCAAAACGGCAAACACGTCATAGCAAGGAATCTTATTGATGGGTTGGGTTTTGGAACGACCGAATTTCATGTCATACGTCCTAATAATGAAATTCTATCAGAATGGATTCATTTTTTTATTCGACAACCTTACTTTTTACAACAAGCAACAGCATATTTTACAGGTGCAGTTGGTCAGCAAAGAGTACCTGAAGATTTCTTGTCAAATTACATTATTCCCTTGCCCCCAGTAGAGGAGCAACAACACATCGCTGCAAAAATCCAGGAACTGATGCAAGATGTGGAGCGTGCCCGAACTGCCTGTGAAAAGCAATTAGAGGCAGCCAAAGTTCTGCCAGCCGCCTATCTACGAGAGGTCTTCGAAAGCGAAGAGGCAAAGCGGTGGGAGAGAAAAAATTTTAAAGAATGCATTATGAGAAGAAAGGGCTTGAAAATTAAAGGAATACTACAAAAAAATTACCAAAAAACAGGGGTTTATCCTATCGTTGATCAAGGACATAATTTGACATGTGGGTATACAGACGATCAAGCAAAACTTTATAGAGGAGAGTTACCTGTCATCGTTTTTGGTGATCATACAAGAATTTTCAAATATATTGATTTTCCTTTTGCTATTGGTGCAGATGGCACCCAAATAATACAACCTAACAGAGAAATAATTATGCCCAAGTTTTTTTACTTTGCCTTATTGAACCTTAAAATCAGGAGTCTCGGTTATAGTAGGCATTATAAGTTGTTAAAAGAGATGAGTATTCCCATCCCTCCTCTCCCCATCCAACACCGCATCGCCGCTGAACTCAAACAAAAAATGGCACAGGTTGAAAGTCTACAATCCGCAATCCGAAATCAGCAATCCGCATTAAATAGCTTACCCCAAGCAATTTTGAGAAAGGCATTCAAGGGTGAGCTATAATGAAAATAAGTTATGATCCTAAGCACAACATCGCTTATATAAGGCTGGGGCAGAAAACCGCCGAACTTGAAACCATCCGCATAAGCGATGAATTGAATATTGACATATCTCCAGATGGGAAGATTTACGGTATTGAACTACTCAATGCCAATGAACAGCTTGCAATTGCTAAAGATGAGGGCTTGCTTCTAACAGACGAATCTACAGGTAAAGCAGTTAGACTGCCTATTTGATGATGAGCAATTAAAGAAAAAATTTGGAAGGGTTAACAAAATGCCTAAATCCAATTCCCGCAGAATCACAACTCCGCAGTCCCTAAACGCCTACATCAAGGGTATCTATGGTGTTATGGAACAGATTAGGGAAATAAAATATGAACCAAGAAATATATGACCGACTAAAAAAGATAGCGGAGCGATTGAAAAAAAACTATGGGGCTGAAAAGGTCATCCTCTTTGGTTCTTACGCAAGGGGCGAAGAAACGGAAGATAGTGATGTAGACCTGTTGGTGATTGCGTCAACTAATGAGAGACTCTTTGAAAGAATGGCAACTGTCCTTGAAATTGTTCATGACCTTTATAACGGGCTCCCCATTTCACCAATTGTTCTTAGCTCCAAGGAAGTAGAAGAAAGACTGAAGTTGGGAGATCAATTTGTACAGGAGATGCTTGAGAAAGGGATAGAATTATGAAAAATCAGCAGGACTCTCTGGATCCAAAAGATTGGAAGAAAATTGCCAGAAAAGATTGGAAGAGGATAGAGAGAAATCTTCGAGATGATGATGCTGAAGCAGCAGGTTTTTACTTGCAGCAAGCATTAGAAAAATATTTAAAGGCCTTTTTACTTCAACACGGATGGAAACTGAAAAAGATTCACACCTTGCATACCTTGCTTAAGGACGCGGTTGTCTATAAGCCTGAACTTGAATCTTTTCGCCAGTTGTGTCAAAAAGTCTCAGGATATTACATCATTGATAGATATCCTTTATTCGCTGCGTCAGGACTTACTTCTGAAGATGTCAGAAAAGATTTAAAACAGGCACAGAGATTCATTCAAGCAATGTTCCCAAAGGAAAAAGTAAGTGGCTAAAAACACTCGCAGAATCACACTCCGCAATCACTAAATGCCTATATCAAGGGTATCTGCAATATTATGCGGCGCTCTGGCAGGGCTGGGGCACTTCAGTATGTGCCTGAGCTTACCTGGATGCTTTTTCTCAGGATACTGAATGAGAGGCCCCAGGCAATTTTGAGAAAAGCCTTCTCTGGAGAGTTGCGAACGGTTGCTATTAAGAGCCAATAGGTATATTATTAAACAAGAGGAGCTTTTCGTTTAATAAGATGAAAGCTTATTAAACTCGTGTTTAATATGGACGTGTCTCTATTTCAAAACAGCCCCTCTGGAAGAGTAATCCGTACCCTAGGTGGGTATTGGGCTTTTGCCCCCCATCCTCTGCCACCCAAGCTGGAATGGGACAATCCACTTATCTCCCTAATTTCCAAAGCCGACTTAGCCTTGGGCTGGAGAGGCATTTGTCTCCAACCGCTGGGCAACTTATTGCGCTTATTTTTATGAAACCGGTATTAAATATTAAGATTGCTCAGGAACTTCTTGGAGTAACATTCCCTGCTGCTCAGAAAGCGATACATATTCTCCAAGACGAGGGTATCTTGATGGAAATCACAGGTGGCAAACGGAATAAGGCCTATGCCGCAAAAGAAATTCTTAAGATTTTAGAAGAGGATATCTCGCCTCAGCAAGAGGCAGCCCATGGCAAAAAATAGGAAAAATTCCCATAAAATCACAACTCCGCAATCGCTGAACGCCTATATTAAAGGTATCTGTGATATTATGCGGCGCTCTGGCAGGGCCGGGGCACTTCAGTACGTGCCTGAGCTTACCTGGATGCTTTTTCTTAGGATACTGGATGAGAGGGAACAACGGGACGAAGAACAGGCAAGGGCAGTGGGCGCTCCTTTCAGCCCTTCCCTTGAATATCCCTATCGCTGGCGAGACTGGGCAGCTCCACCAGGTTTCAAATTGTGGAGAGGGAAATACGGATCAAAAAGAAAGGAATTACAAAATGGCACACTTGGTGCTTTTATGTCCTTTGTAAATGAAAATCTTATACCCTATCTGAGGCATCTTAAAGATAAGCCTGGCGCCACTCCAAGGCAGAAGGTTATTAGTGAGGTCTTTTCATCCACTGAAAAAACTGGAATAGATACAGAACGTAACCTTCTTGATATCCTTGACAAAATCCATCAACTCTCCTTAGAGCGGATTGAGGAAACACATATGTTTACCCTATCACAGGTCTATGAAGGATTGCTCCAGAAGATGGGAGAAAAGAATAACGATGGCGGGCAGTTCTTTACACCAAGAGAGGTTATTCGGGTAATGGTAAAAGTTATTGACCCTAAGATTGGGGAGACAGTATATGACCCCGGCTGCGGCACAGGCGGATTTCTGGCCCAAGCCTATCAGCATATGTATGAAAAGAGAAAAACAGCCGAGGATATACAGGTTCTCAAGACAAGCACTTTCTATGGAAGGGAGAAGGAAAACCTGGTTTACCCAATAGCCCTGGCAAACCTTGTGCTCCAGGAAATTGACGAACCACACATCTGGCATGGCAATACGCTTACCGAGCTCGAGGTCTATGGTGGGCTTTTTAGTGGTGCCCCACCCCTTTTCGATGTTGTGCTTACAAATCCTCCCTTTGGCGGCAAAGAGGGAAAGGATGCACAGACCCGCTTTGCATATAAGACCAGCTCTACTCAGGTGCTCTTTCTCCAGCATGTAATAGATAGTCTCAAGTCTGGCGGGAGATGCGGAATTGTAATGGATGAAGGGGTTCTGTTCCGGACAAATGAGAAGGCTTTTGTTCAAACAAAGCGTAAACTCTTAAACGAATGCAACTTGTGGTGCATCGTGAGCCTTCCACCAAAGGTTTTTGTGAACGCGGGCGCTGCCAGCAAAACCAACCTTCTATTTTTTACCAAAGGGGAGCCAACCAAGGAAATATGGTATTACGATTTATCCGACCTCAACATAACCAAAAAGCAACCTCTTACGGTAGAACACTTTGAAGGTTTCTTTAAGCTCCTTCCTGAAAGGGCTATCAGTGAGCGCTCCTGGCACGTGCCTACTCACGAAATTCAGGCAAGAAACTATGACTTAAAGGCGGTTAACCCCAACAAGAAGGGTGGAGAAGATACAAGAACACCAGAAGAACTGATTTCTATCATTGAGTCCCAGAGCATTGATATTTCTGAAGCATTAAAATCATTGAAAAACAAAGGAGGTTTAGAATAGAATGATTCCTACTTCTAAACAGGCCATAGAATTGCTTAATGTCCATTGTGTCTGGCCACATGTTATTGCCCATTGTAAAAAGGTGGCGGATATAGCAGTATTTCTGGCAAGGAATCTAAATAAAAATGGCTATAAATTGAACATATCTTTAGTAGAGGCAGGGGGTTTGCTCCATGATATTGCCAAGCCTTATAGCATAGAAAAACATGTAGACCATTCAATAGAGGGGGCAAAATGGCTAGAGAAACTAGGATACCATGAAGTAGCTGAAATTGTAAAGTATCATGTGTTTTTACCAGAAACTACTATAAAAATTGGGGAAAAAGAAATTGTAAATTATGCAGACAAAAGGGTGAAGGATGAAGAGATAGTAACATTAGAAAAGAGGTTTGAATACATCTTTAAGCGCTATGGCCATGACAAGATCTGGAAAGACCACTTAAACAGGCTTTATGATCAAAGTAAAATACTAGAAGAGACTATCTTTAGAAATCTTCCTTTCTCTCCACTATCTTTATCCAGGATTTTAGAAGGAGAGTCGGAGTGAGTAGGCTAAGCGTAGCCCTGCTATGCGGGGGCATCTCTAGTGAGCGTGAGATTTCTTTAAAAAGCGGAGAATATGTAAAGAATGCATTAAATCAAGAAAAATATAATGTAAGAATTTATGACCCAGCATTTGATTTGGCCAGTTTAATAAAAAATGCAAAGGGCATTGATGTGGCACTTGTCATTCTCCATGGCCGCTTTGGGGAGGATGGAACCATCCAGGGTCTTTTGGATTTATTAGGTATTCCTTATCAATGCTCTGGTGTGTTGGCCAGTGCTCTGGCCATGGATAAGCTAATATCAAAGCATGTCTTTTCAAGTGCTGGTTTGTTTGTGCCAAAACATGCTCCGCTTACAAAAAACACTTCTTTTGGTCCTTTAGTAAAAAAGCTGGGGTTACCATTGGTAATTAAGCCAGCAGATTCAGGTTCAAGTATTGGCACAAGCATAGTAAAGGATAAGTCTCTGTTTAAAAAAGCATTAAATGAGGCATTTAAGCACAGTGAAAGGGTATTTGCTGAAGAATATATAAACGGCCAAGAAATCACTGGGGCTGTATTAGGGAATAAGGGGGCTTATGCCCTCCCGCTTATAGAGATTATACCCAATAAAGGATACGATTTCTTTGACTATAAGGCAAAATATAAACCAGGTGCCTCTAAAGAGATCTGCCCTGCAAGGCTTCCTAAAACCGTTACAAAGAAGCTCCAAGAATGTGCACTTAAGGCACATAAAGTCTTGGGCTGCAAGGGCTATAGTCGAACAGATATGGTTTTAAAAGGTGAAAGGGTCTATGTACTAGAAGTCAATACCATCCCTGGTATGACAGAAAATAGCCTTTTCCCTAAAGCTGCTAAAGAAGCCGGCCTCCCCTTCCCTGAACTAATCGAAGAGCTAATCAGATTGGCTTTAGAAAAATAATTCGATTCGTAATCGTTCACCGCACCTGCCCGCTATTGCCTGAGCAAAGCGATGGCAGGCAGGCGTGCTCCGCGATCTCTGCGGTGAATAGTTACACCATTATTTAACCGGAATTTTTAGAGAGGCAACTACAGGAAAGTGGTCTGAGGGATAGCGCCCATCGAATGTCTTTTTAATTACCTCAATTTCCTTTACCTCAATACCAGGAGTAATTAAAATCCAGTCAATGCGTCCTTTCACGTCCTTCCCGATAAAGGAACAATAGGTAGTCGTCTCTCCCTTCCCCATCATTTCCCAAGCATCTTGAAAGTGCCTTGTCAAAATCTCGTGCTCGTGGCTTTTTGGCACTGCATTAAAATCCCCTACCAAAATTATGGGAAGGGAAACATCTTTTAAGTGATCAATTAATACCCTTGCTTGATTTGGACGGGCGATTTCTGAAATGTGGTCTAGGTGAGTGCTAGCGAATATGAACCTTTTGCCTTGAGTGTCCTTAGCAACTACATAGGTAAGGGTGCGGGGGAAGGCGCTTCCCCAATTTTTACTGTGTGGCAGATGAGGTGTCTCAGACAACCAAATAGTCTTTACTTGTTCTGCTTCTATCTTTTCTTTTTTTACCCATACACAGGGATACATACGCCGCCTATTCCATCCTTTTGGCGCATCTACATAAAATTTATAGTTTGATAAAAGACTCTGTAATTCCTCAATCTGATGTTCCCAGCCCTCCTGGCTGCCAAAGATGTCTGGCCCTAAGGCCTTAATTAAACTGGCTAAATGGTTTTTACGAAACGGCCAGTTGTTTGGACCATCTTCCTCTGTCTCATATCGCAGGTTTATAGTGAGCACTTTGGTAATATTGCCAAAACACATGTTTTGATATTAACCTTTAAATTAGATGATTTTAAATAACTGTCTTGCATTTTCTGTAGTTTTTCTGGCCACTTCTTCAATGCTTTTTTGCTTAATTCTCGCTACCTCTTCAGCAATAAAATAAAGAAAGGCGGGCTCGTTTCTCTTCCCACGCATAGGCACTGGAGCCAAAAATGGGGCATCTGTCTCTAAAAGAATATGGTCTAAGGAAATCTCTTTTACTGCTTCTCTAAGCCCTTTTGTTTTGGAAAAAGTGATAATACCCCCTATGGAGATAAAAAAACCCTCTTCTATGCAGGCCTTGGCCAGATTAATGTCTCCTGAAAAACAGTGCCAAACACCACCCAAGGAAAATCCATTTTCTTCTTTTAAAACCTGCCATGTTTCGGAAGTGGCGTCTCTACAATGAATAATTAGTGGTTTCTCTAACTCCTTTGCCAAATTGATTTGGGATTTAAAGGCACGCATTTGCTTTTCATGTGGGGAGAGATTACGATAAAAATCAAGCCCTGTTTCCCCAATGGCTACAACCTTTGGATGGGACGCCAGCCCTTTAAGTATAGAATAAGTTGATTCATTAAAGTTTTTTGCATCATGGGGGTGAATTCCCACTGTTGCCCAAATAAAATCATATTTCTCTGCCAACTCTATCGCTTTTTTGCTACTAAGGGTGTCTGTACCAATAGTTATGACAGTGGAGACTTGTTTATCTCTGCTGCGAGTCAAAACGTCTTCCAAGTCTTCTTCAAACTGAGGCATATCCAAATGGGCATGGGTATCTACTAATATCATTGCATTAACCCTAGCCTGCTTAATTTGTTGTAAATATTATCTTTCATCCAATGTGGATCCCACCATTCTTTAGGGTCAACAAATACACCATGGATAAGGATACTAAAGTGTAAGTGGTCCCCGCCTGCCAAGCCCGTTGTCCCTGTATAGCCAATAATGTCGCCCTTACACACCTTTTGGCCCTTTTCTGCCTGAAAACTGCTAAGGTGGCCATAAAGGCTAAAAAGCCCTAAACCGTGGTCTATAATAATGACGTTTCCATATATGCCCAGATATCCTTTATAGACTACTATCCCATCATTGGCTGCCGGGATAGGAAAATGGGCCAAGGACGCAATATCTATTCCCAAATGGGCCTGGCGGTCGATTTCCTTGCCTTTATAATAATAGACCCGGCGGTCGCCAAATCCTGCGCTTGGAGCACCTTTTATCCTCAAAAATGCACCCTGCCAAAGAGGAAAGGGTTGGGAGGTTTGACAGAGTCTTTTAATCTCTTCATGATTCAGGCGGCGCAGGTCACGATTGACTTTTAAAAATGTCTCTAAATATTTTTCTTTTAACTCAGGGTAGATATTCCAGAATTCGGGCATCTTTGCCCTTAAGAAGGTATCGGTTATCTCGATATTGTCGCGTTTAAAGTTCTTGGGGATTAAGTGATAATAAAACCCTCCTTCTCCTTTATTCCCTGCCTTATCCAAATAAATTAACCTAGGGCCTATATTTTGTGGAGCATCGCAAGGAAAGGAAAAAAGGTTAAGATACAGTCCTTGCCATTTATATCCTGGAAAAAATAATCCATCCTCTTTTATACCATAATTGACAAGCTCCTCGCTGGCACGATAGATAACCAAACCTGCCCCACCCTGACGAAGATTATGAGACCGAGAAAGGATCTCAATAGTAGGCAGGGTGGCATCAATTGTCACATTGTAAGCCAACTCTCTGTAATTTCCCTTAAGCCAATGCCATAGAGAATGGTCCCTGGCATAAATCTTTAAAACAGCCTTCCCATCATGCAATCCCAGTTTTCGTGGGTAAATATCTAGCTTTACTTCCTTAAAAGGTTGTTTAAACTGCCCTTTTCTGGGATAAGTTTCTTGATAGGCTTTTTGCCTAAACCCACTTTGCTCAAGCACTACCCCTACCTCTTCCAAACCACGCCCTTTTTCTTTAAAGGTTATCGTAAGGGTGTTTGCTGCTGTTAAAAATTCCCCAGGTCTAGGTAAAACAATGATTTCAGGCGCCTGAGTTTCAAAATAGGTAAGCCAAAGAAATACACCAACCACAACTATCAGAACAGGGATTATTACTATAAACAACTGTTTTTTTAGTTTCACTGCGCGCCTCCAAAGCATAGTTTGCTCTTTGGGAATCTTTGATATGGAATTGCGAGCTTTTTTGCTTTTGGTGCCGGAGGTGGGATTTGAACCCACATGGACCCAAGGCCCAAGGGATTTTGAGTCCCCCGCGTCTGCCGATTCCGCCACTCCGGCCCTTTATATCAAAACATAAAATTAGTCAATATTTTAAAAGTGTATTTTGTTTTTTTGTAAATTAGGGGTGAACCTAGCATAAACAGCGTTGCTATTTCCATAACCTTCGTTATTATATGGAATACTCACTTATTTGTCAATCTAGACTTTTTCTTTTTTTTGGTGTATCTTTGCATTACGTTATGCAAACCAAAACAGTTTTATTAGAAGAGGAAATAAAGCATTCCTATCTAGATTATGCTATGAGCGTCATCATCGGTCGGGCATTGCCTGATGTAAGAGATGGACTTAAACCTGTGCACCGACGCATTCTTTACACTATGAAGCTCTTAAACAATGAGTGGAACAAACCACACAAGAAGGCTGCAAGGATTGTGGGTGATGTGATAGGTAAATACCACCCGCATGGTGATACGTCTGTCTATGATGCACTGGTGCGTTTGGCCCAGCCTTTTTCTATGCGTTATCCATTAATAGATGGACAAGGGAACTTTGGTTCCATTGATGGAGACCCCCCTGCGGCCATGCGTTATACAGAGGTACGGATGAGCCGTATAGCCCAAGAGCTCTTGTCGGATTTGGAAAAAGAGACAGTAGCCTGGGGACCCAATTATGATGAAACATTACAAGAGCCTATGGTATTGCCCACACGGTTACCCATCTTACTACTTAACGGTTCATCAGGAATAGCCGTGGGTATGGCCACCAACATCCCGCCTCATAATTTGAGGGAAATAATAGATGGGCTTATTGCCTATTTAGAAAACCCTTTTATTTCTTTAGAAGAGTTAATGAAAATCTTGCCCGGTCCTGATTTCCCCACTGGCGGCCTCATCTGTGGGCAAGAGGGCATCAAAGAAGCCTATCTTTGCGGAAAGGGAACCATTCGTATTAGGGGGCGGATAGAGACAGAACAAAGAGCAGAAAAAGAGATTTTGGTAATTACTGAGATCCCCTATCAGGTGTGCAAGACCAGGTTAGTAGAAAAAATAGCCGAACTAGTAAAATCAAAGAGGATAGAAGGAATTAGTGAATTGAGGGATGAATCAGACAGAGAGGGCCTTCGGGTGGTTATTGAATTAAAAAAAGGAGGGAATAAGCAAACTGTCTTAAATCAACTCTATGCCTATACCCCTCTAGAGACCAGCTACGGCATCATCTTGCTGGCCCTGGTCGATAACCGCCCATTAATACTTTCCCTAAAAGACCTGTTACATCACTTTCTAGAGCACCGACGTGAAGTCATTATTCGTCGCACAAAATATGAATTAAAAAAGGCAAAAGAGCAAGCCCATCTGTTAGAGGGCCTTAAGGTCGCCTTAGAGAATCTTGACCAGGTCATTAACCTGATTAAAAAATCAGTTAACCCTAAAGTGGCCAAACAGGGGTTGATATCCCAATTTTCCCTCACTGAACGGCAAGCACAGGCCATTTTAGATACAAAATTACAACGTTTAACCCAATTAGAAAGGGAGAAGTTAAATCAGGACTATAAATCGTTGCTAAAGGCTGTTAGCCACTATAAAGCTATTCTGGCAAGCAAGGAAATGGTCTCCCAAATTATTAGAAAGGAGCTTTTGGAAATAAAAGAGCTATATAAAGACAAAAGGAGAACAGAAATCAGGCCTTATAAAGAGCGTATTTCTTTAGAAGACCTTGTTGTAAATGAACAGGTGGTTGTTACCTTGACACATCGTGGTTATGTGAAAAGAATCCCCCTTGAAGTATATCAAAGCCAACGCCGGGGCGGAAAGGGGATTATGGGTGTAGATACTAAAAAGGGGGACCTTGCTCAACATATATTTGTAACTTCTACTTATAATTATCTGTTGATTTTTACAAAGGATGGGATGGCCTATACCTTAAAAGTGCATGAAATCCCAGCAGCGGGCCGCACAGCAGCAGGGAAGCCTTTAGTAAACCTATTAAACCTTCCTTATGAGCAGGCTATTTCTTTTGTCCTATCTGTAGAGGACTTCCACAAACAGGCCTATGTGTTAATGGCCACCAAAAAGGGGCTGGTTAAAAAAACACCTTTGGATAATTTTGGTTACCTGGCCTCCACTGTAAGGGGTATTCGAGGAATAAAAATCGATGCAGGTGATGAGTTAGTGGCTGGAGGATTAATAACTGGAGAAAAAGAGGTATTTTTACTAACCAAACTAGGAAAAAGTATTAGGTTTAAGGCATCTAAGATAAGGGCTACAGGAAGGCAATCTAGAGGAGTATATGGCATACGCCCAACAGAGAATGATATAGTTATAGGCACGGAATTTTTAGAACCTAATAAAGGGTTTGTTTTAATAGTAACAAAAAACGGCTATGGGAAAAGAACAAAAACTTCAAAATTCAGGTTGCAAGGACGGGGGGGGAAGGGTATTATTGCTACGAAAATTAATGAGAAAACAGGGGTTGTTGTAAAAATGGTTTGTGTTGAAAAAAATGATGAAACCTTGTTAATTACCAGTCAAGGTCGTATTATCCGTTTAAAGGTAAAACAGATTCCTGTTTTTAGCAGAACAGCTAAGGGGGTTAAACTGGTTGACATAAAAGCAGGAGAAAGTTTGGTAGGTTTGTCTAAAATTACTGAATTTGATAGTTGATAAATTGTTGAATATTAAGTTAAATTTTTAAAATAAAAATATAGTTTTTGAACAATCTGGCCGAGGTTTATTATTAAATCATTTAAAAGTAAATGTAATATATAAAAATAAAAGGGGTTAAGTATGGAATTAAATGTTGAAAAGGCTGTATTATTTGGGATCCTTCAAAAAATCCAAACCATTATTGAAAAAAAAACAACTATGCCCATCCTTTCACACGTTTTACTTCAGGCTAAGTCAAATCTGGAAATTACAGCTACTGATTTGGAATTACTAATAAAAGGAAACTGTTCTGCACAAATCATTCAGGAAGGAAAACTGGCCGTTCCTGGTGCAAAACTCTATGAGATTATAAGACTTTTAAATTGTGACCAAGTCTATTTAAAGGAAAATGAAAACCATTGGTTAGATATCAAAGGCGGCCATGCATTTTTTTCCTTAGCTACACTACCTGCAGAAGAGTTTCCAGATTTTCCTGAAACAGAACATTTGAAAACCATCCCTATAGACAAAGACCTACTCAAAGAATTGATTATAAAAACACAAATTTCTATGGCAAGAGAGATGGAACAAGAGAACAAAGAATTGGCAGGTATTTTCTTTGAAAAAATAAAATCAGATCCTGAAACAAGTTCAGAACCAAGGCTTCGCCTGGTTTCTTCTGATGGCTATCGTTTGACGTACATAGAAACGCCATTTGATAAAGCAGATATATTTCAATTTGAGACAGGCATAATTATACCACGCAAGGCTATAATAGAAATGCTTCGCTTAACAGAAAATGGGGAGTTAGAAATAGGGTTTGACGACCAAGTAGGTATAATTAAAGCAAAAAACAGCACCCTTTTTATAAGGATTTTGGATAAAAAATTTCCGTATTATGAATCTTATATTCCAAAGGATAATGAATATGAAGCAAGGGTTCCCAGGGAAGAATTAAGGGAGAGTTTAAAGAGAATGTTGATAATGATTACTAACAAAAACAAGGCAGCAAAGTTTTTGTTTAGCCCTTCTAAACTGGTAATCCAAGTAGACAACTCAGAAATTGGTAACGCACAAGAGGATTTAGATATCGAATATAAAGCAGAGCCATTTCAAATAGCGCTTAACACCTCCTTTCTATTAGACGTTTTAAATGTCATGGAAAGCTCTACAATACATTTAGGACTAAATAAAAAAGATGCTTGTGTTTTAACAGGGGAAGAGGATTTGGGTTTTAAAGCAATAATTATGCCAATAGTGAGTTAAAATGACAGAATACAACGCCGAAAGTATAAGGATCTTACAAGAACTGGAAGCTGTGAGAAAAAGACCCGCCATGTATATCGGAAACACGGGTCTAGAAGGACTACACCACCTTGTGTATGAGGTAGTGGATAACGGCCTTGATGAGGCATTAGTCGGCTGCTGCAATTGGATTAAAGTAACCATTGAATGCGATAATAGGGTTTCTATTGAGGATAATGGCCGTGGTATCCCTGTAGACGTTCATAGCAGTGAAGGAATTCCTGCTGTAGAGGTGGTGATGACAAGGCTTCATGCGGGCGCAAAATTCGACCAAAAGACTTACAAAATCTCTGGCGGACTTCATGGTGTAGGTATTTCCGTAGTAAATGCCCTCTCTGAGTACTTAGAGGTAGAAATTAAAAAACAAGGAAATATATATTGGCAGAGCTACGAAAGAGGAAAGGTGATTACTCCCCTTAAAATTATAGGCCAAACCAGTTCTACAGGGACGAAGGTAACCTTCCGACCCGATAGGGAAATTTTTAATAACATCGATTTTCAGTTTAATATTTTGAATCAACATTTACGTGAATTGGCGTTTCTTAACCCAGGCCTTACTATTGAACTGTTCGATAAACGGTGCCAAAAAGAGGAGGTCTTTAGCTACCAAGGTGGCATTGTAAGTTTTGTGGAGTATTTGAACCGTGCAAAAACAACAGTTCATGAGCCTATTTATATCTTTGGTGAGAAAGACTTTATAAAAATAGAGATTGCCTTGCAATACAACGATAGTTACAATGAGCGGATTTTAAGTTTTGTAAATAGTATTAACACACGCGAAGGCGGAACACATGTAATAGGTTTTAAATCTGCTTTAACTCGTTGTCTTAATACCTACGCCACCCAGAACAATTTACTAAAAAAGGAGAAAGTTACAGGCGACGATGTAAGAGAAGGGATAACCACTGTAATTAGTCTAAAGATTCCTAACCCACAATTTGAAGGGCAGACCAAGACACGGTTAGGCAATAGTGAAATCAAGGGTATTGTGGAATCTCTGGTGAATATAGAGCTGCTACGTTATTTGGAGGAACACCCACCTGTAGCCAAAAAAATTTTAAAGAGGGTTATAGAGGCCGCCAGGGCAAGGGAGGCTGCTAGGAAGGCCAAAGAGCTTGTTCATCGTAAGGGCGCATTGGTTGAGACCACATTGCCTGGCAAGTTAGCAGATTGTCAGGAAAAAGACCCTGCCGAATGCGAAGTATTCTTGGTGGAGGGTGAATCAGCAGGGGGCTCGGCCAAACAAGGACGAGACAGGCGATTTCAGGCCGTTTTGCCTTTAAAAGGGAAGATCCTCAATGTGGAGAAAACTC
>Ga0190286_1000466_pt1 | contig 16671 bp, 18 predicted proteins | sample 48691834_MG_FD_183241 | JGI IMG/M metagenome (GOLD analysis project Ga0190286, IMG submission 183241) | Hydrothermal vent microbial mat bacterial communities from Southern Trench, Guaymas Basin, Mexico - 4869-18-3-4_MG | ecosystem: Environmental > Aquatic > Marine > Hydrothermal vents >... | reverse complement strand
GGATTTCTCCAAAAAGACCTAGTCATATCGATGCTCGCCGCGATCTTAGGCACACTCGATTTTCCCTCAGTCCTAACCAACAAGCAGATAATGATCTTCAGCATGGCTTCAACCTACCAGATCCCATGCATAATAGCTCTAGGAGCCATGTGCAGGGAGATAGGGGCGATCAAAGCGATACTATTATGGCTTATACTCTATCTAATTGGGCTAACCGTGGCAGGGCTCTATGCTGCTCTCTTCTAGCCCCCAAGAGGGCATCGCTGAACCTCATCCAACAGTAAAACGGCTTCTAACATGTTTTCTTGGCGAAAACTAGGGAAAGACAGATATACTCTGCGGGCAGAAAGGGGTTAGGGAAAGCCGGGTGACCCGATTCTCTTCCATAGATGGGCGATCATCCCTAAGAACTTGGCTATTAACAGCGATCATCGTCCTGATAGTCGTGGTCGCCGTAGCCCTCATGTTAAGCTGGCCAGCTGCACCGGCCACAAGGACCAGCCCAGCGACTGTCTCGACTAAGGTGGCTGAGACAATGGCCGCGAAGCTAAACCCGCTGAGAAGGGTTTTGACCGTATCTGTAGTTCAGGATAGGGCTCGATATGTGGAGGTAATAGTCTACTCTGAGGAGGACTTCAAGAGAGTTATTGCGTCTTGGGCTGAAATCTCCGAAAAATTCAAGAAAGAGTTCAGATCTAAGGTTGAGGGCTATGGGGTGAAGATCGAGGACTTAAAGGTGAGTAAGATCCCCGAGAACAGCTCAATAGCGATAACCTGCATCGTGAGGGGATGTGTATGGAGCACCGCCGGTGGATATTACGCCGACATGTCATGGCTGATAAGGCCGCTCGGCCTAGACTTCATAGACGACCACTTCCAAGAAACAACCCACTCACTGGAATGGACCGGAAAAATAAACAACATTGACACAAAGATAGTAGTGAACCTTCCACCGCAGAGCACGCCTTACGAAGCATGGCGGCACCCAGTCGGACACTGCCACGCACACATCTGGTGGCCCAAATAATCTCTCCTTCAATTGGCGGAGCGCTCAAAATTCTTCTAGAACATCCACTCGAACAGTCTTCTTCTCTCATGACTGCATAAATCTTAAACATTGCGGTGTAGACGAGATTGGTGGGAAATCTTTATAACAGCAGCGGACGAATTCGTTGTCAAATGGAGTTTATGGGATTTCAAAGGGAGAATGGAGAAATCGGGGTTAGAAACTACGTCGCCGTGATCCCGACGGTTGGATGCGCGAATGAGGTAGCTGAAGCGATAGCAGACAGGGTTCCGGGATCTAAGCCCCTATTACATCACCAGGGCTGTTGCATGATCCAATCCGATATAGAGGTTGTGGAAAGGACTTTGATAGGGCTGGGAAGTAACCCAAACGTCGCAGCCGTGGTCCTCGTCGGCCTCGGATGCGAAAGCGTCTCAATAGATAGGGTGGGAGATGGGATAGCTGAGACCGGTAAACCGGTTGAATCGGTGGTCATACAGGATATAGGGGGATTCAGTAAAGCGGTTGAGAAGGGAGTAGAGGCCGCGAAGAAGGGCGTGGAACACGCGGAACGATTTAAGAGGCAGAGCTTCGACCTAAGCAACCTAACGGTCGGAATAAAGTGCGGCTCCTCCGACGCCACCTCCGGGATAGTCTCAAACCCCGCCGTGGGCCTAGTCATTGACAGGCTAATCGATGAAGGTGGAACCGCGATCTTCGGAGAAATAACCGAGATGATCGGGGCGGAGCACGTCCTGGCGAGGAGAGCTAAGACGCCGGAGGTAGCCGAGCAGATGCTCAAGGTGGTACACGAACTCGAGGAAAAGATAAAGTCGCTCGGAGTAGATATCCGGGGATCCAATCCGACTCCCGGAAACATACGCGGAGGATTATCGACGATCGAGGAGAAATCCTTGGGAGCGATCGTAAAAGGCGGAAGCAAGCCGATCCAGGGAGTCCTAGACTACGGAGAGAAACCGGATGGAAAAGGTCTCTACATAATGGTATCGCCGGGAAGGGAGATCGAGTTCCTGACAGGCCCCGTTGCTGGAGGAGCGCAGATAATGATCTTCACAACCGGCAGAGGCGCACCCCAAGGTTATCCAATAGCCCCCGTGATCAAGGTCTGCGGGAACCCGAGGACCTCCGAAAAGCTCTCGGAGCACATAGACGTAGACGTAAGCGACGTGATAACCGAGAACAAGACGCTGGAGGAAGCAGCCGAGAAGATTTTCGACAAGCTTGTTAAAGTGGCATCCGGCGAGAAGACCAAGGCGGAGATAATAGGCTATGATAAGACGATCGACATATATGTGAGGGGGATAATCCTATGAAGCGGGCGATAGCCCTAACCGAAAAGGATAACGTCGCCACGATGATCGATAAGGCGAATAAAGGAGAAGACGTTGAAGTAACCATCGGGAAGAGGAGAACGATCATAACGGCCGAGGACGAGATACCCTTCGGGCATAAAATCGCCTTAAAAGAGATCAAGAAAGGCGAGAAAGTGATAAAATACGGGGAGCCAATAGGCCAAGCGACGAGAGATATAAAGAAGGGAGAACACGTTCACGTCCACAATATCAAAAGCATAATGGTTTAAAGATCGAGATCCAAAAGAACTACAGAAAAATTAATCAGGTCTCCTGAAAGAGACGAAGCTATAAAGTGTAAGGACAAGCCAGCTCCTCGCAGTCCCTGTAAGGCGATAATTAACTGGCGTTAAGCGCGCGATGCTTTAAACGAATCTCAAAATAAAAATTCGCTTGGATTAGGCTCATAAAAATGGAGGAATATGAGGCGAAGAAAGATATAGAAAAATGGAATATGTTTGTTTTCAAAACATCAGCATCTTGAGATTGGATAGGCTGACTTAGGGTAATAAGGCTTAGGAAATGTTTGGGCTTAGGCTATGGTTCGCTTTTCATCCAATCGATGGTCGGACAAGGTTTACATACGGTTTATTTTAGGATGTGGAAATGAGAATACGTCTTATGCTTTAATCTTTGCTTTCAGCTCATTACATCTGTAGCGAATATGATGGCGATTTCGAACGGCTTTCTTCTAACCTCACTTTCTAATTGTTTCTCCCTTCTTGCGAACATTACATTCATCTTCATCTTTTCTCCCGCCGCTATCGTGAAGCAGTCCACTAGAGACAGCGCCCTCTGACACTTGAGCAATGCGGCTCGTTCTGAGATCTCCTTAATATCAATTATCCCTACGTATCTGGAACGGATTAATTTGTCCATGATTTCCGATGCCTTCTTCCATCCTGCTTTTCTACATATAATGTATCTCAGCTCGACTAGGTTGAGTTCCGTCGTGAATGCTCTGACCATCTCTCCTTTAAGGAGTGACGCTATCTTTCTGCCCAGCTTAGTTCCAGCTGTGATCTCGATCAAGACGCTGGTGTCAAATACTATATCTCCTCTCAATTCTTTCTTCATCTCTCCTCCTCTCCCGATAAAGCTCCTCGACACTTAAGCTTGGCACAGAACCTATTATGGAGTCCAGGAGCTCCGGCTTTCTCTCCTCTAGTTCGAGGAGGTATCTTATCGCCTCATCGAGACTTACTCGATGGCCATACCTCTCTTGGAGCTTGGCCGCCACTCGAACGAGCTTCTCCTTTGTACTCTTAGAGACCTTTATGGTTGTGGACACCAAGTTCACCAAGTAAACTAGGTATACCTCTTAATAAGCCTTGTCCCGACCCAGATCGCAATGCCTACCAATTTCAAGACTCGCAAACTTTACCCAATCGAGCTAAATGAAAATTAATTGAAGGTTTTTCATCGCCCATGAAACTATCACTTTCATCAGGCTCCCCGCCTTGGCTACCTTGAAGCTTGGCGGGCGGCCCTCTAACATCAGACTGATGAAGTGCGATGAAATTCAGAGATCTAGATGAAGTCTGATGGCTCTTTTCTCTGCGTATCTGTCTTGTCGAAATGATCACCATAGCTTACTATCGCTTTTATGCCCAATTTCTTTGCGACGTAATACTGGGGACTATCGAGTGAATGCTAAATTTCGTGGCCTCGGCCTGCCAGTCGAATATACTTCTATAGCTACGTGGAATACAGGGTATTCCATTAACGCTTACAAAGACCCCGCATCGAGGGCATGGTATCTATCGCAGATTATTCTGCGAACGCTATATGGGCGTCCAATAAAGCCTTCTGACGATAGAGAACGCCCTTCCAGGGATAGACTTAAGAGTTATCGACTCGGGCTTAGGTCTGGAGGTCGCTTGAAGCTCTGCTTACTACTGCTACTGTTACTGGCTTCTCAGCCTGCTAGCATAATGGTAAGTATAGACTCTGGCGGGGTCGCGGAGGCTCGCCTAAAAGTCTCGATCTCTGAAGGCTTGAACGAGGTTAGGCTTCCGGTCGAACCCATCCCGGAGACTATAGAAGTTACCATGGATAATAGAAGCTTGATACCGCTTTACGAGAACGGCAACCTATACCTCTTCTCCCCAGTCCCGGGAGAGGCAGAGATAACCTATCTCGTGAACATCTCCTCTAGAGATGGAGTATTCTATTTCGAGCTAACCGGAGAGGAGTTGATCAAGCTATTGATAGCCCCTCAGATAATCCTCCTCTCGATCCCCGAGAATATTGAGAACCTAACGTATTTAGACGATACCCTTCAAATAGAGTTCTATGCTCCAGACAGGATCGAGTATGTCGTTAGGAGGGAGGTTAAAACTCAGACTCAGGTTCAGGCGACTGCAAGGTCTGAGACTACCGTGCAGACGGCCATAGCGACTGAAAAGACCGAGAAAGCCGCTACCACCAGCATGGGGGAGACTACGATAACGGAGACAGGCACCATGGCTACCATGATTAGCCCGAGCATGAAGACCAAGGCTATCACTAAGACTGAGCAGAAAACTATCCCACTAAACTATGGGTTAATGGCATTCATAGCAGGATCCGCTCTAGCCATAGCGATAATAGGCTTCGCGATCTATAGGACCAGGAGAGTGCTGAGAACCGTGGGCGAACAGGAATACAGATTGTCAGAACTCGATTACACGATCCTAGCTCTCATAAAGGATAGTGGCGGAGATATTCTCCAAGGCAAGCTCCAGGGCGAACTCGGAATCCCAAAGACCACCCTATGGAGACATGTCAAAAAACTCGAAAAGCTAGGCTATCTAAGAATAGTGAAGGAAGGTCCCTTCAATAGGCTCATCCTAATCCGAGATGTCGAGTAGCCTGAGGGTTTCCAGCCAGTTCCTATCGGAGAAACCGTTTGGAACCCAGATTTCTAAGATTCCCTAATATCTCCGGTAAGATATATTTTATCTCGGTGGATGCGGGGATGCGGTTTGGGCTACAGCCCATCTCAATAATCTTGATAACTCTACTGCTCAGCGGTTCGATTGGAGCCGTCTACGCGCAGTCTGGAGCCCATGACATCGATGAAGACCCCCATGAGCTTAGGAGGCTGAGGCTACGCGCCGAGGTTCTCCAGAGAATGCTTGAGAGATCGGCCACCATCGCGAACATCTCTGAGAGCCTTCAGAACAGGATTAGCGTACTGTTATCGCAGAATCTGACGGCGCTTTCATTGGACGAGCTCAAGCAGTTCGTAGCCGACGCGAAGAGCCTCCTCAGGGAGATAAAAGACGTTAGAGGGCCTAACGCGACGGAGAGCGAGCACGCACTCACCCTAAGACTCTTGGAGAGGATTAGGTTGAGGGTGGAGAATGCTCTTAGAAGGATGAATGTAACCGGTGAGGAGGCCGAGGAGATCAGAGAGAAGCTGAGAGAGGCTCTCCGTGGAAGGCTGACAGTTAAGGGGCTCGCCGCGTTCATGAAGGAGATCAGGGGAATGCTCGCCCATCGTAGAGCCCTAGAACTATATGAGAACGCCATGAGCTTCGCCGAGAACGCCACCCGCTTCGGAGCAATACATGGCTTAGAAACCGCCTTAAACGCCTCATGCAAGGTCCTCGAGGTTCTCGAGGCTGTCAAGGAGAGGCTGGAGAGGGTTAACGCCTCCCCCGTCGCGGTAACGGCAATAGAGCACGCCATCGAAAGGATAACATTAGCGAGAGAGGTTTTGGAGCAGGTGATGGAGCGGCTACTCCAAGGGCGTGGGGTCGGGAATGTTACGAGGGGCGAGGTGACGGGGGAGGTTGAGAGCGTACTAGAGGAGAAGCTCGAAGATCTAAATGAGACGATATCACGATATCTTGAAGAATTAAAGGAGCTTAGAGGCGAGGCGGAGGAAGCGAACTTAACGGACGTCGCGGAGAGGTTGAATGAGACGATCTCCATGCTAAAGGAGCTCTCAAGCCAGATCACATCGACTAACATCAGCTTTGGGGACGTTATGAGGGAGCTCGCCAGAGCTAAGAGGGTTATATCTCATGCTGAGAGAGTTTTGGAGGAAGTCTCAGAAGAAGAGGAGCTGAGGTCTCAGATCTATAATAGGCTGATCGAAAGGATAAATGAGGTTAGAGAAAAGCTAGAGGATCTAAGGCGAGAGCTGGAGGAGCTTGTCGGTCAAGAGGGTGCTGGGAGTATAAGCGCCGCCCTCTCGCTAATCGAAGGACTCGTGGAGGAAGCTCAGGACAGCCTTCAAAAGGGAGATCTGCGTAAGGCCATAAGGCTGCTGAACAAGGCGGAGCAGATGATAAGATCCGTCGAGAACAAGATTGAGCGTCTAAAGAGGATGCAAGGGGGTCATCCTGCACACGGCGGGCCGGAGGCACCGTCTACTATAGGCGGCAAGAAACGGAAGAAGGAGCCTGGAGAACACGAGGAGGAAGTAGAGGAACACGATTAATCCAAGACGAGCTCGGATACACGATAATTTCTCACTTCTTCTCTTTGATGTAGGCATGAGTTTCTTACAATATGGCGCTGAAAAGCTCCCGCTTTAGCGGGGGGATGTCAATACTCGGATATGGGAAACTCTGCTAGTTTTTAAAGTGAGAGTGATTTTTCAAGTTCACTATGCCGAACTCTACTAAGGTGGCGGCCGTCTCAGCTATTTTTATGGGGCCTTGGTCTTGGCGATGGAGCTTGCCGGCTTAAGCCATTTCCTACCGTTCCCCCCTGTAAGCTATCCACTATATGATCCCGCCGAGATACCGGTCTACTTCCTATATTTAGCGATGGGCTTGAGGGGCGCGCTCCTATCAACCGCGATCGTAGTGCTGGGCTTATCGCCGCGTATTATGCTGACCCCGACGCCGGCCACCTTTTATTTCCTAATTGATTATAAAGGGGTTCGATCCAGAGAAGCTTAGAGAGTTTAAAGGTGGGGTGATTAGACGCGGGCCACTACTTCATCAAGCCCTAGAGGAGGTTGTAACCCTCAGGCTCAATTACGATGAAGCTGACCTAGAGATGGATACCGATGCAAAATAACCGCATTTATGAGACCGTGAGAGAGGGTTATCGAAAATACTCGGCAAATTGGGAACATGCAACGATTCTTGATAAGATATTGAGATCTATGACCTAGACTGCAATGATCTTACAGAAATGTAGACAAGATAAAAATATTTTACATTAATGTAAAACGACAGAAGAAGATGTCCACGGTCATAAGCATCAGAATCCCCAAGAAACTTAAGGATAAGATGGACAAGTTCAACGAAATCAATTGGAGCGAGCTAATCAGAAAGTTTATCGAAGAAAAGATAGCCCAGCTAGAACCTGAAGAAACTCTTAAAGGAATTGAGGAGCATTTAAAGGAGGTATCTGAACTTCCCAGAGGTACTGTGGCTAGGTGGATAAGAGTTACCCAGAAACTCATTGATTCATTAGCAATATCCGCTCTTCTATTAAAGGAGGAAGGATGGAAAAGGAAAATGGAGTTCATCATAGGTTAGCAAGAACTCTTTTACGGCATCGCTAAGGCTTCTGCCTTCCATGGCGAGCTTACTCTTGGCCCTCCTTACGACGCCTTCCCTGAGGGAAAGAGCTACCTTAACCTTTCTAGCCAAGGTTTTTCTCCACGGCAGATCCGTATTAACGTATATAAGGATTTCCATACATACAGCCCCGCATTACAGATTTCACCTAAGGTAAATATGACTCTCGAATCCATCAAGTCGATTTTCAGCGAGATCCGGAAATATAAGTCTTCATTCTCCTCATCTTTATTATGTCCTAAAGTCAGATGTCAAGTAACAAGGAAAGGCTATTATGTTTGGATAAATGAAGTAATGATTGAGTAAGTCGCAAAATACCTGATCCATAACATCTTTAAATAGAAATTTAGCCGGAATATAACGGTTAAAAGACAGAATGTCTCTAAAAGGATCCGATCAATCCGAGTGGGATGTCCAGAGGGAGCTTTCTCTTCTATCACCTACCGAATGGAACTTCTTAAAAATCATTCATGACGAGAAAATTTCGGAGATAAAGCCTAGGATAACTGATTATGGTTTTTCTTATAGACACATCATAGAAGGACGTGGACTCGATATTTCCGATGAGGAGTTGAATTCTATTCTCAAGAAATATAGTGAGGTAGGAATTTTTAAGGAAAAATATTATGATTCTATCATTATTTGCCCAGAATGCAATAGTGCGTTATTCGACATTCGTTATCATTGCGAGGCTTGCGGCTCGACAAATATATCTTATGGGGAGGCATTCGAGCATTTGACGTGCGGATATGTTGATTTCATAAAATCATTTGCCGAGAAAGATTACATATGCCCAAAGTGCGGGAAGAGATTAAGGGCGATAGGCGTGGATTATAGGAAAGTCGGGAGGGTTTATCGGTGCACCGAATGTGGCTTCACTTCCACGTCTATTGAAACGCGCATATACTGCGCAAGGTGCGGGAGTCGAGTAGATGAAAATCCGAAGATCCTACATGGATATAGCTACGTTGTTTCCGAAGAAAAGCTTAGAAAATTTTTAGAATCTAAAAACATAGTTATGCAAGTGGAAGATTCGTTAAACAGGCTCGCTCTAACGTACAAGATGAACTATACCATTAAAGGGGAATCGGGAATGTCTCATGTATGGCCTTTTGCTTTATGGATAGAAACCCCTCCCTCTGCCTCCCCAGACTTAACGATTGAAATTCTACCTGTCAGCAATATGGAAGAATTAACTTCCATGATAATGAAAACCGCTATTAAGAAAGCTGACACAAGTGTCTCTAACGCGTTACTGCTTACTCAAGTCAAGCCTGACAAAACAACATGTAAAGTGGGCGATAGTCTAAACATTGAGATCAAGTACGTCCAAAATGCCCAAGAGATATTCAATCACATAAGCGAGACTGTTCAACGACTTAAGGGGAGCCAACAGTGAAACACCTTGAAGCATATATCGAAATTCTCGACTATTATTCTCATCATTAACTTGATATTAATACCCGTACTATTTTATCTCCTCATAGTGATCGCTGAGTTTCTAGGCATAGCTCTCACAGATTTTCTATTGATATCAGCGATCACACTACTCTTAGATTATAGTAGAGCGTTGGGAAAATCGATAATACTTCCGGTAGCGATGCTTCTCAAAAAGCCTCCAACCCTGAGGAAGAACTACAAGATATCTGTAATAATTCCTGCGTATAATGAAGAGGAAAATATAGGAAAATGCATTGAATCCATCTTAGAAAATGATTACGAAAACAAACAAGTGATAGTCGTGGATGATGGATCAACAGATAATACTTATGCGATTGCATGTCGTTACCGAGACAAAGTGCTTGTCTTGAGGCGGTCTAGAAGCGGCCTGAAAGCTTATGCACTTAATTATGGATTAAGATTTGCAGATGGAGATATAATCGTGACGCTAGACGCTGATACCCTTCTGTCAAGAGACGCTCTTAGAAAAATCGCAGCCCATTTCCAAGATGAAAGAATCGTCGCTGGATGCGGTAATCTCAGAGTGTTGAACTCCGCAGATAACCTCCTCACGAGACTACAGTCTTATGAGTACGTCATCGGCTTTGAGATAGGTAGGAGGCTTCAAGCTCTCTTCAGGACGTTACTGATATTACCTGGGGCAGCGGCCATCGTTCGTAGGAAGATATTGGAATCCATCGGCGGATATGATCCAATGATAGGAGAAGATTTTGACTTAACTCTGAAGCTGCATAAAATAAAGGGTAGGCTAGAATTCATGCATGACGTTTATTCGTGGACAGAAGCTCCAAACGATTGGAAATCATGGTTTAAGCAGAGAGTACGATGGCATAGGAGCCAACTGAGAGTATTGATACGTCATAGAAACATATTCTTGAGGAGAATATTTGGCCCTCCGGGACTTTTGGGAGCTCCGGACATGGTTTTGATGGATTTCATTGCTTTAATTTTAAGGCCTATTTGGATGCTCTACTTCTTCTTAGCTTATAATTGGATAACGATTGCCGCGATATTGATCCTTCTCTATTTCTTCACCGAACTACATACCCTATTAGCTGCGTCATCCGTAATCGAGTACCCAGAGGACCTGAAATATTTCTATGTCTTCATCTTGAATGTAGTATTCTATAGACCAGCATATTCTTCGATCCGTCTTTACTCTTATATCGTCGAGATCTTTAAACCTTCATATCAATGGTGAGACCTTTGCAGCATCAGCAAGCACTTCCACTCTATAAAGCCCATCATCTTATCACATGTTTTTACCACTGGAAGGGCTTTCCCAGTTATGATGACTTAGCTAATGGTGAAGGATGTATTAGTTAGGGACTTTGCATAGGCTGCGTAATCTTGTGTCCTAAGGGGGGGCTAGGCTCGAGAAAGGCCGTGCAATCCGCTTAGGTAAATCTTATCTATACCCTAGGACCATAGTATATTATGCCAGTCTCCGCGTATGTCTTTATAAGGACCTCTCCAGGAAAGGCGAAAGATGTTGCTAACGCTATCTCGGGCATAGAGGGCGTTAAATCCGCTCACGCGGTCACTGGAAGGTTTGATGTGATAGCATTCGTTGAGGCCCCGGACATGGCGGCCTTAGGAGATCTAGTTCTCTCGAAGATCCATGGAGTCGAGGGAGTCTCAAGCAGCGAAACATCGATAGTCGTCTAGCACCTTAAACCACCAATATTTTTTTCCTTAGAGCGTTTTAAGCAATGCCACCTGATATCGCCTAACGCCTCCACATAGGTGACTTTCAACACTTCAAGGAGCTGTTCTCCTAAAGAGGATAGGAGAGTTTGTAGTGGACCCGTTTTGAATGTCCAGAGCCTTCTCCAGACCTTCCCTCCCTTTTGCCCTCCATTCAACTTCCGGTAGAATTGCGAAATAGGTTGCTGGGGCTGAGCGTAAGGAAAAGTCATTATAGTCTTCGTTTTTATCTCCCTAGCCGCCTCAACGTAATTCCCCTCAAGCATTATTAGCCTCGCTATAATCGATGCATCAATCACCCTCCCTATCCTCCCTTATAGCCGTCACAACAGAGCCTCTTGGAAGAATTTCTCGAGACTTCGGTGATATGATTTAGCGAAACTTATCAACTGCCTGCATCGTTATATGACCGTTATCAATGAGTGTCAAGATTTACGTCAATTCCATGGATGAGGGGTCGAGAAGACTTCATAGGCTACTCGGCGGGAACCTTGTGGCTTTGACAAGGAATTCTTCGAGTTAAGAGAAGATGTCCAGAATGCAAAGCAGTATCAAAGAGATCGCATCAAATAAGGTTAGTTAAGGGACGCAAGTGGCCATATGCTTACAAAAAAGTAAAACTTTCTGGAAGCGAAAGTAGAGAACAGCTAAGGGAAACTATGATTCAAAATGTCAGACAGCCCCTCTGTGAATTTGCTGGGAAATGAGCTTTTTCGTGATCATTCCACTTAAGCACTTATTTTTAAATTATTGGAAATGTAATTCGAGGATAGATGAAGAGGTGTGTTGTCATCTTTTCTGGAGGCAAGGAATCGGTCTTCTCTCTTTTGGAAGCAAAATCACAAGGATACGAAATCCTGGATCTGCTATTCTTAAAGAAGCCAGGGTTTTCAGTACATAAAGTCAATTTGCCGGGAGTAAAAGCTGTGGCTAAAATGCTTGGCTATGAATTGAAGACGATAAACGTAGGTGAAGAGATCGAAAAAGATGAGGGGCTCATAAGGTTCCTAAGAGAACAGGAGAGAAAGGGCTTAAACATATTAGTTACGGGGAATGTAAAGCTCGAAGAGCATCATGAAATTTATGGAAGCTTATGCGAGAGGGCCGGATTAGAATTGGTAGAGCCGTTGAAAGGGTTGGACACGTTGGAGCTCCTGATGGAATATTCCAAGATAGACCTGCAATTCATGATAATAGGCATAAGAGACGATGAACTTGATTCTAAGTGGCTTGGAGAGATAGTTACCCGACAGAATTTTGAAGAATTCTTGACCGATGTCTTATCAAGAGGGATAGATCCATGTGGCGAATATGGAGAATATCACACGCTAGTTACTGGATTAAAAGAGGCTAAAGTCAGTTTAAGACCTGTTAAAATCGAGAAAAGTGATAGCAACACGAACTACATACTAATAGATGTGCTAGGAAATTCTAATTCTTTTTAATCTAGGTTGGTACCACGGAATAAGTTTGGGAGGCCGCCCGTCTATCGGGGAACCTATAAAGACTGAGCTAAGCGCCTTATGGTCAAGACCCATATCTGCTCAGAGATGAAAGTAGGCTTGGCGAGGATGGAGTAAGGTTTAGAACTCCTGCAATCCCTCAGGGGGCTTGGATACTTCGAGTGCTTCAAGAGGTTTAGGCTTAGGCTGGAGGACTTCTAGGACTGAGATATGGCCAAACTCCTCCACTTTCACTGATACCCCATGATTTTCAAGCCCACTTTCGGGTAGGTCTCTCGCACTTTCACCCACCTCTATGATTTATTTCTTGGGTCTTGGGGCGCCTCGTAGAGGATGGGTAGGAATGCGTTGACGTATAGGCAGAGGCTTCAACTAGAGCTCGATAGGTGGAGGAACTTTAGAAAAGCCCTTCTAAGGGGTGAGAGGGAGGCATTCGACAGCCTAGCGGATCAAGTGTTTAGGCTATGCCATGCTGGATCGATGTATCCTGAGCGAGATACCTTCGATCTATTCACGATGTCCGCCCTAATCTCTCATGAGGGGAGGCTCAAGACCTTAGAAAAAGAGCTTAGGCTGGGGATGAGGATCGATGAGAGGCTACCTATTAGACATAAGCCCATCTGGTAGGGATGAGGTCATCCTATGGGTTAAGCGGTTGGATGGTAGGGTGGTCTCTCATCGGATTAAATGGATGCCACGGATATATATCCATGGATCCCTCGAGAATCTCGTCAAGCTCGGAAGACTAATCTCTCAGAGATATTTCGTTGACTTCGTTGAGAAGAGCGTTAAGCCCGGATCGCCTCCAGAAACAGTCTTAGAGGTAGAGGTTCCATTCGGGTGTAAAAAGAGAGTCGCCAACCTTATATTAGATCTTGGAAACCATCAACTATTCAAGGTCTATAATGTTGATCTGCCATCCATGCAGGAATTCCTATACCAATATGAGCTCCACCCAACAGCACTAACCGACTTATCGAATGATGGGTTTAAGGTTCTAGACTCCATAGAAGACTTAGACTATGATTTAAGCTGGGTTAGGCTCGCTCACCTAGATGCTAGAGTGGAAGCCTCATCAATAGCTCCTAGATTCTCGGATAGGCTTAGGGAAGTCATGATCGAGATGGATGGCGAGAGGATTGTCTTAGATGGAGCGGAAGACGGAATCCTGCAAGATCTCACGAAAGCCTTAGACGATCTCGACATAGATGTCATAATTACCGATGGCGGGGACTCATTCCTACTACCATACCTCCATTATAGGGCTCATGTGAATGGGGTTAAACTAAGGCTTGGGAGGTCACGTGACCCTAAAATGTTCAAGCCATCACCATCGACATACTTCAGCTATGGCAGGGTATATTGCAGGTTTAGGGGATTCAAACTTAGAGGGAGAATCCACATAGACTCGTCAAATTCGATGCTCTACCGTGAGACAGGTCTCGACGGATTAATCGAGGTCTCTAGAGTTGCTAGGATACCCATTCAGGATGCGGCCAGATACACTATAGGATCATGCATGTCATCCCTACAATACTATCAAGCATATAGGCTTGGGATTCTTATTCCTTGGAAGCCATCTAAGACTATTTACATGGATTGTTGGAGCTTGAATAGGGCCGATAGGGGAGGATTGATCCTAGACGCTAAGACCGGGGTCTATTGGAATGTTGCGGAGCTTGACTTCAAGAGCCTATACCCAACCCTGATGCTGAAACATAACATCTCTGGCGAAACGGTGAACTGTGAATGCTGTAAAGATGATGGTGAGAGAATTCCAGAACTCGGCTATCACGTGTGTAAGAGATGGAGGGGAATAGTTCCAAGGGCGATAGAACTCCCGTTGAGGAAGAGGATGATGTATAAGGATCTCATCAAGCAGGTTGGAGATGGTCATCTTAGAACTCTTTACAAGTCCAGGTCTAATGCCTTAAAGTGGATCTTGGTTACGGCCTTCGGATACCTAGGCTATAGGAATGCCAAGTTTGGCTCTAGGGAGGCTCACTTAGCCGTCTGCGCCCTAGCGAGAGAAACATTATTGAAGGCGATCAAGATTGTTGAGGAGAATGGCTTCGAGGTGATTCACGGAATTGTTGACTCATTATGGGTTCGGAGGGAGGATGCAGATGATCAAGACTACCTAGAGCTCGCTAAGAAGATCGAGGAGGAGGTCGGCCTTCCAATAAGCTATGAGGGGAGGTATAGGTGGATAGTGTTCCTACCATCAAAGACCCATCCAGATAGACCGGCGAACAATAGATACTTCGGAGTATTCTTGGATGGTAGACTAAAGTATCGTGGCATTGAGGCTAGGAGGAGGGATACGCCGCCAATAGTCAGAAAAATGCAGTTAGAGATCTTGGAGAAGTTGGCTGAGGCAAGGGATCCTGAACAGCTCAGGGAAAAGGCCATAGAAGCCCTTGAGATCTATCGAGGATATGCTAGAAGACTTATCCTAGGAGATGTCCCAATCGAGGATCTAGCCATAACCCAGGTTCTGAGCATGGATCCAGATGATTATGTGGTCGAGGCTAGGCAGGCGGTGGCCGCCAAACATCTCGAGAGAGCTGGGATAAGGATCGTCCCGGGACAGGCGGTCACATACGTGATAGCCGGGGCAAATGGACTCTCCAAGGCAGTTCCAATCCAGCTCATCGAAGAAGGCTCATATAGGCTAGAGCCGTACCTGAGGATGTTAGAGAAGGCCGCCTACATGATGATCACACCCGTTCTAGAAAGTCTTAGAGCCCCCCATCGAATCTACGATATGGATTCTTTGTAAGTTTGGAGAGGTGAATGGTGAAGCTTCTTTCATGTTTCGGCTCCCATTACAGCGGCTTCGACCTTTTTGAGCTTGTCGAGGACGTATTCTCTGAAGCGTCCTTCATCCACGACTATGAAGGGCTTTTCTCCGGCTCTATTTACATACTTGCTCGTGGCTCTTCTCTTGTTTAAGGCGTTTAGCTCTTCCTTCAGCTCATCGATTCCTATCCCATGGGATGCCAACAGGTCCAAGAATCCGCTTTCACCAACCGTATAATCTCCTTTGCGCAGGCGCCAGATTAATGCGATCTTGTTAAGCGCTCCTACCTCACGATCGCTGGGTAAGCCGCTCTCCAATACCTGTCTTAGCATCGCCTCTACCACCTCAGGAGAGGTTGCCATCGCATCGCCGAAATACTCCCCCTCCGTGGTATGTAGACTAATCTTTACGGCTAAGCCCGCGTCTAAAAGCGTCTCATAGTAGGACCGTATCGTTTTCCTGATCACCGGCAAGGCGTAATGGCTCAGATGACTCGTAATACTCCAAGATCTATATAAAAGTTTTGGTGAAGAAGTTCAATCGCATCAACTTCGCTTTATGAAATAATACAAAATTGAACATAGTGTGAGGGGGTAAATACGGACCCGTTATTAAGGAATTATCGATGGGTTTAAATATAGTTTACCAGTTAAACCGTGCGGTGGTATACCTGAAAAAGGTTAGCCTTTATATAGATGAGGAGTTATGGAATAAGTTCAAAGAGGTTGTTTTAAGAAAACATGGAACACTAAGGAAGTTAAGTAGCGAGGTTGAAAGCTTACTTCGAGCATCCTTGATCGATGAAGAGATCGGACATGTCTTCAAGAGGATGGGTTTAGATGTAAGGATCCCAAGATCTTCTGAAGAAATAAAGAAAAATAGGCCTAAACTAAGAGGTCCATCCTCGGAGATTCTTATTCGGGAGTTGAGGGGCAGACGCGTTGTTGAAGGTATATCTTGATAGTAGCGCGATAGTTAAGCGATACGTATCCGAACCTGGAAGTTCTGCAGTAGATCTAGTGTTTGATAAATGTTGGTTAGGAGAGTTGTCCATCACCACGTCTATTTGGAATATTGGTGAGGTATTAGGTGTGTTTGATATAAGGAGGAAGCGAAGATGGTTCAGTGAAGATGAATTTAGGAATGTTCTGAGAAACTTCACAGGTGAGGTTATAAGGTTACTTCGTTTAAAAGTCTTAGAAATATTTCCAGTCCTGACACCGATACTTATCGAGAGTTGGCACTTGATTTTAGGGGAGCACATTTACGAAGCTGATGCCCTTCAAATCCAAACATGCATATTTTCTGATAGTAATGTACTCTTAAGTGC
>Ga0190286_1000465_pt1 | contig 16678 bp, 12 predicted proteins | sample 48691834_MG_FD_183241 | JGI IMG/M metagenome (GOLD analysis project Ga0190286, IMG submission 183241) | Hydrothermal vent microbial mat bacterial communities from Southern Trench, Guaymas Basin, Mexico - 4869-18-3-4_MG | ecosystem: Environmental > Aquatic > Marine > Hydrothermal vents >... | reverse complement strand
TATTATCGTGGATACACTTTTCGTATTGCCATATTAAAAGCGCTGAATTATTCATTTAAAAAGCCTTATTATATTGGAATAGCATACCTCTGGGGATATCTCAAATCTATTATTTATGGAAAGGAACGAATAAATGATGAGGAGATTCTAAAATACTATCGGTATGAGCGTCCACAAGAGTTAAAGGCTTATTATAAAGGAAAACTAAAAAAGCTGTTAGGGAAATGACATGATGGAGGATAAAATGCAATTTTCACTGCGAACCAAAGTTATTTTAATCGGTTTACTTGTAATATTAGGGCTTATTTTCAGATATCCTACAACACCGCATGAAATCGGCAGGGATTCATTCGCAGTGCATTTAATGGCAAATTCTATCTCCGAATTTGGTTATGCGAAATGGTGGATACATCCTGCGTCTATTATTGGTTCATATCCTTATTCAACTTCACCCAGTGCGGTTCCTTTTATTTTGTCAGGTATTTCGCAGTGTTCGGGTATGGATATAGAAAAAGTTATATTACTATACAGCATGATTTTAGGGATATTCAGTATTTTTGGTGCTTACCTGATGGCTGGAGTGATATGGAACAATGACATTTTCAAGTTTTTAGTGGCTTTTGTTTTTTCTACTTCGCAAGGTATAATAACATTCTCGACATGGACGGCACATGCAAGAACTCTTTTTGTCATGTCATTGCCTTTGTTTATTTATTTACTTTTAAAAACTCGCACATTTAAGGTGAGATTTAGTATATTAACTTTTATAATTTTGGCATTGCTTCTTGTAACACATCACTATATTTACTTTACCATTCCTGTGCTCATAAGTTTTTTAATTGTTGCGATATTCTACAAATTAGGAAAACACATTAAATCAATAAAAATCCCTGAAAAATTAGCTAATTTTGCTGTGTTTGGAAATTTTTTAATCATGTTTTCGATACCATTTTTTACACGAACAATGATGGAGATGGACCCCGCTATGATGAGAGTTGCTGAGACTGGGAGATACGCATGGATTTTTCTTATGATTGAAAGCTACACAAGGTATATCGGAATTTTGATTATTCTTGCTATCAGTGGTTATATCTATCTTTCACTTAAATGTGGTAAGAGATTTGAGGAATGGTTCTTATTGCTGTGTTTAGCAGGTTTAGCACAATTTTTGTATATAATCACGTACATGAAGTGGTTCATACTCCCTTTTGTAGCATTATTAGTTGGAATAGCCTTAACAAATGTTGCTATTGCTAAAATACCCGCACAAAATAGAAAAATTGCGTCCTCTTTAATCGTCATTACCATACTGCTGCTTTCTATTTGTTTTAGTGGATATTATCAATATCTGCATTTTTTGAACGATCCAAGCCCACAAAAACGCTACATGGAAGAGAGAACGTATGTTGGTGCGTTGTGGATAAAAGATAATATTAATAAAGATAAAAATATGATTACTGAGGGTTACATATCTAATAGGATTTCTATATTCGGAGTGCCGACATTAACTGCTGAAGGCGCTGTTGATTTAGCTTATGGTTTTGTTGATCCGGACAAATTAGAAGTAAAACAAATTTCACCATTTTCAATCGAATTTTATTTCAAAGATCCTTATAGGGCAGTTAATCATAGCTACACTACTTCATATCTGTCGAGAATTTTGGGTAGTGATATTAATAATCATCACAGTTGGGCATATCGTTTAACTTCTCGGTTCAATTTATCCTATTATGCAGAAAACAAGGATTTAAATAATAGATTTTCGCAGTCTGTTCGACAAACAAAGGATAATTTATATGATAATGGGAAAATTTGTATATGGCTTTTGAAGTAATTACGGTGGGTTTTAAAATGAATATCACGAGTAAGGTTAATAAATATAAATAGGGGAGGTATTTTTCGGAGATGAAAATACTAATAATGGATATAATAAGACCACTTGGTAGATGGGGAAGCTATATACATAGGTGGGAGGTTGCAAGAAATTTAGCTAAGTTGGGTTGTGAAGTATATGCGATCTCATATACTAATATAAGTTCTGAAGAGAATTTACATATATATCCACTGCCTAAGAGCAAAATTAAATATGTAATACAACTCCTAAAATTAGTTATGAAGTATCACTTCGATATAATATATACTAGAAATATCATGAAAGGTATTATCGGACTCTTAATAAAAAATTTGTGGAAATCGAAATTAGTAGTTGAGGTGAATAGTATTTCACCAGATGAATGGAGATTTGTAGAAAATTATTTATCAACTAAGAGAAAAAGACTCAAAAGTATAAAGATAAAGTTTTTAGGATACTTAGAAATTTTTGTTATCAAAAAAGCGGATGCAATTATAGCGGTAACGCAAGGAATTGAAAACTATCTGATTAATCAGGGAGTTAATAAAAATAAGATATGGGTGATAGGAAATGGGGCTAATACTGATTTATTTAGACCAATCAAAGATAGTAATATCCAAAAGGAATTAAAAAACAAACTTCATATTAATGATGACGAAAGTGTAGTTTTATTTGTGGGAGTTTTGGAACCCTGGCAAGGTGTTGAATATCTCATACATGCAGCCCCGTTAATCATTGAAGAATTTCCGGAAACAAAATTTTTAATAGTCGGCGAGGGATTGATTCGGAAAGAATTGGAAAATATGGTCAGTGAGAGTAAGTTAAATAATAAATTCATTTTTACCGGCACAATTCCCTACGAAGAAGTGCCAAAATACATAAATATTAGTGATGTATGTATCTCTCCTGAAGCAAATGATGCTCGGAATAAGGATACGGGTGGTTCTTCCCTGAAGCTATATGAGTATATGGCATGTGAAAAGCCAGTAGTTGTAGGGAATATAGATGGCAACAAAGATGTTGTAATTGATTTAAATGCGGGTTTTGTGGTAGACCCAAGAAATTCAAAAGAAATGGCAACATCTATCATAAGGCTACTCAAAGATAAAAACTTTGGGAATCAATTAGGTAAAAATGGAAGAAAAGGTGTTATTGAAAAATATAGCTGGGAAAAAGTGGCAAAAAGGACGGTAGAAGTTTTTGAGGAGGTGTTAGAGTAGTAATTGAATTTTAATAAAATTTTGGTATTAAGCCCTCATACGGATGATGGAGAAATTGGTGCAGGGGGAACTATAGCAAGATTTGTAGAGGAAGGAAAAGAGATATATTATGTAGCATTTTCAAGTTGCGAAGTATCAGTGCCAAAAGATTTTCCAGAAGATATATTGAAGAAGGAATGCAAAAAAGCAACAGTGATTTTGGGAATACAAAATGAAAATGTTATTTTAAAGGATTACGAAGTTAGAACTTTTCCCTTACACAGGCAGGAAATTCTGGACGATATGATTGCTCTAAATAAACAAATCAAGCCAGATTTGGTGTTAGTGCCATCATCAAATGATATACATCAAGACCATCAGACAATATATAAAGAAGCCTTAAGGGCGTTCAAAAAAACATCTTCGATATGGGGTTATGAACATCCCTGGAATAACCTAACATTTACAACGGATATTTTTGTTAGGCTGGAAGAAAAACACGTAAAAAAGAAGATTGAAGCCATGAAAAAATATAAGTCCCAAGATTTCCGTCCTTATTTTGATGAGAAATATATAAGGGCATTGGCATATACGAGGGGAGCACAAGTCGATTATCCATTTGCAGAAGTATTTGAATTGTTAAGATTGTTGGTGAGATGAAAAATGAGGAAAGTAGTGGCGATACATCAGCCTAATTATCTACCATGGATAGGATTTTTTCAAAAGATGGCTTTGGTGGATATTTTCGTCATTCTGGATACTGTGCAATTTTCAAAAGATAGTTATACTCAAAGAACGAAAATAAGAACGAAAGAAGGATGGATTTGGCTTACTATACCTGTGGATAGAAAATTTTATTTTAGACAAATAAATGAAGTACGTCTTCCGGGGAACAGCAAATGGATGAAAAAGCACAAAACATCTGTAATAGCAAATTATGCAAAAACACCCTTTTTTGATAAGAATTTTATTGAACGATATTATCAGAATGAGTTTGTTAAACTACAAGAGTTTAACGAATTTGGGATTTTCTATTTGAAAGATAAATTTGGAATTAGAACTGAAGTGGTAAGAGCAAGCGAGTTGGAAGTAGATAAAAATTTAAAATCAACAGAGCTGCTAGTAGAAATAGTAAAACGAGTAGGAGGAGATGTTTATATTTCTGGTATTGGGGGGAAAAAATATATAGAAGAGGAAAAATTCGAAAAAGAGGGAATTGAAATAAAATATTTTGAGTTTAAACCTTTTGAATATTCGCAGAGATGGGAGGGATTCGAGCCTTATATGAGTGCGATAGATTTGTTGTTCAATATGGGAGAGGAGTCAAAACACTATATTCACCAGGGAAAATGATAGAGAAATTGAAAAAAAATAAAGAAATTTGGGATTTATTTACGAGAAAGGAAGAATATAACCCCTTAATGTTAGATCAATATCAGAGATTTCCTTATTATTTAAGTAGCAATAGAGACATTTTAAAGCCAAGAGTTTCAGAGTTTTTAGTAGAGAATGATTTTGATTTTGAATATCCTTTGGGTAAGAAATTTGCAGTTTGTTTGACCCATGATATTGATGATGTTTATCTTTCGAAATTAGAAACTATGTATAAGGTTGCCAAATCATTGAAAGAACGTCGGATAAAAAATGCCTTTAGGATGATATTTAATAAAATAAATAAAAGATGGAATCCCTGGTGGAATTTTAAAGATATTATGGATATTGAGGAAAAATATGATGCAAAATCAAGCTTTTATTTCCTGGCGTTGGATAAGGATGATTTAGATTTTAATTTCAAGGTTGAAGACTTAGAGCATGAAATAGGGGACATTACTGATAATGGCTGGGAAGTTGGTTTGCATGGTGGACATGAGGCATATAATAATATAGAAGAGATTAAAGAAGAGAAAAAGAGATTGGAGAAAGTTTTGGATGAAAAAGTCATTGGTTATAGAAATCACTTTTTAAAATTTAAAGTTCCCGATACATGGGAATTATTGAGTAAAGCAGACTTTAAATACGATACAACTTTCGGCTATGCAGATATGGTGGGATTCAGAAATGGTATGTGTCATCCTTTTAAACCTTTCAACTTAAATACTGATAAGGAAATAGAAATTTTAGAGATTTCTTTAACCATTATGGATTGCACATTGTTCGAATATATGAAATTGGATTATAAGAAGGCATGGGAAATTACCAAATTGCTTATTGATACCGTTAAAAAATATAATGGTATTATCACAATATCATGGCATAATACATATATGATTGACGAAAAAGTAAAATTTTATGAAAAGATATTAAAATATTGCTATGGAAAGAATGCATGGATGACTTCGGGGGGGGAGATTTGGAGATGGTGGAACAAGTTTATGAGGTAAGGTGATAAGATGTCTAATATCGAGGTTAGGGAACTAAAAAAAGAAGACTATGGATTGTGGGATGAGTTAGTTAAAAAATCTCCACACGGCACGGTATTTCATAATAGTAACTGGTTAACTACTTGCAGTGATTTATTGAATAAAAAATTAATTATATATGGGTGCTTTAAAGGTGACCGATTAGTTGGCGGATGTTCATTATTTATTCGTGAAAAGGCATTTTTAAAAAAAGCGACCTCGACAATTAGAATGACTCCTTATGGTGGGATTGTATTAGAACAATTACCAAGTGGTAAGGTAAGAAAACAAGAACAGGAGTACAACAATATTATAAAATCCCTGCGCGAGTTTGCTCTCGAACACTATGATTATATACAATTGGTCAATTCTCCTGATTTCATTGATGTCAGACCTTTTACATGGAACGGTTGGGATAGTAGGGTGCAATATGCGTATTATTTGGATTTAAACACAGATATTAAAAAAACATGTTCACGTGATATAAAGCGAGAAATAAAAATTGCTATTAAAAATGGTATTATAGTAAAAAAATTAAGCGATATATCATTATTTTATGATTTATTTTCAATGACTTTTATGCGTCAAAATTTAAAGCCCCCGGTTACAAAAAACTTTTTTGAAAAAATTATTCAGTTATTAGATGCTAAACAACTTGGAGAAATGTGGATTGCAGAAACACCCACTGGTAAAGCAGTATCTGCACAAATAATTTTGTTTGATAACAAAAGAGCATATACGTGGGCAACAGGGTCACATAGAGATTTAGGGAGAACGAGTGTATGGCCACTTCTTTTTTATACAATCACACAGGATTTAAAAGGCAGATTTAAAGAGATAAATTTAATGTCTGGTAATGTTCAGCGTTTGGCGGAATTTATAACAGGTTTTAACCCCAGATTAGTACCATATTACGTAGTTGAAAAGTCATCTCATATTTTTAGATTATACCAAAAAAGTTTAAATATTTATAAAAAACTGAAGAAGTAATGTAAAATGAGCAAAATGGGAAAAGATAAATGGATTGGAGTATGGGAAAAACCTTCAGATAGCTTAAAAGCACAAGTTGGAAGGTGGGAGTACCATGACATCGAATTAATTTCTAAAAATATAATAGAAATACTTAAAATTACCAAAGACGATATAGTATTAGACGTGTGTTGTGGTAATGGATTAATAACGAAAAGAATCGCAGAAAGTTGTAAAGAGATACATGGAGTTGACTTCTCTGAGTTTTTAATAGAAACCGCAAAGAGAAAAAATAATGGTGAAAATATTTATTATCATTGTGATGATGCACTTAATATTGACAAAAAATTCAAAGAAAACACTTTTAGTAAAGCTTATTGCTACTTCAGTTTACAACATTTTAGTTACAAAAAAGGCGAAATACTCATTAAAGTATTATCGAAAGTTACTAATTCCAACGGATTAATTTTAATAGGGGATATACCAGATATAAGACGAATCTGGCGTTTCTATGATACCCCAAAGAAAAAACTGAGTTTTTTTATAGATTTTATTTCATGTAAAATAAGGGGTGTGGGAGGGTGGAATTCTTTGGATTCAATGGGCTGGTGGTGGAATCCGTATAGGATAAAAAAAATATGTGATAGAATGAATCTTAAATGTGAAATTTTAGAACAAGATAGAAATCTACCTCATGCATATTACAGATTTGATGTATTAGTCTCAAAAAGGGTGTGAAGATTATGCCAGTAAGCAAGAAGATAAAAATTTTATTTACCAGTGCTGTACCTATTACTGATTTCGTTAAGACTGATTTAGAACTACTTCAAAGGAATTTTGATGTTAGAGCATTTCATTGGAAAGGGGAAAAAAATGCTCTAAGGATGGTAAAAGGTATTTTATGGGCAGATTTAACTTTTTCTTGGTTTGCCGATACTCCTGCCTTTTTAGTGGTTTTATTTTCGAAGATGCTCGGGAAAAAATCGATTGTAGTAGCCAGTGGATATTCGGTTGTAAATATGCCAGAGATAAGATACGGGTTAATGAGATCCCCAATATCTGCTTCTAAAGTGAAATTTATATTGAAAAATTCGGACAAAGTATTAGCTGTTTCTGAGTTCAATAAAAAAGAAATTTTAAAATATACAAATTCTAGAAACGTTGAACTCATCTATCATGGTGTTGATTATAATAGATTTAGACCAAAAGGTGAAAAAGAAAACATAGCAATAACCGTTGGTTCTATAAATAAAATTAATATAAAAAGAAAAGGTATAGAAACATTTGTGAAGGCTGCTCGATATTTACCGGATAGAAAATTTGTGGTAATTGGAGGGTATAAGCATGAATCATTACAGTATCTAAAGTCATTTGCAACTCCGAATGTTGAATTTACTGGCTTTCTCTCAGATGATGAATTATTAAAATATTACCAAAAAGCAAAGGTTTATGTTCAGGTCTCAGCACATGAAGCTTTTGGGTTGTCCCTGGCTGAAGCAATGCTTTGTGAGTGTGTCCCAGTTGTGACAGACAGAGCTGCAATACCAGAAGTTGTCGGTGATACTGGCTTCTATGTGCCTTATGATGACCCAAAAGCAACTGCAAAAGCTGTAAAGAAAGCATTGAGGTCAGATAAAGGAAAGGAGGCGAGAAGAAGGATTAAAAATAAATTTCCGTTAGAGAAAAGAGAGGAAGAACTTGTAAGAATTATTAGGAAAATAACCAAGGAGACTGATTATGCATTCTGCGTATAATTTCTTAAAGAGGTGCAGTTATAGTAGCATTGCTGAAATCAGATATTTTGCTGATTATTTAAAAACAAGATACTCTCGAGCAGATGTAGTAATCCAGGGAAGTTATAAAACTGGAAATGTTGGCGACCTAGCAATCGGGAAAACTATTAAAGAAGTTATAGAACGGAATTTTCGATTAAAGTGTGATTTGACGGGTTTTTATTATTCCCGACAGAATTTTTCGAATTATTTTTTACATATTATCGGTGGAGGTGGAATCATACATGATTTTGCCAAAAATAATTTAGAAAGAAGACTTAATCCAATTGGAACAGCTAGCAAAAGCGTTGTTTTAGGTGTAGGAGTTCCAGGAATTAGAACACAGAAAGGAAAAAAATTAATTAAAAAATTGGAAAAAACAGAGCTTATTACTGTCAGAGATGAAATTAGCAAAGATAAATTACAATCTTTAATAGATAAAGAAGTTTTTGTTACTGCTTGTCCCACTTTTTTAATGGAACCCGAGGAAAAAACAATTAAATTTGATGAAGAAACTTGCGGACTTTCTCTTAGAGATTGGTTTTCTCCGATACTCACATCTAACGGTAAATGGGAGCATATTCATAAAGGATATATTCCAAGTTTTGTTGATAATAATAAACAGAAAAAGAATTATTTAAATTTTTTGGAAAAAAATCTCAAAAAATTGGAGAAAAGCTATAAATTAATATTTATTCCTTTTCATCCTGACGATATAGTATTTATAAAATATTATTTTCCAAAAATTAATTTGAAAATAGTTCCAATTAAATCACCTATAGATACTCTTAATTTAATAAAAAATTTAGATAAGATGATATGTATGAGGTATCATAGTTTAATATTTTCGCTAATAGCTGAAGTTCCATTATTTTTAATCGATTACGAAGATAAAACTAACCAAATAGCCAAAAAATTTAATTTGAACTCAATAAATATAAATGAAATCAAAAGCGATGATGAAATTTCTTTTTTCGAATCAAAAAATAAAATAAGGAAAATTAAGAATGAAATGAGAAATAAAGCTAAACGAAATTTTGTTCTTCTAGCTGAAAAAGTATTGCATCAAGAGTCAAGTCAAATGAAAAACAATTAAATTAAAAAGACACAGATATCATTTAAGTTTCGAGATGGATTCATAAATTAATGATTTGAGCATTTCTCTATCTTCTTTTGTGAGTAAGAATTTTAGAATTAGTAGCGTGTAAACACATAAAATTGCGCAACCCACTATATATTGATTCACCCCGCTTAAATTAGCAAAAACCAAGATCGATATAAAGGTAATTCCAAACGCTTTGGCATACCATTTAAAATCAATCTTTACATGAAGTGTTCTAATAATAAAAAATATACCTAATGCTGATGTCATTAATAAAGAGATAGTGGTAGCCACTGCTGCACCTATTATACCGAAAGATGGTATGAGAAGAATATTCAGTAAGACATTCACCGTTGCAGAAATACTTACTTTTATCAGGTCAAGCCCCGGGTGACCAGCACCGGCTAAGGACCCGCCTATGGGTCTGCTGGTGGCACCATTTATCACCGTCCCAATAAGTAATATCTGAAGCGGCAAAACAGCATATATAAATTCATTACCAAATAAAAATGTAATAATATCTTTTGCAAAGAACCCTGTTCCAAGACCGATTGTTAATAAAATACAAGCAGAATATTTCATACTCTTATTAATCATTTTACTTAGTGATTCATGTATACCTTTACTCCAGTACTCAGATGTTGCAGGATACGTTACCATTTGGATAGATTGTGGAACTCGCCAGAAAAATCTGCTTAAACTCACGGCAACAGCATAATAGCCCAGATCTGTAGCCGTTAAAAAGTACCCGATTAAAAGACTGTCCGCTTGGTATTGTGTCAAATTTATTGAATTCACACCCATCATTCGGCTGCCAAAAGATGCGAGCTTTTTCGTATTTTTTTTGTAATCGAGAATTATAATGTGAATGAATTTTTTCATGATAATTGCTGCAATGACTACCACTCCAATTAAAGCAAGCATGTCTCCGATTAAAGCACCTTCAACTCCGAAACCAAAAAAAAGAAAAGTCACTATGAGTAAAAGAATCATAATTCGGTTTAAGATATTAAAAAGTGCATAATATTTCATTTCTCGTAGACCGTTAAAGAATCCCAGAATGATTCCAAAGACCAGTGAGAATGGAAATACAAACGCATAAATTTTCAGCAAAAATGATAATGAAGGCATGCAAAATACGCTGGCGAATATATCCGACAATATAAACAAAACGATGCTTGCAAACACACCAAAAACTGCCATTGTAATAAGAGCACTTGAGACTATTGCATGTAGTCTATCTTTGGTATCTTTATATTCCGCCACATATTTTATAATTGCATTATCGAATCCCACTCCAGCTATAACTGTAATGATACCAGTAATCATCGTTACCATAAAAAATAATCCTAAGCCATCAGGACCAAGGTACCTCGCTATAATGGGTTTTTGGAAAAAATGCAGTATCAATATTACAATTGAACCTGCAAATGCCCAGCCAACATCAAATGCGAATTTTTTTGCTGTTTTTGTAGTGGTCATTAATTCCTTTCCCCCTCAAATTAAAATTGCGATGGTTTTATATATACCCTTTGTTTTAAGTAAAATATGTGTAAACAAATTAAGCGGAAGAGCATGTCAAACATTTACAATATATTAGGAAATATACCCTCAACAAAAATCGAGGAAATACAAAACATCGAATACCTTAAATGTAGTTGTTATTCTGGTATTGAGCCAATAGAGGCGATAAGTCATTTTTATAAAAGATATATAAATCCCTTAGAGAATTATATTGAGCTCGATGAAGTTATATTAGCGGATTGTGGATGTGGATATGGCTGGCTGGCATTTGCTTTTATCTTAAGTGGAGGTAAATATGCACTGTGTATAGACCCTGATTTCAGACGCTTGGAAGCAGCGAAAGAAATATCTGAAATATTAAATATAGATGAAAAAATTGCATTTATTTGCGCAAGCATTTCCCATTTACCCTTTTTAGATCAAACTATAACAGTTTTTGCATCAATTGAAACATTACAACATATTTGGTATAATGGAAAACCATCCAAGAGATTAACAAGAAAAGGAATTCAGGAAATGAGCAGGGTTACACAGAAATACATAATTGTAAAAACTCCAAATAACTGGTTCCCGATAGATCATCATGATACAGGATTACTCTTTGCTCATTGGTTGCCCCAGGTTATTAGGACAATGTATGCTAAGCTTTTTCACAGAACCAAAGAATATGAATATACTAATAGATTCATTTCACATAGATTTTTAGAAAAATATCTTAAAGAATTTAAGTTAATTACAGCATTTCATTGTTATAATGACGTAGATGAATGGATTGAAAATCGTCCAATATATTCACCTCATGGACATATTGGCTATGTGGCAGAAATAAATAAAAATAATTTTAAGATAAAAATTTTCAAAATCATTTTTAAACTTTTAAAACAAAGAATCAGGTATTTTTTACCTGATATAGAAGGAATATATGAAAAGAGGGGAACATATGAAAAGAGGGGAACCGTATCCTCAAAAGAAATTAAAGGAGGGGAGAAGAGATGAGTAGTAGGAATATGAAAGTGGGAATTATTGGTTGCGGCAAGGTAGCAAAAGGAATACATGTGCCTGCTTTACTTAAAGTCGAGGGGGTTGAAGTAGCTGCAGTATGCGATATAAACGAAGCGGAAGCGAAAAGGACAGCGGAGATGTTTAGTATTGACAGGTCTTACACAGATCTATCTGATATGTTAAAGCAAGAAGATTTAGAAGTGGTGGATATCTGCACACCACCACAGATGCATGCACCAATGGCAATTCAAGCAATTGAGGAGGGCTGTCATGTTTTACTGGAGAAGCCGATGACTTCAAGCGTGAGCGAAGCGGATGAGATTCTCAGGGCATTAAAAAATAGTGGAGTAAAGTTATGTGTTATCCATAATTATCTGTTTATGCCAATAGGAATAGAAGCAATGTCTATTGTGGAAAGGGGAGAACTTGGGGATATAATAGGCATGGATGTTAAATTCTTGGATAGATTTGATAGCACTCCTTTTTGGGAGAAGGGTCACTGGTGTCACGGTATGCCGGGTGGAAGATTTGGAGAGAATATAATTCATCCATTATATCTTATAGATAAATTTATGAACATTTCAGATGTTGTGGCGGTGCATGCAAAAAAATTGAGTGATTATGATTGGGTGTCAATAGACGAGCTTAAAGTACTGTTAGATGCTGAAAAAGGAATGGCAACAATTTCAATGTCAGGCAATTCGCCGCGGGATGTAACCACAGTTGACATTTATGGAACGAAGATGAACTTGCATCTCGACTTTGAGAGTTCCATTGTTATTAAATACAAATCTATGAAACACACTTCTAAAAAACAAGCTGTTTTCTTTACTATTATGGATAATATGGGCATAGGTTATAAAAGATTAGCTATTACCGCATCTTTACCTTTGAAATTGCTAACGAGAAGAAAGTATATCCGGTCTGGTCACTATTACTTAATCCAAAAGTTTATCGAAAGTATACGAGACGATAAAATGCCGCCAGTTACCGGCGAAGAAGGTAGAAAGGTGATGGCTTTACAAGAAAAAATATTTAACCTTTTGTATCCAACGCAATAAAGCCCTTACAGGGTGCGGGGTTGTGGGGGAGAGTCCCACAGTTTAGGATTTGGTGCTTAGGATTTAGGATTTCCCACATCTTATTGAGCATATTCAAACATCCCTTCTTTCTCCTCCTCCTTCCCTTTTCGCTTTATGATTTGAAACATTATTTACACACATTTTGCCAGATTTTATAATATTTACATAATTTTCTTCGTGATTTTTAGGGTAAAATTTCTCCAACCGAAAAACTTAAATACCCCAATTTTGATGATTTAGTTCAGGAGATAAACATGAAACAAAAAAGAACTGGAATTATTGAAAGGAGAAAGCTTGCTTTTCATACTGCGCCGATTAGTATATTTATCGGCATATTGATTCTATTATCTGCGGGTATTAGTGTGGCAAGTGCCTGCGAAACTTACGTACTTGTGAACCCAGGCGATTCAATCCAAGATGCAATAGATTCTATTTGTCCTGAGGGAGGAGTGGTGGAACTCGCATCTGGGATCCACACGCCAACTGCTTCTATTCAAATCATCGATAGAAGTAACATAACAATAAGAGGAGCAGGTGCGACAAGGGAAGATACTGAGATAAAATATGAAGAGTATCCGACTTTTCATGCTTTTCTTATACAGGGGATAAATTGCACAAACATCACCATAGAAAATTTATATATTCATTCAACAGATGCTTTAGGTAAGGGTAAGTACGCCGGAGTACAAGTTATACATGCGAAGAATATAACAATTTCGAATATAAGAGTGGAGGGATTAGGAGCCGGTATAGGAACAGGTACCGACTGTGGATGGGGGTCTTGCCCCATAGAGAAACACCCTTCTCATATTAAGATAGAGGATTGTTTAATTTCAAACTGCAGATATGGAATTAGATTATGGTATACACGTAACAGCACAGTGACAAGATGTAATGTAGGCCATATTGTAGCTTGGATGGGAATTGACTTGAATATTAATTGTAGGGATAACCTTGTTGAAAATAGTGTTTTCCACGATGCTGCAAATAGCGGTATTAAAGTATATAGTGCTAATTATAACAACATTATCAGGAACAATACTTGCTATGGAAATAGTGACCATGGTATATGGATATTTGCTGGTGCAACAAACACTACTGTTGAGAATAATATCTGTTATGATAACGGCGACAACGGAATTTGTGTTGAAACAAAAGCAACACAGGAATCTAAGGAAGCGATATTACGACATAATAAAGTGTATCGTAATGGACAACACGGTATTAGTTTTCAATATACACAAAGCGAAGATGACGATTCTACCGGGAATATCGTAGATAGCAACACCATCTTCAATAATACTTTAGATGGTATAAGTATAACGATGAACAGAGTCGAAGTCATGATAACGAACAATATCTTATACGGAAATGGTGAATATGGAATCGATGAACCAGGTAGTTCAAGTCTTCCTGTAGAAGCACATTACAATGATGCTTATGCGAATGCCTTAGGGAATTATCACGGCATTAGCGGTTCAAACAATCTTGAGGTAGATCCGAAATTTTATGATGTTGCGAATAATGATGTGCATCTGAAGAGCACTGCCGGAAGATGGAACGGCTCGGCATGGGTGAAAGATAACGAAACAAGTCCTTGTATAGATGCGGGTGACCCTTCCGAAAAAGACCCGGACGGAACAAGAATAAATATGGGCGCTTATGGTGGGACCTGGGAAGCTTCTAAATCCCCAAGCTATGGTATAGAAACCTATAATATCTCTGGTTATGTGAAATACACAAATGGCACAGGAATTTACAATGCTTATGTAACTAACAATGTAACAAGTGCGGAAGATTATACCAACGAAAGCGGATATTATATTCTTACTAACTTTGCAAATGGCACTTATAATATAACTGCTTCTAAACCAGGATTCTGTTCAAATTCTATAATTGTAACGATAGCAGGTGCAAATGTAGAAAATGCAGATATTATTCTAACAGAAGATATCACACCTCCGGATATTTCTGATATCCAAACATCCTTAGTCACATCTAATAGTGCAACCATCACTTGGACCACTGATGAATCAGCCAACAGTTTAGTCAAATACGGCACATCATCTGGAAACTGTACAAAAACTGCAAGCGATGCTTCATATGTAATCTCACATAGCATTACTCTTACTGGGTTAACAGCAAACACAACCTACTATTATGTAGTAAACAGCACAGACAAAGCAGGTAATTCTGCTCAGAGTATTGAGCATAGTTTTACTACTGCAATAGCACCTCAGCCAGGTGATGTAATCCTCTGGGACACAAACAGGAGATATGACTGGAAAGATCCTTTCTATGACGCAGTGGCAAACAAGGATGAGTGGACGCAAGTACCTTATGGAGTAACAAATTACACATGGGTTGGAGACCCGATGATTGAAAATGAACACTATTACCTGTTTCTATTTTCAGATACCCATGATTCTGTTGATCTCCATGTAAAAATTGCTGGTGGATTTGGAAAGAAGAATGAAATATATAAAGTCTACGATACAGGGACAAGAGATTTTGGGCATGGTGCAATATGGACTAACATTTTGAAAAATACACCTGAAGAGGTGATTGTTGAATCTGCGGGAGAAGGAAGTAAAACTGGTCAGCCGGTAGTAACTACATATCGCATACCAAGAGATGCGTGGTTAGAGGTCAAGCCAGTAAGTAGAGTAAATCAGCAGGGGATGCATGACAAATCTCGTTTGGCTGCATTCGTTTTCCGGGATGTTGATAAAGATATTATCCTGGATGCAGATAAACACGGGGATTTCATTGAGAGGATTAATCCACCCGAAGGCTGCATAGGGTTAATCAATTTCCAGAGAAGAGGAAAACAAACAGGAGTAAATGATGAGTTCATGTGGTTCTTGACATTCCCGCCTGGTGTGGAAAACCACTCGTTGACTTATCAAACTATGGATCATCCTGATTGTTATTGGGAGTGGGATTGTAGATGTTGTGTTCCTCGTTCTGTAGGTCAGAACTTTGCCTATCTTGGTGAAAAAGTAGTTATTGGAGTGCTTAATTTCGAAGACAACTGGAAGCGAGAAGATGTTGGTCAATATCTAAATGCAGGCGAAACGTATACAAGTTCATTCACCGCCCCTTATGCGGGGAAATGGCGTGTTGCAGGTGTTTTTTCAGATGATGACTGGAACATAACAGATTATTTCAGCGAAGTGGAAATGAATAAAGGTGAGCATTTCACATTTACAAGTCCGAGAAATGGGACTTTAGAATATCTTGTGATGTATATGTTTGACCGCACTGAGAACACACCTGGGAATATTACCACAATAATGGATGTTTATCGGGAGGCAATCGGCGGTGATATCACACCCCCAAATATAACAAATGTTCATGTATCAGCAGCGGATAATTCCGCAACTATCACTTGGAATACTGATGAAAAGAGCAATAGCTTAGTTAAATACGGCACATCCACAGGAAATTATACTCAAACTGAAAGCAACTCCTCTTTCGTAACATTCCACTCAATCACCCTTACTAATTTAACAGCGAATACCACCTATTATTTCGTTGTGAAATCCACCGACACAGCAGGAAATTCAAATCAGAGTGGAGAGTATAAATTTACAACAAATGCATGGGATTATATATGGCTTGAGGCTGAGGATGCGGATGCTTTAACACCCGATTTCGAGATAGTGAGTGACGCTTCAGCCTCTAACGATGCGTATATATGGATACCGGAAGGCGTGGGGTTCCGTGCACACGATGGCATAGCCTCTTACAACATACATGTGAATACCAGTGGCG
>Ga0190286_1000464_pt1 | contig 16695 bp, 16 predicted proteins | sample 48691834_MG_FD_183241 | JGI IMG/M metagenome (GOLD analysis project Ga0190286, IMG submission 183241) | Hydrothermal vent microbial mat bacterial communities from Southern Trench, Guaymas Basin, Mexico - 4869-18-3-4_MG | ecosystem: Environmental > Aquatic > Marine > Hydrothermal vents >... | reverse complement strand
GACGAAGTGCCTGTCGTCATACACGCCCCAGCGGAGGTGCGATGGAAATTCGTAACCGAAGCCTTCAACGCAGCAGTACACGCGAAATTCAAAAACATAGGCTTCGCGCCAACGGGGTAAAAAAGTTGTCAGTAATCAGCCTGCAGTAATCAGTAAAAGCAAAAAGAACAAAAAACTATCCCGATATCTCGGGACGAAAGAACGCGAAAATAAAGAGCGGATTGCGCCATGACGAACTTGAAGAATTTGACGTTTTTGTTTGTAGCGGTGTTCGGGGTTGTTGCGGTTTTCTCCCCTCAGGCTCGCAGCGACAGTGCCTATCAGCGGATGGATCGCGAGACCATGACCCTGACGCTGCGGAAGATGCAGATGAGCGCACTGCTCGAAGCCTTCGCGGAGGAGACGGGCGACAACTCGCTGAAGGTTCAGGCGTTGATGACCCAGGCAGCCTCAGCTGGGGAGGAACAGCGGGACAAAATTCTCGCCCGGGCAGCGGAGCTGGTCAAAGGGGAAATCAAGCGTCTAAAAAGCGACATCCGTCAGCACGAAGAAAACGAGGGCGAGAAGTTCGAGGACGCTGTGGTGAAGTATTTCCAGGCCCGGATGCTCTACATCAACCTCCTGGTTCCCAGCCGAACCAAGCCTTATGTAGATAGGCTGACCTATCTGCTGGGCGGCGAGGAAGACCGCAGAGGCCTGGGGAAGCTGGCTTCCGAGGGCACGAGCAGAGCCAAAAAAATGCAAAGGGTTCTGGAGAAAATCCTGGGCGATTCCCGCGAGCCTACCATGGTGATGAGGCAGGTCTACCTCGTGCCGGAGCTGGAAAACATCCAGAAAAAACTGGACTACTGGGGCGCGTATATTCGCTACTACGACGCGATATCCCAGGGGCGACACATCCCGGACGAGGACAATCCAGGCCAGGTCAAACTCAACCGCAAACGGATTAAGCTGTTGAAAGACGCCCAGAAAACAATCACCGCCTTCGCGTCGGATCCAGAGCTGCCAGACATCCATCCAAACGCCCGCCTGCTGCTGGGCCAATGTCAGCGCGAGCTGGAGAAGTTCGCCCAGGCCCAGAAATCTTTTGCCAGCGTTATAGGGCAAGGTGGGCAAGATGAGCTGTTCGTCGAAGCGTCGTTCGCAGCTGTGCGGAACCTTATAGAGTGGGGCGCCAGGCTCATCCGCCAGGGCGACCTGCAAGCAGGCCAGGCCAAGATGAACCAGGCCCAGGCCCTTACCAAAAAGTTTCTCGCCCAGGCCCGGGCCAGGCAGCTGCAAAGCCAACTAGCCGCGGACGTCAAGAAAATGGTGCTGGACTATTACCTGCATCAGCAGTGGGCAGAAGCTCTGCGAACCGCCCGCAAGGAATCCCAAGCCAAGGCTCAGGACAAAGCTGTTCAGCGGGTTTTCAAGGATTTTCTCGCCAAGCATAAAGACCCCGCCGTGCGCGTAGCGGTGGGCGAACTGTTCCGCAAAAAGTTCCGCGGCACGAAAGACTTCTCCAAGCTCGACCCCGCCATCGTGCTGCTACTGGGCGATTTGGAATTGGCCCAGGCCAAGAAGCTCCACGCCCTTTCCGGCGATGCAGCCCCGGCTGGGAAGCTGAAAGACGCTATCCAAAAACACTGCGACCAGGCAGAGAAAATGTACCGGAGCATCGTTGCCCGCAGAAAGAATCCGGGCATAGATACACTCGTCCCCGACGCAATGTGGGGCCTTGGCGAGGTGTACGTTATTCAGCGGGACAATTTCAAGTCAGCCCAGACGTTCCGCGAGCTGGTCAAGCTATACCCCAAACATCCGCGGGCATACCTCGCTGCGATAAACGCGGTGAAGATCACCAACGAACTCATCAACATGCTCGAGCAGCAAGGCCAGGCTGTACCCCGCAAACGCCTGGAAGAATACGCCGCTTCGCTCCGCGTAATGCTAAAAACCTGGGGCGACAAACCACAAGCTGTGCAGTATCACTTCGACCTGGGCTACACCGCTGGGCGGCTGGCAGAGGGTGCTGCTTCGGACGAAAAATACAAAGCTCTGCTGGCCGAGGCCATCGCCAATTACGACAAGGTGCCCGCGGACAACGACCTCTCGCGATGGGCCCAGGCTGAGGCTCTCGATTTACATTTCAAGATGTTGACATCCGCCCCCAAGCCTGACAAGGCCCAGGCTGCGTCGCTTATGAACAAGCTCAACAAATACGGAGCTGACATTCACGGGCCCTGGCAGCGGACGACGGACAAAGAAAAGAAAATGGACTGGGGCAACTGGGGCTCGCGGTGCGAGTTCAACGCCCAGGTCTTGGCCAACGAGGTACTGGGCCAGCGAGACTCAGCCTTGGAAGCCATCGAAAAAATTCCCGCCCGCTGGCCTGGCACAGCTGTGCTTGAGGACGCCCAGGAATATGCAATCCGCCAGCGAGTTCAGCGGGGCGACGTGGACGAAGCTATCGAGCAGCTCAAGGCGTTCGAAAAGCAGTATGGCCCGCAAAAAGCCGAAGGGCTGATGGAACTGGTTGTGCGGAAAATTCGCCAGGCCATCCGCCAACGATTGGCCTCGGGCGACAAGCCAGCTGAGCTTGTCCGGTATCGTCAAGCCTATCTGAAATTTGCCCAGAGCATTTACAAAACCCGTTCGAGCAAATCTGATCAGGGTCAAAAAAATCAGATTACCGCCATGCTGGCTGACGCTTTGGTGCAGAGCGACACCGCGCCAAACGCAACCCGCGCGCTAAAACTGTACCAGCAACTCCGCAAGGACGACCAGGCCCAAAGGCAGCGTGAGGTTCAGAAAATTACGTCGAAAATCGAGCAGAAGCTCCAAGCCCTCAGCCAGGCCAAGCGAAGCGTTGCCTCGGCCCGGGCTGCCAACGCGGAACTGTATGAGACGCTAAAAGCCCTGGAAATGAAGGACTGGCGGGGTTCGAGCCTGGCTTCTGTGAAGTATGCGATTCGCAAAATGGAGCGGGGCGTGAAGGACGGGCAACAAACTCCCGAGCAAAGTCAAGCTAACGTCCAGGCTGTGTTCAAGGCCATCGCCCGGGCGTACAAAGCCATGGGCAAATCGCTCAAGAGCAAGACCAGCGTCAATGCCAGCATCATCCTGGGCCTGGCCCGGTGTTACAAAAAACTCGGGCTGTACAACAAAGCTCTGGAGCAATATCACACACTGGCGGCGGGCCTGACACCGCAGATCGGCCATGATATGTACTGGCAAAGCCAGTTGGAACTTTGTCAGTGCATCCTCGCTGCTCACAAAAAAGATGTCGGCGAGATAAATCGTCTGGTGGTTCTGATAGGCCAACTGCGAAACATCGACGAGAACCTCGGCGGGCGACAATACATCGGCCGATTTGGCCGAGTCGAGACCGACGCCAAGGCGATTATCGAGAAGAACAAATAGTAGAACATTCTCGCCAGACACGTAGCATAGGCGTCTTGCCCATGTTTTTTCTGTTTTTTTGTTAGTCCCACCAAAGCATAACCGGAGCCATATATGTTTTACTCTTCAGGCTTTGGTTGGGGAGCCGGGGGTGGGGCCGGAGTTGGAGCCACCTGGCGGTCAGCCCTTCGTCTTGGAAGTATTCGCGTAACCCGCACGCCGAGCATGTCGTCTGTAACCACAAGCTGTCCGATGGCAAAGCGGATACCCTTGAGATACAAATCCAGCGGGTCGCCAACGCGCTTCTCCAAGGTGATAATCGACCCCGGGCCTAGCTGCAGCAAGTCCCGCACCTCCATATCAACGTCGCCCAGACGAACTTCCACAGGCATGGATGTTCGCAGGAGGATATTTATCTGCCCAGCCTGGGCCTCCTGGGCTGCCTGACCCTGGGGCAACTGGACGTCCTTGGTCTCGACGGTTTCAGCTCCGCCATCAGCTGCGGCGCCAGCCTTGCCAGCCGCTTTGAGTATCTCCTCAGCTCCGGGACTTTCCTGAGATTCCGCATTCGTTTCTTCAGCCATGTTATCCGCACCTTCCTGGTTGGTTGACTAGTTGATTGGTCGATTGGTTGACTGGTAAAAAAAAATACAAACAAAAAAAACCGCACAATAACCAGTCAACCAGTCAACCAGTCAACCAGTTAACCAATCAACCAATCAACTAAATATCATCACCCATCGTCTGTATCTGCACGCCATATCGGCCTGTGTTTTGCACTGGCAGGCCTTTCATAATTTTCTTGCCCGAAATTATCACGTCGATCGGTTCGCCCACTCGCAAGCCCAGCATCAACACGTCTCCCTGCGAGAGCAACGCGATGTCCTGCAGCATTAGGTCAACCTCGTCCAGCCGGGCTTTGACGGACACGGTAACCCGCTCGATATGCTCCCGCATATCGGCCTGAGTCTCAGCCGGGGCGAGTGGCTCGGGCCTGGCCAGCCCGGCAATCGGCTCGACAACGTCGGAGAAGACAACCAGGGCAAAGGACAACTCAGCCTCCGGATTTACAGGCTGAAACGTCAGCCTGCAAAACTCGACGACTTCTTCGTCTATCTCCACCTCGACAGGCAGCGACTCGACGGATGGTCGCAACTCCATAGCCGGGCCTGCGGACTCTTGACTGGCTCCGTCGATCGCAGCCAACACCTTGGTCGAGATATCCACCAACAAGTCAGACTCCAGGCTACTTAAACTCCTGGGCTGATTGATACTGTCATCCACAATCCCGCCCAGCAGTTGGGTTATCCAGGCCAGGGCCGTCGGCGAGGGCAGTTCCAGCCAGGCTACGACCCGCTCCGCGACGGTTATGGGTATGCGAAAACACGGGCTGGCAGCGTCCTGCCGTTGAGCATATTCTTCGGCGAGGGCGAGAAACTTTATCTCCGTAGCCGGGCCTAGCAACTTTTTCAACGAGGCCGTCATCATACGCGCAGCAAGTTGGCCAAACTCGTCGAGTCGCTCAAGATGTTCCGGCGTGAAACGGTGAGGCTGCAGGAAATCATAGTCCCGCACATCCGGATTCTCTTCCACATCCGGGCAGGCGCCCACGATACCTCGCAGCAATTCTCGCAACATGTCGTCATTTTGTTGGGCAGCAGCCATCTATGCCTTTCGCGTCACAACCACTCCATAACAGAGTGCAAGTCCTGTATCCTGACTTCTCAGAATATCTTACTGAACAGCGTAGTCTTTGAAAAGAACATGATTGACCCTGGGCCTCTGGTTAGGCCAAAGTTTCTGGTTCAACGTGTCGGAAATTTCCCGCTGGATTCGGATCATGTTCTTTCGCCCAGCGACCTGTTCCAGCGTGTGACCCGCCATGTATGTCATTATCCAGTCCTTCAGCTCGACCTTCTTGTCGTCCAGCCTCGTGATAACGTCAGCTTCGTCCTCTTTGGGAATCGCCAGGACGACCGTTACCTTGATGTAACGGTTCTGCCGCACCACGTCAAGATTTACTGTCAAGGGATCGAATTCATAATAGACGAAATCCTTGCCGATACGCGCATCGCCAATGGCCTCAGCCTCGCCCGCAATGTCATCCTGGGCTTCTTGTTCACCAGGCTGGGGCAAGGGTACCGCCGTCGCCGAGCCGCTCGATATAATAGCCGCTGCCACGCCGCCACCGGCACTAAAAGCCGTTACCAACAGCGCGATAAGCACCCAGGCCAACAACGACGACGTGTCGAGCCTGGAGCTTTTTTCTTTCTTGTCGCCCTCGCCTGGAGCATCCTTACCGGACTGCTCCTCAGCCGACTCTTGAGCTTCGTTCTCGTTTGTTACTTCATTTTCATCCACCATCATGTGCTCCCATTACTACAATGCCTGTTTCGGTTCCATCGGGGATATTGCCATACCGCCTGCCCGCTCCCCACGCGTGCAACGACCATTTGGTTTTAGTGCCGCGTAATTTTTTGCGTAAATAGTTTGCCACCACCTCCGCCCGCCTGGCTGAGGTTATCCAACCCTTCTGCGAAGCTGACGCCTTGGGCGCCAGGCCTATCACATACACGTCCGTGCTGCCCGGCGGCAGGTTGTCTCGCAGCGACACCGCCAACGAATCCAGGTACGCCCTAGCCGAGCTTGTCAACCTGGCCCCGCCTGCTGCAAAACGTATCGGCGTTGCGATAACGCGGATCGTCTTTAGACCAAGGTCGCTTGACGTGCTGTCCATATTTTTTTTGAGCGACTGAAAGGCCCGTTGAATCTGCTCTTCCTCAGCGTCGATAATATCAGGCTTGTCCTGCTGCTTTGGCCTGTCGTCAGGCTCGCTTGCGTGACGCTTTATCAAAAAACTCCGCGAGCCCATGGTTTTTATGCCGTATAACCATCGCGGAATACCCATGCCCTGGGTAGCCCTTTTGAACGAACCCTGCCCGACGGCGAACAGCTCTGGGCTTTGCTCGTGAGCAAAGGACTGCAGCAGCACAAAAAACGCCAGCAACAACGTAACCATATCGGTAAACGATACAATCCACGCCGGGATTCCTTCTGGCGGGTCTCCAGTTGGTTTCTTCTTACTCATTCGTCTATTCGTGCGTTAAGCATCGTGATTTCCAAAAAAGGTGAGCCTGCGAATTTGCCTGCCTTGGCGTCGCACCGCTGGGCCAGGCTGAAGCGTGATTGGGCAACCCCCCTGCTCTGTACGAAAAATCGCATGATAGCCCATGACCTTCGCAAGCCCAGGTGTCGTTGGCCCAGGCCATGACTCTCAGCTATGACGACTCGGCAGGGAACCATAGCCATGTACTTCGCGAAAGATTCCAAAAACGTTCGCCCGCGACGGGTAATGCTCACGCCGTTGGCCCAGAAGATTTTCTCAGCTGGGAGATAAAAAACCGTCTTGTCCTTATCGATATCCAGATCGAGCATTTCAATGGCAGGCCGAACCGAATCCTTCCGCTGAAACTCCGTCGCTATAATGCTGCCATCGTTGCAGCTCTCTGGCAACTCCTTCGATGGGTGAACCGAGTCCCGTTTTTCCGACCGGTTATCTCGTATCCAATCATAGCTCATGGTGTGAAACGCACCGACAAGCTCTGCAAACTTCTGCTCCTCGAACGACGAAAAACTCAGCAGCAACACGAAGAAACACAACAGCAACGTCATGCAGTCGCTAAAGGTAACGATCCAGCTCTGGTCTGGCCCGCCATCTTCTACCTGATTATTCTTCTCTATCGCCATGTTGTTAGTAACCAGTCGTCAGTAACCAGTTATCAGCTCTCAGTTATCAGTAAAAACAAAAACAGCAGAACACGAATGGCACGAATTAAAGCGAATGACACGAATTTTCATTTTAACTTCTTTGTCATTCTCGCCCTACCCCCCTCCGTGTCATTCCCGCGCAAGCGGGAATCCAGTTTTCTTGTTTTTCTTTTTTCTTTTTTTGTTGTTTCTATTTTTACTGATTACTGACTACTGAAAGCTGATTACTTTTTCAAAAAACCCGTTTTCGCGTTCTTTCGCGTATTTTGTAGTTTGCTGTTTTTGTTTTTTCAATTCGTGTTCATTCGTGGTTCGCTTTTTTTGCATGAACGATTAGATTTTCGGTTTTACTGATTCTCGTTTGCCCATCGACAGGAAGGTGTGCATTCGTTCCTGAACCGCTGAGGGAGCCTCGCCGTTGGCAATGCCGATAACGCCCTCGACCACCATTTCCCGCAAAAATGACTCGTCCTTTGACCGCACGCCCAGCTTGCCCGCCAGGGGGATGAAAACCAGGTTCGCCAATATCGCGCCGTAAAACGTCGTGATAAGTGCCGTAGCCATGCCCACGCCGATACTGGAAGGATCTTCCAGCGAGCCTAGCATCTGCACCAGGCCGATGAGCGTGCCGATCATACCGAAGGCTGGGGCGCTGGCGCCCATAAACTCCAGTATTTTCTTACCGATGGCATGGCGTTCCTGAAGATTGCAAATCTCCATGCCAAGTTTTTTCTCGATAATATCTTCGCCCTGACCATCAACGACCAACTTGAGCGCCTTGATAAGAAACTCGTCGTTGGCCTTGGCAAGGTGTTGCTCCAAAGCCAACGAACCGTCGCGTCTGCTGATTGCGGCATAGTTCACCATCTGCTGGATAAGCTCGCTTTCCTTGGGCAACTTGAACAGGAAAGTCTTCTTGGTTACCGATATAATCGCAAGCACCTGCCCGAGCGAAAAGTGTATAAGGGTAGAGGATATCATGCCGCCGATAACAATCATCATCGACGGGATATTGATGAACGCAGCCAAGTCGCCCCCGGCGACGATTGATACGCCAACGCAGGCAAAACCCGCTACAATTCCTATGACTGTTGCGATATCCATTTTCAGATTTTCCCGTCGTTCTTGATTACCTGCAGCTGTCGGTCAATTATTTCCGCAGCCCGGGGGGACTCTTTTATCTCGTCCATTATCGCTGCCCAGGATTTTTCGGGCATAAAATGGATAATCTTGGCAGCCTGGCCTGCCTGCCTCGAGTTGTACATAGCCAATATAACTTTCGCGGCATTGGCGGGGTCCATCTTGGTGTACATCTTGGCGGCGCTTTTCAAGTTCTCCACCTCCTGGGCTTTTATAATAGTCCGCATTTTCAGCAGGTCAGCCTTGGCGGTCTTCAACGGCGTTATGGCTGAGAGGAGCTCGACGCGAAGTTTCTCCAGGTTTTCACTCTGCTTTTTCAGGCGATCCGTCGCCATCGCCAGCCGCTTCTCTCGCTCATTAAGACTACGCTCTCGGCGGTCAAGCTGCTGGAGCCTGGCCCGGACGTCGCGGATAAGTTCGTCAAGCTGCTTCTCCGCGGGGTTAAGCTCGTCAGTCTGCATCGAGGCCAAGCCATCCAGCAAACCCTTCTCAAGATCAAGCCGATCTGGATCCGCATGGGCTTCTTGAACAGGCCGCTCCGCCGGAGCCATGCTGCCGGTGATGACAAAAGATATGCCAAAACTCGCCCCAGCCAAAAGCACCAACACGCCAATCTTAATCAACTTGCCAACCATTTTTATACTCCCAACAACATAAAAAGTAATCAGTTATCAGTTATCAGTAAAAGCAAAAAAACTGTTTTCGCGTTCTTTCGCGTCTTTCGTAGTTTTTTGTTTTTGTTTGCTGTTTTTGTTTTTAACCAGTCAACCAATCAACCGCTTCATTTCTGGTTTTTTTGTGTGAATGGCTGAAGTTCATGCCGTTTTTAACTTCAATGGAACTTGCATGTTTCGTGCGAAGCGGACGTTGAAATTTTCGTCCGCCAGCTGCTGTTCTTTCAGTCCGATAAGCCTTTGATATGTTTCGTAAGCCTCTTCCCGCAGCCTTTCCAGCGTATCTTTTTTCGCGATTATTTTTACAAGCTCAGCCTTGCGAAGTTCCCGCTGCTCTCTAAGCTCAGCCAGTTGCAACATCATCGTCCTTATATGTTCCCGCTCAGCTGCCAGAGCGTCCATCAACATTTGCTGCCGGGCCAGGCGGTCTTCAATTGTCATTTGCCCTAAGCCCTGCAGCAGCGAACATGCCATTTCCTTCCGCCGAACTATCTCGCCATGCAAAGCTGCAATGCGACGCGAGACCTCAAACATCGCCGCCTTGGCTGCAGCCTCGCGCGTAACCGTTACGTCCAGCAATTTCTGCAATGTCCATCTAAAAGCCACGTGTCTCTCCCAGGCCAAGCTGCGAGAACCACGCAAATACTTCGGAACTCGCAGCCCGCCAATTCAAATTATTGGCGCTTATTTGCATCGTTTGTCTCCCAAAAATTCCCAGCTTGCCGTAAGCTCCACAAGCCGTTGCGATATCTCCTCGCTACTCATGCCCGCCTCGCCAATGTCTTGTATCAAAAACGATCGCACCTCCTCGATCAGCCGAACCGCCAGGTCTATCCGCGGATTGCTGCCGGGAGCATATGCGCCTATATTTATAAGGTCTTGCGCTTCTGTGTAGGTTGAATAAATAGCTTTGAACCGCCTGGCCGCCAGCTGATGCTCTGGTGTGGTTACGGCGCTAGCAAGTCGGCTGACGCTCTGGAGAATATCCACCGCGGGATAATGACCCTGCTGGGCGAGCTTGCGGTCGAGCACGACATGGCCATCCAGCAACGACCGGACACAGTCAGCCACAGGGTCACTCAAATCGTCGCCGTCAACCAACACAGTGAGTATCCCGGTGATGCTGCCGACGTCGCTACAGCCCAGTCGCTCCACGAGCTTGGGCAACAAACTGAACACGCTTGGGCAATAGCCCTTGGTCGTGGGTGGCTCACCAGCAGCCAGGCCTATCTCGCGCTGAGCGTGGGCGAAACGCGTCAGCGAGTCCATCATCATCAGCACGTCCTTGCCCTGGTCTCGAAAATATTCCGCAATAGTTATAGCCAGGAAAGCAACCTTCACCCGCTGAATCGGCGAGGTATCGCTGGTAGCAACGCACACAACGCTGCGGGCCAGGCCCTCAGCCCCCAGCGATTCCTCGATAAACTCGCGAACTTCTCTGCCACGCTCGCCGACCAGAGCGATAACGTTTACGTCCGCCTCGCTGGTGCGGGCAATCTCGCCCATCAACATGCTCTTACCTACGCCGCTGCCTGAGAAAATGCCGACGCGCTGACCCTTGCCGCACGTGATTATCCCGTCGATCGAACGGACGCCGAGCATCAAGGGCTTGGAGATTCGCTGCCGACTCAGTGGGTGCGGCGGGGTGTTTTCCAGCGTGCGAGTTTCAGCTTTTCGCAAAGGCCCGCGACCGTCGATAGGATTGCCAAGCCCGTCGAGAACCCTGCCCAACATACTTGGACAAAGCGTAACGCTGCGAGGCCTGCACCTGGCAATGACGGGGTCCTTGGGGGCGACGCCCTCGATATTTTCCAACGGCATGAGCACGCGGAGCTGGTCGTGAAACCCCACCACCTCCGCTGGTACTACCCTGCCGTCAATCAGGTGAATGTCACACAACTCGCCCATGCCGACCGGCGGGCCTTGCGACTCGACCGTCATGCCGGAGACGCGAATTACACTACCCTGGCAGGGGCAAAGGCGAATGCCCCCCAACCGGGCTGCGAGTTTTTCCATACCTAGAACCGACATCTATTCGCCCTCCTCTGTGTCGCGAAGAACCTCGCCGATCTTCTGCAACGAAGAGTCTATGTTAGACTCGACACTGCCTTCAACGCTCTGAACAACGCAACCACCCGGGGCCACATCCGGGTCTGAGACGAACTTCAATTCCCGTGCGTGAGCGCCAGTGGCCTCAGCTACGAATTGGCTCCGCTCAAGGTCGGCTGGATTGAGATGTATCTCGATTTCCCCACGAGCGGGCAACTGACGCAACGCATCAATTACAATCGGGTCTATCTCGACCCGCTGGGCTTTTATCTCCTGAGCGATAACCTTCCGCGCGATAGCCAGAGCCAGGTCAACCCCCTGGTTTCGCAGCTCTTCCAGAGCCTGTTCTTGCAACTGCGACAACTGGGCCGCCGCCTGGGTCAGAGCCTGCTGCGTTTGGGCAAGCTGGGCTCGCTCAGCTATTACCTGCTGTTGGCCCTGAGCTATCCGGGCGTCGAACCGCTCTTGCAACTCAGCCTCGATTTGTTCGCGAAGCTCAGCTGAAATATTTCGATCCTGCTCCAGCTCAGGCTCATCGACGACCAGCCCAACATCAGCAACAGGCAATTCGAGTTGTAACATCACAGCCTCAGCCATTTCAATCAAGTCTTTCTATTTATAAAAAGTAATCAGTAGTCAGTTATCAGTAATCAGTAAAAAAACTCCGTGTTTATCAGTGTCTATCCGTGGTTCGTTGTTTTTGTTTTTAACCAGTCAACCAACTACTCAAACCGGTCGGTTTGAGTAACTTTTACTAAACCTCTTCGGTTTCGAAGTCTAACATCCCAGCTTCGTTTAGTTCTCGCAGGTCGTCTAGCAGGATTTCCCGGGCCTCGTCGATTTCCTTTTTCTTGGCCGAGGTTATAAGCAGTGACTCCTCATAGAGCATATTTCTGCCAGATTCGGACATATTCTGCTTAATCTTGTCAGCCGTCTTCTGGTCCGCATTGACCATAGCCATTGCCAGTTTTTGCGGGTCTGCCTGTCGCAGCGCCTCTTGCAACGCGCGAGACTCTATTATCGGCAGGTCTTCCCACAGCACCATCATCTTGGTAACCATAGCGCCGGTCTCTTCGTTCTGCTGTTTTATGCTTTCGAGCATGCCGCTTCGAGTTTCCAAAGGCAAGCCACGGAGCAAGACGGAAATTTTTCGCATCTGGGCTTCCTGGGCGTTGCCCCCTGCCGCTTGGCCGTCTGCCCGAAGCTCGCAAAGTCTCTGCTGGATAACCTTAGCTACGCGAACCTTAGCCTCGACCGACACGTTGGTAGCCCCGGCCATGCCTCGAATAATATCGTTGCGTTGATCATCATCCATCATCCCCAGCAGGCTTGCGCTTTCCTTGGCTGAAAGCTCTGCCAGCACGAGCGATATAACCTGCGTAGGCTCGCCCTCCAAAGCTGCTGCCAATTCGTAAAGGTTCGTGCCACATATCGGAGCAAAGGGGTCGCGATGGTCCAGGCGAATCTTTACCTCCTCAAACGCCTTGGCCGACCGCTCCATGCCAAGGGCGTCATCGAGCATCTGCTTGACAAAACCCAGGCCCCAGTCCTGGTCGTTGCCGCTGAGCAGCGTGCTGAACTCCTTGACGACATCGTGCGAAAACTCCTCCGCCTCCTGCGAGCCCGAGCTGTTGAGATAAGCCATCTCCGTAGCGATATCGGTCGCTGCGGCAGGCTTGACCACCTTCAATAATTCCGACGCGCTATGCGGATCCATCGCCATTAAAAGCAACGCCGCCTTCTTCGTACCTGTTATCGCTGCCACAATCTAGCTCCTGACTACATGACTTCTGAATCCTGAATCCTGACTTCTGAATCCTGACTTCTGACTATTTACCCTGGCTGCTCTCTATCCACGAGAGGAATAGCTGTTTGACTTGATCGGGGTTATTTGTCAGCGCGGTAGATATCTTCATCTTCAGCGCCTTGTCCGCACCCTTGAACTGAGGCTGGGCTGGACTGGGTAAGGCCGAGGCCCCAGCTGTAGCCCCAGCACCCTCGCCCGGGGCAGTCTCAGCATCGCCAGCCATTGCCTTTTTGCCCTTGAAGATTTTCAGCGCCAGTAACATACCCAAAACCACCACGCCCAACGAGCCGCGCCGCACCATCTCCAAAATAAAGTCCGTGCTGAATATGCCCGCCTCTTCCGTCAACTCACCCTGGCCACTGGCTACACGCTGAAAGGGTACGTCCACGACGGTGATGCTCGTGGTAAGCTCGCCGCTGTCGGTCAGGCCCAGAGCGTTTCGGACAGCGGTCTCTATCTGCTTGACGGTGGGCATTTTTTTCTTAGCCCCAGCCTCGCCTTCCTTCCCGTTGCCCTGGGCGTCGATAGGTTCAGAGAGATCCACAAACACCGCCACGGCGATAGACTTCAAAACCCCAGGGCCTTCCGCCGTCTGCTCGGTCGAGTATGGCGTGTCGTATTCAATAGTCTCGGTCTTGTTCTTGGTCGTGGTTGGCGAAGACTTTCCGCGGCCCTTGCCGCTGGTAAAGCCACTCTTGGAAGTGGTGTTGACCTTTTTTTCCGTCCGGTTAGCCAGGTCAAAAGTCCGCTTGGTTCGCTGAACGGTTTTGGTTGTAAGCGTCGCATCGACCTTCACCGTAGCCCGGCCTGGCCCGAGTACGCGAGCGAGCATGTCCTCTGCCTTGCTGGAGAGATACTGCTCGACCTGCATTTTTCGTTCGAACAACGAGCCTGATATCGCAGCCAATTCGTCCTTTTCCTGCCCAGCCTCAAGCTGACCATTGACCACGACGACGACCTTCTCAGGCCGAACTCCCTTGACCGCCCCAGCTACGAGATTGGTAACCGCCAAAATGTTGCCCCTGCTGAGCTTCCCGCTGCCACGCGTTTTGAGGTATACCGACGCGGACGCTTCCTGCTTGCCGCGCGACATGAGTCTTTGGTCTGGGCTGACGAGCATTACGCGCGCGTTGATAACGCCGTGGATGAGCATGAGCGTTTTTTCCAGCTCGCCGGAGATAGCCCGGACGAAATTGACCTTCTCTTTGAACGGGCTAATTCCCAGTCCGTCGCGGTCGAGAATTTTATAGCCGTCGCTTCCACCGGCCGGCAGGCCATGGGCGACCATGGTCAGCCGCAATTCGTGAATTCTCTGGGCCGGAGCCAAGATGGTCGTCCCGCCGTCCTTGACCTTGTGGGGTATCTCCTCGTCGCGAAGTTTCTGCGATATCTGAGCTGCGTCCCCCTGGCTGAGTCCGCCATAAAGCAGGACCAGATCAGGCTTTGTAGACCAGTGCACCAGCATGCCAACCACAGCCAGCAGCCCAACGACAATGCCGATGAGCATCATTCTGTGAGTCAAACTAGCCTGCTGCCAGACGTGCCTTAAATTGTCCAATACGTTCGCCATAAAAATACCTCTGGTGTAGTAACTGGTTGATTAGTTGACTGGTTGATTGGTTGTTTATGTAATCTTTTCCCAGTCAACCAATCAACCAGTCAGCCAAATACTATCTAAACCTGCATCCGCATGGTTTCTTTGTAGGCTTCGATGACCTTGTTTCGCACGCCCATGAGCAGCTTGAAACTCAGATCAGCCTTGGCTATCTGATTGACCACCGGCAGGACGTCATTGGTCTTGCCCGCTACCAAATCCTGCATGGCTCCCGCCGCGGTCTTCTGCTTGGCGTCGACGTTGTCAACGTAAGCCTTCATAACGTCGCCAAAGCCCGGTGTCTTTTTGTCCTGTGGCTTGTTCAGCCCGGGAGCCTGCATCGGCCTGATGCCGCCGGCACCACCCACGCCCGAAATACCCGAAATTGAAAAAATACCAGCCATCGTGCACCTCTCTATCTCAATAGTTCCAAAGTTTTTTGCAAAACCCATTCTCTCTCAACGGGTCAAAAGTTCTATCCGACATATTCCGTTTATCTCAATAGTTCCAGCGTTGTGTTCGAAATATCCTGAAATCGTTTCAGCACAGCCGCCGAGGCCTGGTACGCCCGCGTAGCTGAGACCATGCTCATCATCTCGACCGGCACGGAAACGTTGGGCATGGTAACGTACCCGTCCTTGTCCGCGTCGGGGTGCCCCGCCATCATCACCCTTTGCAACGGCGTGGTCGTGTCAGCTATGGGGTCGCCAATCTCGACGCCTCCCAGCTCGCCCTCGCCCGCGGACAATGCAAGCTCCAGCCTGCGAAACGCCGTGCCGTCGCCCTTGTCCGTCGTCTGTGCGTTGGCGATGTTGTTAGCGATAACGTTCATTCTCGCAGCCTGTGCCTGCAAGCCCGAAACCGCGATGTCTACCGACGAAATTGAATTGATATTACTCATGATTCACCTCAAAACTTGTCCCGCATAGCCAGTTCCATTTGCTTGTACACCTTGTTTAGCATCCGGAGATATGCTTTTTGTCTGGAAGCCGTTTTTATAAGTTCGCCCATCTCGACTTCGATGTTCACGTCGTTGCCCTTGGCGTTAAGCGGCGTATTGCCAGGCTGAAAAAGCTCGCCCTTGATACCCGCGAGGTCTTTTTTGCCAGCCCCGCCCGACGTATCCAGCGCCTCAGCCAACATATCCTCAAACTTCACCGCGCTGCGACGATATCCCGGGGTCTCGATATTGGCGATGTTGTTGGCGATAACCTTCCGCCGGAGGTCAGAGGCCCGAAGCCCAGCCTCCAGCACATTTACGATGCTCGACTTACCGACCATGTCGATTCTCCTTCCAGCTGAAAATGTCCGTCCTGACGATACCGGCGAATCTTATCCCGTAACGTGCGGTCGGAAATCCCCAGCAACTTGGCTGCTTTTACCTGGTGCGAATTTGTCCGCTTGAGGGCCTGGAGCACAGCCTGGCGTTCGAGGTCTTGCAGAGTGAGAACAGACTCCGCCGCTGTTTCGGCGACCAGCTCGCCCTGGGTTTCCTGCTCGCGAAGTTCGCCCACAAGATGCGGCGCGTCGCTTAGCGACAAGACCGGACCGCTGCCAAGCACCAACGCGGTGCGAATAATATTGCGAAGTTGCCTCACATTACCAGGCCAATCGTATTGGCCAAACATCGCCAACATCGCGTCGTCCAGCCTGGAAACGCTCCGCCTGGTTTCGTGTGCGTAGAGGTTCACAAAGTGCCATATCAGCTCGGGGATATCTTCCGTCCTGTCCCGCAGAGACGGCACGCTAAGTTGCACGCCGCGGATCCGGTAGTACAAATCCTGCCGGAAATTACCCTTGCTGACCTCGCTGGCCAGGTCGCGATTGCTGGTGCAGATAATCCGCACGTCAACGTTGACCGACTCGCTGCCGCCCAGCCTTTGGAAGTCCTGCTGTTCCAAAACGCGGAGAAGCTCAGCCTGGAGACGCGGGCCTGTTTCGGAAATTTCGTCCAGCAAAAGCGTGCCGCGATGAGCCAACTCGAATCGGCCCTTCCGCTGAGCGTGCGCGCCGGTAAAAGCTCCTCTCTCATGGCCAAACAGTTCGCTCTCCAACAACGACTCGCTCAGAGCTGCACAATTAACGCTGACGTAAGGCCCATTGGCCCGACGAGACGAACGGTGCACGAGATGCGAAATAAGTTCCTTGCCCGTGCCGCTCGGGCCTGAAATTAGAATTGGCATGGAGGTCTGAGCGACCCGCCGGGCCAGGTCGATGGTTTCCATCAGGGCTTGACTTTGGCCTGCGATGCGGTATGGCGATTGGCAAGTGTCCTCGTT
>Ga0190286_1000463_pt1 | contig 16715 bp, 13 predicted proteins | sample 48691834_MG_FD_183241 | JGI IMG/M metagenome (GOLD analysis project Ga0190286, IMG submission 183241) | Hydrothermal vent microbial mat bacterial communities from Southern Trench, Guaymas Basin, Mexico - 4869-18-3-4_MG | ecosystem: Environmental > Aquatic > Marine > Hydrothermal vents >... | reverse complement strand
TGATGTTTCTACGAGGGGAGTGATATGGGAAATCGCATACAAAAAACGCTTTGCTGCTTTGTGGGAAAGAAACTTTGCTCAAAGAAACCTTTACCAAAGAAATAAAGAAACGAAAGCAAAGGGAGGTGCGCAATAAAAATGGGCATAGAGAACGAATATGAAGGGAGAGTGGTATTGGTAACCGGCGGCGCAGGGTGCATAGGCACGAATCTGTGCAGGAAGTTGGCGGAGTTAGGTGCAAGAGTGATAATCCTGGATGATTTATCCAGCGCATACGAGTGGAATATTCCGAAAGCGAAGAACATTGTATTCGTAAAGGGTAGCATTCTCGATGAAGAGAAGCTAAAGCGAGTTTTTAAAGAGAAGCCAGATTACGTCTTCCATTTAGCCGCGCATTTCGCAAACCAGAACTCGGTGGACAATCCCGAGACGGACTTGATGGTGAACGGGCTGGGAACGTTAAAAGTTCTGCAGTATGCACAGCTCGTGAACGTGAAGAGATTTGTTTATTCCTCGTCGGGCTGCGGCGTCTATGGACTGGACTCGAAGATGCCATTTGAAGAGCATGACATATCGATCAGCCTGCACACGCCATATCAGGTAACGAAGTTACTGGGAGAGCTGTACACAAATTACTTCCATAACTTATACGGTCTCCCCATAGTGAATGCAAGATTTTTCAATGTCTATGGTCCGGGTGAGGTGCCGGGAAGGTACAGAAACGTCATACCGAACTTTTTCTACTGGGCGATGAATAAGCAACCGTTGCCGATAACTGGCGATGGAACGGAAACGAGGGACTGGACATACGTGGATGATATAATAAACGGACTGCTGGCGATGGGAATAAAAGAGGAGGCAGTTGGAGAAGCGATAAACCTTGGTTCAGGAAAGGAGCACCGCGTTATAGATTTAGCAAATATGGTGAACGAACTTACCGGTAATGAGGCAGGAGTAATATACGTGGAGAGAAGGGACTGGGACGTCAAGCGCAGGCTTCTGTCCTCTATTGAGAAGGCAAAGAGAATATTGGGTTACAACCCCCAAACGGAATTTGAAGATGGTTTAAAGAAAGTGCACGAGTGGTTTGTTGAGAACTGGGAGAACATAAAGAAAAGTGCAGAGTTCTAGAGTTTTGAGGGAAAGATTTGGAATGTCCACAATAAGAATAGATAATAAAAATATAGAGGAGTATTTTTCCAATATGAGAAGATGCACGAGGTGCATTCTACCAGAAACCTTCCCTGGAATAGAATTCGATGAAGATGGAGTATGCAACTACTGTAGAATGTACAAGCCAGTTAAGGTATTCGGGGAAGAAAAACTTAAGGAAAGATTGGAAAGGTATAGGGACAAAGGGAGAAAGTACGATTGCATCGTGCCAATAAGTGGCGGGCGAGATAGCTCTTTTGTACTTCATCAAATGGTAAAAAAATATAAAATGCGAGTTCTTGCTCTGACAGTTGACAGTGGTGCTATTTTGCCTGAGGGTTATCGAAACATAAAAAGAGTTACAGAGGTTTTAAATGTAGACCACGTTTGGCTTAAAGACGAAAAACAAATCGAAACTGCACGACAAAATACTAAAATAAAGTTTCACGGATGGCTTAAAAAACCTTCGATTCATACAATTGTTCCTGTGCTAAACGCGGGCGATAAAACAATGAATTTGAGAATGTACAGATACGCAAAAGAGAGCGGGATTCCACTGGTTGTAGGAGGGAACATTATAGGGAACAGCTCTTTTGAGCAAGACCATTGGAAGACGGGATTCTTAGGCGTTTTCCCTGATGAGCGTGGAGTATATTCAACACCCGATAAGATCAGGTTATCTTTTCTATTTTTGCTCGAATATCTTAAAAATCGTTCTAATTATCACATACCTATTTTGAAGGAGTATTTAGAAGGGGCGAGTGTTTATTTTTTTGAATCAGTGCTAAAGCCAAAAGGTGTTGATTCGCTTGGCTTTTTCGATTACATTTACTGGAATGAAAAAGAAATCGTGTCAACGATAACTGAGGAATTAGACTGGAAAGGTGCATCTGATGCAACTACCACATGGAGAATAGATGATGCAGCTTATCCGCTAATGAACTACATCTATTATAAACTGGTGGGGTTTACGGAACATGATGAGATGTACAGCAAGATGATTCGCGAGGGGCAAATATCAAGAGAAGAAGCGTTGGAAAGATGCTTGGCAGACCATGAATCCAAATGGATACACGGACCCAGACTGTTGGGCATTCTTGAAGAATTAGAAGTGAGTAAAAAGCAGCTGGATAAAGTATTGGAAAAATGCAGGGAAGAACTCTTGAAGAAGATTTTAGGAAAAAAGAGGAAGTGATGAAAATATTGATTGTGCAGGATACGGACTGGATTAGACGAAACCCTATCCAGCATAATCATCTGGCAGAGCGAATGGTGTTAAGGGGGCATGAGGTCAGGGTTATTGACTACGAAATCTTATGGCGGGCAGAGGGGAAAAGGGAACTATTTTCAAAGAGGCAAGTCTTTCAAGTATCAAGGATTCTTAAGGATGCAAATCATATAGTGATTCGGCCGGGAATATTGAAGATACCTGTTTTAGATTATGTTTCAATGTTCTTTACTTACAAGAAGGAGATAAAGCGCCAGATACAGGAATTTCAACCAGATATAATTCTCGGAGACGGCATTCTAACTCCTTATCTGGCTTTTAAATTAGCCCGGGGAAATAAAATCAAAACGGTATATTACTGTATAGACCGCGATTACAAATTAATACCCTTTAAATTTATTCAACCCGTTGGAAAGATATTGGAAAGTAAAAATATGAAGACAGCGAATCTTGTTCTTTCAATTAACGAAGGGCTTAGAGAATATACTATACGGATGGGTGCGAATCCCGATAAGACATATGTGATACGAGCAGGTATTGATACTCAGAGTTTTGATCCGAGAATAGACGGTAAGGTAGCAAGAGAAAAATATGGGATTAAGGATGATGACATTGTTTTATTCTTTATGGGTTGGCTTTACCATTTTTCCGGTCTAAAAGAGGTTGCGATAGAGTTATCTAAAATAAAAGAGAAAAATCCAAATATTAAACTCTTAATCGTTGGAGATGGAGATGCTTTTGATGACCTCCAAAAAATAAGAGAAAGGTACCACTTGGATAATCAGGTTATTCTAACAGGCAAGCAGCCTTATGATAAAATTCCGGAATTTATAGCATCAGCGGATATTTGCTTGTTGCCGGCATATCCAACGGAGAAGACAATGCAGGACATTGTGCCCATAAAGATGTATGAATACATGGCGATGCGAAAGCCGGTGATTGCAACTAAACTTCCGGGCATAATGAAGGAATTTGGCGATGATAATGGAGTCATTTATGTAAGCAAGTCGGAAGACGCATTGAAGAAGGCGGTCGAGCTAATAGAAACAGAAAGTATCGAGAAAGAGGGAAGAAAAGCGCGGAAGTTTGTTGAAAACAATGATTGGGAGAAAATTACTGAAGAGTTTGAGAGGGTTTTGGAGAGCGTATTCAGAAAATGAGTGAGGATCGCAATTTTTTCTCTAAAAATATAAAATTCTTTATATTTGGCTATTTTGGTTGGTATAATGCTGGAGATGATGCCATAGGTGTCGCAATATTAAGAGAGCTATTTAAGAAATATCCACAATCAGAATTTAGAGTGACAATTAATGAACCGTACTTTTTATCCGAAAACAACTTCGATAAGAACATACAACCTATTGATTTCAATATTTTCTCTATACTAAAAGCAATAAAAGATTCAGATGAATTTATAATTGCAGGCGGTACGCACTTTCAAGATCAAGATGAATTTTTGATAAGAAAAATAAAGGTTTTCCTATTTTTCTCATTAATTGTCGCGTGTGCGAGTATAATTAAGAAGTCTCCTCTTCTTTTAGGACATGGAATAGGTCCAATATCAACGAGTTGGATAAAATTTTTAGTGAAGAGAATTCTAAATAATTCGCGATACATAATCGTCAGAGATCAAGGTTCATATAATTTTGTGAAGTCTCTAGGTTTTGAAAATAAAAGTTGCAGAGGTTTTGATGTTTCAGCAATATTGGTAGATAATTTTAACTCGGTATACAATAGCGATGATAAAGATAAAACATTGGGAGTATCCTTGCTTCCCTTTTATAGCATTTATTCAAGAGAAGGTTTCAAAGATGATCAGGTAGTCAATATTTTTGGGAAATGCATTAACGGCATTCTCAAGAGAAATTCAGATATCAAATTCAAATTATTCGCATTTCGATCAGGTAAACATCATTCGGACGAACCGATTATTATGAAATTAGTTAGTCAGTTAAAAGAATATTCAAATAGGGTTACATTAGTAGTATATAGAGGGGATCTCTCTCACTTTTTGTCTGAAATACGTAGCTGTTGTGCGTTTATTGGAATGAGATATCATTCATCTCTTTTTGCATATCTTTTTAACAAACCTCTTATAATGATAGATTACCAAGAAAAATGTAAAGGTCTTGCTAAAGACATATTAATCAGCGAAGATGCTATTCTGCCATTGAATACCATTGATTCATCTACACTATGTGAAAAAATGAATGATTTGCTTTTGAATCCATTCAAATATACTGCAAAGATGCCTGTTAGAGATGCCGTAAATCGTGTAAAAGAAATGCTTATGCACGTGTAGGAGATATGACAACTCTTAAAGTACTAAATGTTGTTCTCGATAACGAAATAGGTGGACCACAGATTCGTGTGTTATCAGTGGCAAAAAAATTGAGGAAGTATGGGATAGAAACTGTCATGCTATCACCAAAAGGAAGAGGAGATTTCGCACAGAGAGCAAGAAATGAACATTTTAAAGTATATCAAATCAGGTTATATGGTCCGAAACATTTCAACAGTTTTGTTTCTATTTTGGCAAATATTAGATGGTTCTTCACATTTCCTTTTTCTACTTTTATGATTGCTAAAATTATCAGAAAAGAGAAGATTGACATTGTTCATACGAATGGATTGTTGAATCTCCAAGCTCCAGTGGCTGGCTTGCTAACAAGGAGAAAAATTGTATGGCATTTAATCAGCTCGCTTTATCCTAAAATTCTTGTTTCATTCTTAATGCCTTTTATTACGTTGATAGCAGATCAAATAGTGGTTGTTGCAGAAAAGTTGGGAGGGTACTATTTAGGAAGTAAACTAAAATTATTATCAGATATTAATGCTTCAATCATTTATGAATGTGTTGACCTTAACAAATTCAATCCTTCTTTTATTTCAGAAAATGAAATTGTCAAACTGAAAAAAGGGTTTAATATAAGTCCTTTTGAGAAAATTGTTGGCTGCATAGGTGGAATAAGTCACGTCAAAGGCTATGAGTATTTTGTTCAAAGTGCAAGCCTAGTAAGAAAAGAATTAGATAACGTTAGATTTATGATAGTGGGGGCAGTATCAGATTCTCAGCAATATTATCATCTAAAACTGCAAACTTTAATTTCGTCATTAGGATTAGAACAAAGTGTTATTCTCACAGGAAAAAGAGATGACATTCCACAAGTATTATCAATGTTTGATGTATTCGTCTTACCTTCTATCGCAGAAGGCACACCTTTAGTGATTTTAGAGGCGATGGCAATGGAAAAACCGGTTGTTGCGACAGATGTGGGCGCAGTTTCAGAGCAAATACTTGATGGTGAGACAGGGATTATTGTTCCTCCTAAAGATCCTGAAGCATTAGCTGAAGCTGTTATTTATTTATTGCGACATCCTGAACAAGGAAGTAAAATGGGAAAAGAGGGAAGAAAAAGGATTAAAGAAATGTTTTCACTTGACAGGTGTGTTGAGGAACATAAGAGACTCTATGATAGTGTGTAATATGTGTGGTAACGGAATACTATGAAGAAGTATATAAGAATAGAGGATTTAAGTCTGCGGTCAGGTAGGATTTTAGCATTCAGATTATCCGCCTCGCAGAATATCAAGAAATACTTGTTAACACCCGATGTTTATATAGAATACGACCAAAAAATTGATAAGGTACCAATTAGTATTTGCCAGATTCCCGCTATTGCTAGCGTAGTAATGCTTGCTTGGCATATTGGTGCGGATGTTTATGTTGAAGAACTTGACGAGACATATTTGAACTCTTGGAAAAGATAAAAGGTGATAAAAGATTGGTATCCTAAACTTCCCTTATCTAAAATTTATACTGAAAAGGTTGTTGCGAACATATTTTCCAACAAAGGTTATAACATAAAGTTAGAATAATATGAGAAATAATCGACCAAATATTGGCATACTAACTGCTCCAATAGGTGCGAGAGGGAACATCCCATTATCAAATCTTGTAGACATATTATATTCTCTTTCGGACGATATTTATCTTATCACAGGGAATGATGGATATACATTCTTTAAAGATGATAAAAGGATGCATACCTATGGAATAAGGCATAAACGTGGGGCGAATGTATTTACGAGGATTTTCAAATATTTCTATGCGCAATTAATGATTTCATATAAGTTAATGAAAGTGACAGGAAATGTAGATGTCTGGTTTTTCTTCATAGGTGGGGAAGATTTATTGTTGCCCATTGTAACAGCAAGATTGTTAAGAAAAAAAGTGGTGTTTGCCTTAGCGGGTTTTCCGACAAAAGGCAGTCAAGTCCAAAAAGATCCACTCTCTAAACTAATAGATATCTCATCTAAAATTAATTTTGTTCTCTCAAACAGAATTATCGCCTATTCGGAGAGAGTTGTTGAAGAACGGGGCTTGAAAAAACATAAAAACAAAATTTATATTGCTCACGAGCATTTTTTAGATTTTGATAAATTTAAAGTGAAAAAGCAATTCAAGGAGAGAAAAAATATCATAGGTTATATTGGGAGCTTACACAAGATAAAAGGCGTTTTAAATTTTGTTCACGCAATTCCAGAGGTGTTGGAAAAAGAAAATACCGTTGATTTTGTAATAGGCGGCGATGGAGTTTTATTTAACGAAATTGAAGAATTTATTAATAAAAATAAATTGAACGACAAAGTAAAACTTGTGGGATGGATTCCTCACGATGAACTTCCAGATTATTTGAACGAGTTGAAATTGGTTATTTTGCCTTCATATACCGAAGGATTACCAAATCTCATGTTAGAGGCAATGGCATGTGGTACGCCAGTTTTGGCAACCTCTGTTGGGGCCATTCCGGACATAATAACAGATGGGGAAACAGGTTTCATCTTAGAGAATAACTCACCGGAGTACATTGCCAGAAATGTCATAAGAGCTTTAAACCATCCTAATCTGGAGAAAATTGCTGAGAATGCTCGTGCCTTGGTGGAGAGGGAATTTACTTATGAAAAGGCGGTGGAGAGATGGAGGGAGGTAGTCGAAAACGTCTAAAATGCAGCGTAAGGATATATTGATCGATAGGACTACGAAAATAATCTCTATTATCTGCTTTGCCTTTATTTTAATTGCTTTATTTGTAATCGCAAAATCTCCTCCTGCAAGTGGATACGAAATTTCGATTTACGATGCCTATCCTTGGTATTTCTGGTTCTTCCTTGTAGCTAGCATTGCTGGGGGTATAGGTATCTTAGTGCATCAAGCCTTTGCCAAAGGAAAGTCTAACTGTTGGGTAGCGGGACTTTCCATAATTATCATCGCCAACACTATTTTTCTGCTTCTACCTGAATTCAGAGGTTATGCTTTCTATGGGCGAGGAGATACACCTACGCATCTGGGGCACATCAGAGACATTCTAAATACTGGGCACGTAGGTGAAAGCAATTTCTATCCCATTGAACACATATTAGGTGTAAGCTTGATAAGGGTGGCCGGAGTATCGCTGGAAAACATTACTTCACTATTTTTTGTCTTGTTTTCTGGAATATACATTGCTAACATGTATCTTCTAGCTAAAAGCGCTGGTAAGCACTCGGGGCAGGCTCTTTTGACAATTGCTTTTGCCTCGCCTCTAATATACAGTTTCTTTCATGTAAATATTCATCCCAATATCCTTTCTCTATTTATGGTACCGTGTTTGCTGTATTTTTATCATAAAAGGGAGTTACATTCGTTCAATCGCTTGGAAAATGCTATTGTATTGCTTTTACTCGCTTTTTTTATTACCTTCTTCCATCCAGTTACCACGCTCTTTGTCATAATTATTTTCTTCACATTTGGACTTGCTTATGTTCTGTATTCCCGTTTCCTCAGCCATGGGTCATCTGAGCATGGCCAATACGGGATTATTGGTAAGAACTTCTTTGGAGTAAGTCTCATAATGTTTATCACATTTTTTATGTGGTATTTCTCATACACCTCTATCTGCCAAAGCTTCAAAAGAGTTGCTGACTGGTTGTTCCACCAAATTGGTAAGCCTTTGATTACGGCACAACTGGAGCCACTGGCAGAGGCTGAGCTCACACCTTTTCAAACACTTGAACTTTTTGTGAACAGATACGGAGCTATTTTTCTGTTATTATTTGTTTCGAGTGTTTCTCTTATTTATGTACTCAAGAGGAATTTATCAAAAAATCAGGATTCAGAACCCGTAACATTTACATACTCCGTACAGTTTTTAATAGCTCTTTTCATTGGTGCTATAATGCTGTTTGGCTATCTTATTGAGTATAATCCAGTTAGAGTTGCCAGATTACCTCTACTAATGGGCACAATTCTTAGTGGATTGGTTATTTATGATTTTATTGCAGGTCATGCCAAAAATAATCCTAATAGAAAAAACAAGTCACGCCAAAGGGTAATATTTATTGTAGTTATTGGAATAGTTATCATAGCCATGGCTGCACTAAGTTTAGGAAGCGTATATAATTCTCCAAGAACATGCAAACCAAATTCTCAGGTTACCTGGATGGAGGTAGTAGGCACGGAATGGTTCGAAAGATCGAAAAGTCTTGATATTCCCGTAATTGTCAACTCAGCAGAGTCATTGCGCCGATTTGAAGACTGCAACTTTGGGATAGATTCTTCTCCCATTACAAGAGCAAGGATAGACCGTAAACGTCTTCCTTCCCATTTTGGCTACGCGGGGAATAACACTATCGCCGAAGCTCTCGACTTTCAGGATAGGTATATGTTACTCTTCAAGCTAGACAAGGTAGCACCGCTGTTTTTTCCTGAGAATGTTAGACCAAAGGTTTATCAATGGACAGAAGAGGATTTTGCTAAGCTGAAAGCTGACCAGACTGCGATACAGATTTATTCTAACGGAGAATTTGAGGTATGGAGGGTTTATGGAAAATGAATAAACGTTTTGGGAACAATACCCTTGACAAACCAGTCTTCATTATAAGCTTGGATACAGAACTGCTCTGGGGCTATGTTGCTCATTCGACAGATAAAGTAGTAAGTTTGATGAGAAACGACGATGGAAATGTTAGAGGCTGCATTGACATCCTGCTAAAGTTATTTGAAAAGCACAACATTCCAGCAACATGGGCAGTAGTCGGACATTTATTTTTGAACCACTGTGAACGCGAAGACGGAATACCACACAAAGACATGCCGAGATTTAAAGATGATTGGTATTCATCTGATCCTTGCACCGATATACAGAAAGACCCGCTGTATTATGGAAGGGACATCGTTGAGAAGATTCTGTCAAATCGAATTGAACATGAAATCGGCTACCATTCTTTTTCTCACGTTGTATTTTCAGAATGCAACAGAGAGGTTGCAGAAGCGGAAATAAAGGAGGGGATAAAATTAGCAAAAGATTTTGGAATAGCTTTAAAGTCGTTTGTATTTCCGGAGAATAAAGTTGGGCACATAGATATTTTAAAGAAGTACGGATTTAAGATATATCGTGGGGAAAATCTTACATGTGGAAATATAAACCAAAATATATTGATTCGAAAGTTCAATGGAGGGGTAGATAAGGTGATTGCGCCACCAACAGAACCGAAATGGATGAATGGTATCTGGGAGATCCCGAGTTCTATGTTCTTCTGTGACCCGCAAATTAAGCTTAGTGTACTGCCGAGGGCTAAGCTCGGGCTATATCGTGCAATAAGATCGAATAAGGTTTTTCACGTATTTTTGCATCCTCACAACCTTCTAATGTATCCTTCGCTTAAAGATGATTTGGATCGGTTTCTTGCGGTTGTAGCGAGGAAGAGGAGTGAAGGCAAGATTGAGGTGATGACGATGGGTAAGTTTGCTTCTTATTTGAATACCAAGAAGGATAAGTAGAGTTTATAGAGGTGCAACCATGCTGGTAATAGATAAAAAGTATTTTATGTTTAAAGTTAAAGAAGTGCATTTCGCAGATTATCCTTTCGATATTGAACATTGTGACAGCGTTACATTCCACTTCTGCAAGAACTTTGTGGATGCCGACGGATTTACATGCCAAAGAGTATTCACTTCAATCATAGATTTAACTCACGATTTGGATACAATATGGCAAAATATGGATAAAAAATCTACTAGATATAGCATAAAACGGGCACAGAAAGACGGAATTAAAGTTCGAATAAATGAAAATTACAGCCAATTCTACCAAATATATAAATCATTTATACAAAAAAAGGGTATAAACTCTTTGTTTGGGGTGGGAACTGCAAATCTTGGAATTATGAAAAAATATGGAACTCTATTTATGGCAGAACATGATGGAGAAATTTTGGGTGGACATCTCTATTTAGAAGACAAGGGTCATATAAGACTGTGGCTAAGCGCTTCCAGGCGGCTGGAGGTAAGCAGAGAGAAGGCAAGACTTATAGGTAATGCCAACCGCTTACTTCACTGGGAAGCAATGAAATACGCTAAAGAGAAGGGTATAAAGGAATTCGACTGGGGGGGATTATGGTCAGAAGAGGAAGCTGATAAAGATGAAAGGAAAAAGGCAATAAATTCCTTCAAATTAAGTTTTGGTGGCGAAATAGTAACCCGCTACTCTTATCAAAAGGTTTATTCTAAAACCTATAGGTTTGCACAGTATCTATATACTTTAGCAAGTCACAGAATAAGAAAGGGGAGGTAATCTATGAGAGGGAAAATGCTTGTAATAGGATTAGATGGAGCATGCTGGGATTTGATTGGAGAATGGGTGGAAGATGGCGAGTTGCCTAATATAAAGAAACTGAGAGATAGGGGATGTTGGGGGCCCTTGGAAAGTTGTATTCCTCCCATCACCTGCCCTGCATGGCATTGCTATGCGACAGGAAAGAATCCTGGAAAGTTAGGAGTCTTTTGGTGGGAACACTTTGATTTGGGAAACAGAAGAGTAATTATACCGAATTCAAAATCGTTCAAAAGTAGAAAATTATGGGACTATTTGAATGATGCCAGATACAGAACAGGAATAATAGGCATGCCCACTACATATCCACCTCAAAAGGTTGATGGGTTCATGATTGCGGGCGGACCGGATTGTGGGGATACCGGCTACACCTACCCAAAAGAGCTGGAAAGTTGGCTGAAGCAGGAATTCGATTACAAGCCACACCCTCAAATATCTGTTACTGATCGCAACAAAAGGGGCATTGCTATTGAAGAGGTCCATAATTTGATTGCTGCTAATTTTGAAGTTGCAAAAGTACTGATGAAAAAGAATCCAGTGGATTTCCTTCAGGTGACTTCTTTTCACATAAATGGACCCTTACAACATTACTTCTATAATGGGGAACCAACGAGAAAAGCTTGGAAACTGATAGACGATAAAATTGGTGAATTAGTTCCAAATTTCGAGTATATTCTCATCATGTCAGACCATGGCACCAGTCCGATGATAAAGAATTTCTTCATTAATGCTTGGCTGGAAAATGAGGAATATTTAGTTACGAGAAGGACTTTTTACGACTTTTTATTTAAGTTCGGTTTTAGTAGAGACCGGATATCAAGGCTTCTGGTTAAATTGCATTTAACGCGATTTTTGCGCAGGTTTGAAATAACACAAAGGATAGCAAGACAAATCCCTGACCAATTCGGAGATTTGGGTGATCATGCCGGGGAAGGCACCTTCAGCCGCATCAACTGGCAAAAAACGAGAGTGATTGGCTCTCCGCAAGGCCCCCTTTATATAAACAAAGAGACAATAAAGAATAAGGATGAATATGAACGCTTACGAGCAGAGCTAATAAATAAACTGGAGAAACTAAAAGATCCAGAAACCAATAGGAATGTGATTCAAAAAGTATATAAGAGGGAGGAGATTTATCATGGCAGCTATACCCTGCAAGCCCCTGATTTAGTCGCATTGGATGCCGATGAGTACCATAATCGAGGAGGAATCGGCAAAGCAAACATATTGGAAAAATCGGAATGGAAGGGAAATAACGCTCGATATGGACTGTTCCTGTTCGCTGGACCGGGCATTCGACAAGGTCAATATATAGATAGTGTTATAATCTTCGATCTTGCTCCAACTATCCTGCACTTAATGAACATAAGTATTCCTAAAGATATGGATGGGAGAGTGATTAAGGAAATATTTATGCAGGATTCGGAACTTGCAAAACGAGAAGTTGTTTATCAAAAAGTAGCAGATAAAACAGAAAGAGAGAAGGAAAGGATAAAAATGGCAGTTAAGAGGTTACAAGCAGGGGGTTCTGAGCTATGAACAAAGTTATTGTTTTCGGATTAGATGGAGCAACATGGAAGGTATTGAAGCCTCTTTGTGACCAGGACAAGTTACCAAATATTAAACGCCTTATGACAGAAGGTGTTTTTGGTGAGCTGGAAAGCACCTTCCCACCAGTAACAGGACCGGCTTGGCTTTCCATGGCTACGGGAAAGAATCCCGGCAAGACTGGTGTGTTCGATTTTTTGAATCGCGCAAGCGAGCAATATTCGCACGAGGTAATAGACTCTAGTAAATTTAAAGATAATAAAGCTTACTGGGATTATTTAGACAAGAATGGATTTAGGATAAATATTGTAAATTATCCGATGCTTTATCCACCTTACAGAATAAATGGAGTAATGATAAGTGGGACTGGTGCTCCAACGGAAGAAAAAATTACTTATCCTCCAAGTTTCCGCCAAGAGCTGAATGGAATAGCAAATAATTACCAAGTTAGTCTGCCTTGGGACACACCCAAATATAGGCACAACCTCGGCTTATTTCTCAGAGATTTAGATAAACTACTACAGAAAAGAATAAGTGTTAATGAGTATCTTTTACAGAAAGAGTGGGACCTAATGGTAACCATCTTCTCGGTTTCTGATTACCTCCAGCATGTTATGTGGAAATATTGGGAAAATCAGCTTTTATCACCCGAATTCACTCTAAAATTCATCCAAACTTGGCAAAGGATAGATGAAGGGGTGGGAAAGCTCTGCTCTCTATTGCCTTCAAATACTAATATATTGATAGTTTCTGACCATGGTTTTGGACCACTTAGAGGAAATTTTTTGATTAACAAATGGCTAGCTCAACAAGGGTTTTTGATTAAGAAGACAGGCATTCGCACAGGTCTGAAAGCATATTTTCAAAACAAGCTAATAGTGTCACACTTTGGTAGAGCTATGCAAGCCCTTTTAAAAAAACTGTCGCTAAATATCTATAACTTTGTTCGACGTAAAGTTGTTTCGGATTTTGCAATCCCTCCTTTTAATCAAATTGATATGTCTCAAACTAAGGCGTTTGCAAGTGGGTATACCTCCTCAGCCCATGGTGGTATCTATCTTCAAAATTGCAATGGTATAGAGTACGAAGCTATTAGAGAAAGAATTATCAACGGCTTAAGAGAGTTTGGGGATTTGCATGGTATTAAAATAGATTGTTACAAACGAGAAGAGATCTACTGGGGGGCAAAAGTCAATTTAGCTCCTGATATTTTGTTTAAAGTCAATGACCACGAGTACAACATTCAGACAACTAAGCTTGATGGAGAAACACTTCAGAAAACTGCACCATTTGTTAACAAATCGGGCTCCCACAGAAAAGAAGGAATATTCATTGCATATGGCCCTGATATCAAAGAAGGAGCTCAGATACGAGGGGCTAAAATCTATGACATAGCCCCTACAATTTTACACATGTTTGGCTTGCCAATACCGGATGATATGGATGGGAGGGTGTTGAAAGAAATTTTCAAGGAGGGAAGCGAACCGGCATGGAGAGAGGTAAAATATCAAAAAGTTGGTCTTGAAAAGGAACGAGTCAGAGAGAAGATAGGAAAGCTGAAGGAATCTGGTAGGTTATAAAAATCTACGCAAAATCCTCTTTATTGGAGCGACATTTACTCCTGTTCTTTTTTCTATCGCCAGTAGCATTGTTATGTCCTCTTGGTCAAAACCCCTGGTAAGCAGGGTGGCTAAGCCGTAGATAACATAATACAGGATAAATAGGAGAGGAAGCATCCACAGGGTAACAGTGAGGAAGTTTTTGGAAACAAAGTAAATTAGAAATATCAGTGCCAGAGAGGCTAAAGTCGGCTTCACCAGATTTTTACTCAATGGCTGCGCTTTGCTCAGTGAGTAAAGTTTCCAGCATCTTATCAGATTGATAGAAGTTATAGCTGTTACAGAGGCGATAGCAGCACCTACAATGCCTAAAGGCGGAATTAGAGCGATGTTCAGCCCGATATTAAGAACGGCAGTGGCTAAGGTTGCCCACATCATGAATTTAGATTCACCTATAGCGATTAGGGTGGCACCGTTAGGTCCCAAGAAGTTGTTTATGATGAAGCCCAGGGATAGGATTCTGAGAGCATTGGCTGCTGGGACATAATTCACACCAAATAGAAAACTCAGTACTGTTTCAGGAAATAAGAACAGAATCGAGAATAACGGCAAGGTGACCGAGCAGAGCCATTTGGTTAAAATGGAGAAGTTTCTTCTCATCTCATGTAGCATGTCTTTAGCATATAATTCTGAGGTAATAGGGATGTAAATTACCAGCATTGCTCCTAAAGGAGAGGATATAAATTGAGCTAAAGGATGAGCTGCATTATATAAGCCTACATCTGCTGAAATTTTAAAATAACCTAACATTAGGGTATCTGTCCAAGCGATTATTAATTGAAGCATGGCCACGCCTAATAAGGGTAATGAAAAAAACAAAAGTTCTTTGGCTACCGGATTAATAGCCGATTTGGCAGTAAATTTCATTGATAAATGCAAGTGTTTAATAGCGTAGATTATAAGGAGAAGACAAGAGATGACTAAGGATATCAGGTAAGCATAAAAGACACCAGTGAAGGATAGATTGAAGAGAATAACAGCTAGTAAGAGTATGGGGAAAAGCGCATTTCTCAGAATGTCTTGGAAGTAAACCTTTGCCTGGACACGACCAAATCCTAAGAATATGGAGACAAGAACATTGAGTAACGTGGAAAAGGGTATAGCTATGGCGAATATCCTTATTGGAGAGATAAGAGCAGGCTCATGGAAAATTTTTATTGCAATAGTTTCCGATGTGAAGAAAAGGATAAGGCATAAAATAAGACTACCTGCTAAGCCAAGCCATACAGAGGCAGAGATAAGTCCTTGAATTTTTTCACTTTCATTTTTACCTCTTGCATAAGCAATGCTGCGGCTGGCTCCGTCTTGTAGGCCCAAAGTACCTATAACTACGCAAATATTCAGCACCACAAATGCCAAGGAAAAGACACCGTAGTCACTTTCTGTCCAGTATCTAGCAACCATAAGCCTGCCGATAAACGCAAGAAATAAGCCTGTTAAAGAGCCGATGAAAACTATTCCGGTGCCTTTTGCTATTTTTTGTAGGCTTTGGTTTACTATTTCGGACATGGTATCACTTGAATTGTCTTAAGATGCTAAATAAAATACTTGTTATCAGTTCTTATAACAGCAGAGGTGCCAAACACACTGTCTTTATCCCTTTCCGGGAAGAACCTTATTATGGACTGGTCTAAGCCAAAACGAGAGAGGAGAACAAGCAAAGCCATGGGTGAGATTAGGGCGGTTGCAATACCAACATCATCTTTAGGATAGAGCTTTGCGGCGAGCATCCAGAAGATGAAGCCGAAGCCGGCATTTGAGATGGATGTGAGCATGATAAAGAACGAGTTTTTATAAAGCGGGTCGTTCAGATATTTTTTCAATGCTTTGGTACTCATCTTCCATCCCTTTATTTCTTTTTTCTTTAGTAAAGGTTTCTTTGACATTGCTGAAAGCAATGGAAGGGCTTTGCCCTTCAAAGAGAAAAGTTTTGCTTCAGTTCCTTTCTGTTTTTCGGTAGCCAGATTTTCATTTTTCTGTTCGATAAAGGTAATACTTTATGTGTAATATATAGTATAGCTCGCAATTATCAATCTTGAGCCGTAGCCAAATGCTCTTCCTATTAGGGTTCCCAAGAGAACGAAGCTTGCTCCTTTCGCTATTTTACGTAACGATTCGTTTAAATATGATTCTTCGGTTTGCATTTACTCGACATCACATCTCTTAAGATCAGTAAAAATCCTCTTTAATCGCGAAGAACACATCCTGCGGTCTCTCTATCTCATAGTCCACGTTCACCGTTACCAGAAAAGCATTTTCATGATGGTCGCCCTTCAATCTCCCTTCTGGCGTATGTTCGGGCAATGTCTGCACTTTCGCCTCACCAAAAGAGCAGAATCCGTGGTCCGAAATCACAATTAGTTTGTTGCGCTTGCCTTCCTCTAAGAAACCCGTATCAAATATCAGTTCCCCGATCTTCTCGTCCATGCGCTTATACCACTCAACAACATAATCCTCACCCCAGTGGAAGTGCTGGATGCGGTCAAGAAGGGTATAAACCGAGATGAGAAGGTC
>Ga0190286_1000462_pt1 | contig 16716 bp, 17 predicted proteins | sample 48691834_MG_FD_183241 | JGI IMG/M metagenome (GOLD analysis project Ga0190286, IMG submission 183241) | Hydrothermal vent microbial mat bacterial communities from Southern Trench, Guaymas Basin, Mexico - 4869-18-3-4_MG | ecosystem: Environmental > Aquatic > Marine > Hydrothermal vents >... | reverse complement strand
CCACAGCTCCCCCTCCACCACCAAAACCTAAAGAACTACCTAAAGTTGAGTTTAAGCCTCCCACAAGAAAATACCCAGGAAAAATTGTGGAAGTGACTATAGGGGCAACTAGGGCTGATGGGGGTACCCGAAGTAAAACGGTAACCATCGGCGGAGAAACAATGCCAACCTTCCACCTTTTTGAAGGTTCACAACCTCACCCACCTGTTATCGCTGGAGATGTTTTTGATATGCCTATCCCGGTTCCAAGACCTGTTAGTGAATGCTTTGGTGGAAAAGAAACGCTTCAAGACCCGTTTAAATGGGCTAAAATGTGGGTTGAAAAGTTTGGAGCTGACCTTATAGACTTTGAGCTTATCAGTACAGACCCATACATTAAAGACACCCCTGTAAATGAGGCCGTAAGAATGGTTGAGGATATGCTTCAGGCTGTTGATGTTCCACTAATAATTGGGGGGTCTGGAAACCCTGAAAAAGATGCAAAACTTTTACCGAAGGTTGCTGAGGTTTGCGAGGGTGAAAGGGTTCTTTTAAGCTCTGCAACAATGGATATGTGGGAGCCTGTGGCTCAAGCTGCAAAAAAGCATAATCAGGTTGTGCTTGCATGGACTTCTATTGAGGTAAACCAGGCAAAAGAGCTTAACAGAAAGCTTTTCCAATATATACCTAAAGAACAGATAGTTATGGACCCAACCTCAGCAGCATTAGGCTACGGAATCGAATACGCGTTTACGGTTATGGAGAGGATACGTCTAGCAGCAGTTTTAGGTGATGAGGAGCTTCAATGTCCACAAGGTTCCGGTACAGCAAACTCTTGGGGTGCAAGAGAGGCTTGGAAAACTGACCCTGAACTTGGACCGAGAGCTTATCGAGGACCTTTATGGGAGACTGTTGGAGCTTTAACCTATCTGCTTGCAGGTATCGACTTGTTTATTATGTTGCATCCTGGTGCTGCTCGAACCTTAAAAGATGTTATCGGATGGTTGATGGGTGAAAAGAATCCTCCAACCTTTATGGAGCTTATAGGTATTGGAAAATAGAGGGGGGTTATAAGGGATGCCTAAAAAGAAGCTTGGACCTATGGATATTTACCCGTTACTCCCAAAAACAAACTGTGGAAGATGTCCTCAAAAGGTTTGTATGGGTTTTGCTGTTCAATTGGCTGAAAGAAACGTTAGTCTTGAGGAGTGCCCTCCGCTTTTTGAAGACCCAAAATATAAGGAAAATCTTGCTAAATTACAGGAGCTTCTTGCACCACCGATAAGAGAGGTTGTGATAGGAACTCCTAAACGTCGTGTTAAAATAGGTGGGGAGCTTGTTCTTAGAAGGCATGAGCTTCGCTATCTAAACCCAACAGCTTTTGCTATCGTTGTTGATGATGAGATGGCTGAAGATGAGCTTGTTAAAAAGGTTAAGGAAACTGAAAACTTTAAGTATACCTACATAGGTATGGATTTAAAGCTTGACATGATAGCTGTAAGGTCTAAATCAAATGATCCATCGAAATTTGGGAAAGCGGTGAAAAAGGTTGTAGAAACAACGGATATGCCTCTAGTTTTATGGTCTTTTGACCCTTCAACAATTGAAAAAGGTTTAGAGGTTGTTAAGGATAGGAAACCTCTCCTATATGCAGCCACAAAAGATAATTGGCAGGATATGGGGGAGTTATCCCTAAAATATAAATGCCCTTTAACCGTTTACTCTCCAAACGACCTTAACATGTTAAAATCTATCGTTACAGCGTTAAAAACATGGGGAATTGAGGACCTTACTATAGATATTGGATGTGACTTTGGTGAAGGTATAAGAGACACTATCAATAACCTAACAATGTTAAGAATAGCTGGTATTGAGGGTGCGGATGAGGTTTTAGGTCTTCCAATTGTTGGAACACCTGTAACCTTATGGGATAAGGAACGTGAAGTAAAAAACCCTGAAATCGTAAGATGGAAGGAAGCTTGTCTTGCAGCTATGATGATTGTAAGATATGTAGACCTTCTAATGTTAAGCAGCACAACCATGTGGTCAATTCTACCATTAGTCATCATTAGAAATAACATTTATAATGACCCAAGAAAACCTGTTAGTGTGGAGCCTGGATTAAGAGTTTTAGGAAATCCAGATCCAGAAAATTCACCAGTACTTATCACGACCAACTTTGCATTAACCTACTACACAGTCCTAAGCGACTTCGAAAAAATACCAAATGGTTGTTATTTGCTTGTTGTAGATACTGAGGGTATTAGTGTAGAATCTTCTGTTGCTGGACGTAAGTTTACTGCGGATAAGGTTGCAGAGGTAATTCAATCTTCAAAAATTGAGGAGAAGATAAAACATAGGACAATGATTATTCCAGGTTTGGCTGCTAGGCTAAAAGGAGATATTGAGGATGCAACCAAATGGGATGTTTTGGTTGGGCCAAGAGATTCTACAGGGATAATTGCCTTCCTAAAGGAGAACTGGGAGGGAAAAGACCATACACCAGGATGGAGCTACAGAACATAGAAGGTTAAACATTTTTCCAATTTAACTAAACAAAAAAATATGTTTTTTCAAAAAACTCTCCTTGTCCTAACTCAAGGCTGGTACGGTCAAAGAATAGCCCTAAACCTGAGAAAAAGGCTTTTAAACTGGAAAATCTTTGTTTATGGCTTTCCAAGAAATCTTCCAGACTTTGTTGAGGAACCTGAAACACTCCTACCTAGATGGATTCCCCAATCTAGCCTTATTCTTTCGTTGGGTGAACATCCAGCTATCGCGTTACTTCTACCAAGCCTAGCGAAAAAGGTTAAGGCTAAGGCTGTTATTACCCCCATAGATAACTCAAAATGGGTTCCTCCAGCTGTTAAAAATGAAGTTTTAGAGGAGCTTAAAAATCTAGGTGTTGCCTCGGTTTTCCCTAAACCGTTTTGTTCTTTAGAGGAAGACTCAAATAGTGAGCTTATCAATGAGTTTGCTGAAAAGTTTGGAAGACCAAAACTAAAAATTAGTCTAAAAAACGGTTTAGTGGTTGGGGTTGAGGTTTTACGTGGTGCTCCCTGTGGCTCCACTCATTTTGTAGCTGAAAGGCTTTTAAATGTGGAGGCTTCTAAGGCTCCAACCAAGGCTAGTCTCCTAGTTCAAACCTACCCATGTTTAGCTTCAAGACAAAAAGATGTTGAGTATGGTGATTCTTTAATCCATGTGGCAGGCTATATTCTTAGAAGTTCAATTTTAGAGGCTCTTAGGGAGTCTTTTTAATCTCAAGTTTAGTCTTCTTTTTAAGGTAGTCTACAATAGTTATAGTTATGTTTAAGGTTAAAGTTTAAGGGTGAAAATTAATGATTGTTTCCTATGATGTTGGAAGTTTACCCCTACAAAAACCTTCAGAAACCTTATCTGAACAGTTTAGGGAGAGAATTATTCAAGGATTTATAGATAAGGTAAAAGCAGGAATCGAAATTCCAAACTACCCACAATATAGGGACATGAATGAAATGTTTTTGGAGATGATGGATGGTGTTGTTAAAACTAGGGATGGTTATAGGCTGGAGAAAAAACTAACCCTAAAACCATATTCTAAACGTATAGCTGAAATAGAAGTGTTAAGGTTAAACTCAAAAAAGGTTTCAGAAAAAATTGGTGGAAAAGCTAGGATAAAAATGTGTGTAACAGGACCATACACACTTTCATCTCTTTTCACCTATCCGGATAGCGACATCTTTCTTTTTTTTGCTGAGGTTATGGCGGAGGTTGTTCGTGAAAACGTGTTTAGGGAAAAAAATGTTGAGGTTTGTTTTTTAAGCCTAGATGAACCAGTGTTTGGGATGGTTGATGACCCAAGATTAGATTTTAGTTCTGAAGGTAGAGAAATCTTGGTAAAGGCTTGGGAAACAATTTTTTATCAGGCTAAGAGTAGAGGTTTAACAACCTCTATCCACCTACACAACACAACCCTCAACCTTTTTTGGCAGGTTTCCTCTCTAGATGTTGTAGAGTCCCATGTTGACGACCCTTTTTACAGCTCAAATCAAACCAAAAAAGCCTTAGAGGAAACAGATAAATTTGTGAAGGCAAGCATATCCATAACAAACTTTGACACTCTAATCAGAAAAAAGATTATGGATAATCCTCCTACAAAGGTTCCAATAGAACAAAAGATTGGTGAAATTTGGAAAAAAATAAAAAACGGTGAGCTGAACCCTCATATTTTTATTGAAGAGGTTTCCTTAATGGAGGAGAGGCTTATAAAAACTGTTAAAAGTTTTGGTGCTGAAAGAGTTATCTATGCGGGACCCGAATGCGGGCTTGGGGGTTTCCCAAGCTATAATTGTGCGATTGAATGTTTAAGAAGAGTCTCCCAAGCAATAAAAAATGTAAACAGACAGTTAACCTAAAAAATTACAAAAAATTTTTATAGAAGATTTCAGTTATTTTCTCAATTTTCCAGACTTTTATGGAAGTGGTAGAAAGGGTTCATTTTCAAAAAGCCCAAATAGCTTATGTAGACCCGGAGAAATGTTTACGTTGCAAGGATTGTTCGCCATTAAAGGTTTGTCCAAGTAAAGCTATTTCTAGGCTTGACCCTGATGAACCTCCCTATATTGATGCTGAATATTGTTTGGGTTGTGGTGAATGTGTAAAGTCATGTTCAGCCTCAGCCATATCGATTAAAATGGTTTAGAGGGCTGGAACCTATGACGTTTACAGGGTTATGGAGCTGGGAAAAATGTGGAGAAAGTATAAAAAGTTTAAGGGGTAGACTTGGTTTTCCGGATGAACCGTATTTAAACTTTCTTGGTCTTAGCTTATCCTTGGAGGATGGCTTAATCTATGATAACCTTAAAAAGCAGAAGTATCCGCATGAGTATTTGGCTTGGGAAACTGTTTACTGTATTCTTTATGCATATTCAAAAGCAAAACCTGTTCCAGAAACCTCAAGACTTGTTACCTCTAAACAGTTGCAAGGAGGTCAGTTTTGCACTGTTGCTGTTCAAAGAGCAAAATCGGTTATCATAAAAACTTTTAAGGAAAAACCTGAAATGCTTATCGATTCTGCCAAACTTTTAGGTGGCTTTCCTATAAACTTTCATTATGGGGATTACTCTGTTAGGATAAATGCTCTTCCTCTTATCCCCATCCTAGTAGTTTTCACAAAGGAGGATATGGAGTTCCCTGCATCTGTAGATATTCTTTTTGACGAGTCGATAAAACATTATTTAAGTTTAGAAGAGGCTGGATTATTAGCAGAACTGGTGGCATCAAGACTAAAGGATGCTTTTGAGGTTTTAGATAAAACTGTATAGATTTTTAGTAAGGTTTATGTTCGTATAAAATACTCATGCCAATCACAGTTAGAGTTAGAGATGTTATGGATACTAACGCTTATACTGTAGATGCTTCCGCCACAGCTGGAAACCTACGGCACTTACAGAGTTGTGGGATTAGGAAAAATGTAGGGAAAGTATAAGAAGCTTAAGGGTAGACTAATGGTTTAGGTTGGATGAATAAGTTATGTGGGTATAAAAACAAACTCAACATTGTTTATGTTTTTTATGGATGAAAGTTTTGATACAAGCTCTCTAATTCTTTTTCCTGTTCCCTTTAAAACAAGGATTTCAAGACAGTTTTTTGGTTTTAGATGCATATGAATATTTGTGGTTATTATATCGTCAAACTCATGCTCAATCTTTGTTAAAAGATCTATGTTTATGTTTTCTTTCACGTAGGTAAACATTATTGTTGAAATAAAGTTTCCCTCCAATGTTGATGCCCACTTAAACTTTGATATAAAACTCCTAATAGAGTCTCTAACCGCCTCAGACCTGCTTGTATAACCACACTGGCTTAAAGTTTGGTCTAACTCTCTAAGAAGTTTTTCTGGTAATGCTAAACTTATTATCGTCATCAATTATTAAAAACTTTGGTTTTCATATATAGTTTTTATTAAAAACTCCTCAAAAACTTAATAATAAGTTCAACTCATTAAAATTAGGGTGTTTTGTGTAACCTATGGTAGGTTTAAGAGTTAAACATATTCTGCTTGAACTTAAATATCATTCACCTTTCACGTTAATTGGAACTGTTTTTGGGTTGGTTATAGCTATAGCTTTTTCGTTTTTTACATGGCTTCCTTCAAACATCGCAGACATTGTTTTCCATACTCTACACCCCTTCCATATTTTTTTAAGTTCAGTAGCTACAACAGCTGTTTTTTGGAAACATAAAAAGAAGATTTTTGAGGTTTTTCCTGTGGGGATTGTTGGGTCTATCGGAATCTGTTCAATATCAGATATAGTGATTCCGTATCTTGGGCTTCTTCCACTAGAAAAAATAAGGTTTCATCTTTGTGTTTTGGTTCATCCACAACTAATCTTTTCATCTGCAATAGTCGGAGTTTTTGTTGGAGTTTTTCTAACCAACCTAACTAGGAAGCTAAGCCTCTTCTCCCACGGCTTCCATGTTCTTGTTTCAGCCTTGGCTTCAACCTTTTACATAACTGCTTTCGGATCCCTCAGTCTAATCCAAATTTTGCCTATTGCCTTTGCTGTAATTTTTGTTGCTGTTTTAATTCCTTGTTGCACCTCAGACATAGTTTTTCCAATGCTATTCGTAGGTAAAGCTTTTGAAACAGAACCCACAGCCCACAAAATCTTCGTCAAAAGAAAACTTAGATAAGTGTAGGCAAACCAGCTTAATGCTTAATAACGGGTTTTGACAGCTTTTCAAGCTCCAAAGCTTTTTTTGACTTCCTCTAAGTTTAGCGCGCTAGTTTATTGCTAATTTGATTTTTCATGTTAACCTCACATTAGTCTTTTTGTTATCCTTATTTACTCCACTTCTAGAATTTAAGCAACACCTTAGCGTTTCTTGCTTTGAGAAATTTTTCTTTAAGAGAATTTATCTTGAAAATTTTTTAGAAGCATAAAGCCAAGAAAAGCTCCTACCATTAGTAGAGTTGAAGTTAAAATTATTAGGAGTGGAGGACCCAACGAATATATGTAGCCTCCAATAAGCGAGCCTAAGGTAGCTCCAAAGTAGAAGGATAGGTTCATGAAGCCTTCAGCCCTACCCCTCATAGTTTGACCCGTAACTCTAGAAACAGCTGTTCTCTCGATGGCGTAGGTTAAGGCGCCGCAAACGTTCAGAAGAAGCATAGAAACAAGAAAAGCCATCCAAGTATTAAGAAGAAAAAGTAGTGAGGCTAAACCCTCAAAAAGTATTAGGAAAAGGTAGGGTAGGGCTGGCTTAAACCTATTTACAACATTAGCCAGTGGTAGGGCTGCAAGATAAGATATCGAGGATGCTGCAACAATTAAACCCCAACCTGTAAAAGATATAGTGCCAGCATACCTCACAGCATAAAGCACAGCATAATAGTAAAACATGGAAACGGCAAAAAGCAGGACAAAACTTCTCAGTAAAACAAGCCACCTAACCAAGAAACTTAAACCCAAAAAATCTTTAAATATACCTGTATAAGCCTTAAACAACATTCTAGCATTAAAACCTTTAACCCTGCTAACGGTCTCAGTAAGAAAAAACCATCTAACCAAAGCTATTAAAACCGTGATAACCCCACCAAAAACAAAACCAAACCTTAAACCAAGAACACCATAAGAATCTCTTAGAAAACCCCCTAGAACTGGTGCAACAGTATAAGGTAAATGATCAGCAATAAGAGCTAAAGTAAATATGTTTACTAACCTGTTTTGGGCTGTAGAATCCATTATCATGGCGTTAAATGCTGGAAAATAAAAGTATGAGATACCTTCACAAACTGCAGCCAAAACAAAGCTTGGGAAATCCCCAGCTAAACCATACATAAGCTGAGAAAAACCCAACAAAAAGGTTCCAACGTATATTGGCTTCTTCCTACCAACACTATCAGCCAAAAAACCACCCAAAACAATGAAAAACATGCAGGTAAGACTTCTAATAGAAGAGACAATCCCAGCTACAACAACACAACCAGTTATACTATAAATATACTCTGAAAGAAAAGGATAAGCAACACCCATAGACAAACTTAAAAAAGCACAACTAACAAGCAAAACCCTAACATTTAAATGAAAACCTTGAAACAACAAAATCCACCAAATACACTAATCAAATTTAATTTAGCCAAAGATTTCTAAGCATGTTAAGTATCAGAATTTTGTAATGACCACAGCATAAATTTATGTTGTTCTCAGCCCTTCCCTGGTGACGCTAAAACATTAATGAACAGTGCTCGGTGATAAACCACAACCCACAGCTATAACTGAAGCCTCCAAAAATTTTGCGCCATAAGGGGGATTGGGACCTCCAGAATCTATTAAACGCCACTCCTTCTCCAAGCCATGACCACCAATTTTGATAATGTTACACAAGATTTAAGCCTTAGTTCGCGTTTCTAAATTTCGTAACCTTCAACTTTTATCGCGGCTGTTTTTCACTAGCATGCTAGTTAGTTTTTATGTTAATCTCATATTAGTTTTTTATCTTTGTTTGCTCCACTTCTAGATGTCAATTTTCAGAATTTAGCAGCAGTCTAGCGCCTTTCAGAACCTCAAAGAGTTGTTGTTAGACAGGGAAAGCCAGAATAAAAAATTTAAATATGTGCATATGCACAAATTATCTTAGAGGTGAAAATATGGCTTGGTTTGGTAGAGGATGGTGTTGGTGGTTTTTAACCTATACATTTTTACAGGAAGCTACCCCTATACACCTTACTCATACTGTACATCTAGATGGTGGTGAGAAATAGATGGGTTACCGTTGGAGAAGAATGTATTATTTGACAGGTTTACCCGGATGGATTAGGTTTGGCTATTCACCAGGATGGCTTGATAGGTCTCCAACAGGTCTTCCACCAACAGCCCAATGGCTAATTCAAAGCGGTTTAACACCCCAACCAACACAACCTTCCACCCAGCCTATAGCCCCACAATCAACATTTCCCTATCCTTTCCAACAAGCATCCACAAGAGAGCAGGAAAAACAGTTTTTAGAGCAGCAGGCAAAAATGCTTGAAAACCAAATTGAGGAGATCCGTAGGAGAATAGAAGAGTTAAAAGGTTCATCTCAAACCTCAACAACCCAGCAAAATCAACCTTCAATGTTTCCGATGATGTTTCCACCAATGCCAACTTATCCACCAGTTCAACAAAAACCAGAAGAGGAGTTAGCATCGTTGGAGGTTTATAGGAAGGACCTGGAAGAGGAAATTAAGAGGGTAAAGGCTAGGATGGATGAGTTAAAAAAGCTTCTTGAAAGTTCAAAAACCCAAAAAACCTAAACAAAAATTTTTCTAGGTAATTTTTTTGAAGAAGATTAGGGTTGCTGTTCCAACCAATGGTGATAAAGGTTTAGAGGATACTGTTTCAGAGGTTTTTAGTAGAGCACCAACCTTTACAATAGTAGACTTGGAAAAGAGAAAAGTAAAGGATGTAAAGGTTCTTAGAAATCCAGCTTCAGACTATAAGTCTGGTGTTGGACCCATAGTTATTAAGTTGCTTGCAGACTCAAAAGTTAACGTTGTTTTAGCTGGTGAGGTGGGACTTGGGGCAACAACCCTCCTAAAACAAAACAAAATTGAAAAGATTAAGGTTAAACCTAGTATTACGGTTGCTGAAGCAATAAAAAACGCTGGACTTGTTAAAGATTAGCCAACCCTATAATAGGCTAAGTTCTGATATTTTAAAGCTAAAATTTTTCCTTCCTCCACCAGACTGTTAAGATGAAGACTTAAAGTTTTTTCTGGAACCCAAAAATTTCAGTTAAATCTTTAAGGTTACATGGTCTACGTTTTTTATGTCTACTTTTTTAGGGTTTTTTTCTAAGTCTTTAAAAATTTTTTTTGTGGAAACGTGGGGATAAACATCCTCTGGTTTTGAGGCTTTTTTAACTGTTTTACCTATTTGGCAGTAGATACGGTCGGAAGTGCATGTTTTTGGTGGTTAGGATAGCTGGAAAACTTCAAATGGCAACTGATGAAAACGTTTGTAGAATGCATAGACACAAATAAATGGTTTTAGGAAACTTTATTTTTTTCTTTAGGATAAAGTTATTGTCAACGATGATTATTTCTGTTGCGAGTGGAAAAGGTGGAACTGGAAAAACACTTGTTTCTGTTAATTTAGTTTTATCCATAGATAACGCTCAACTTTTAAACTGTGATGTGGTAGTTGATTCTCCATCAGGAACATCTTGTCCTGTTATAGCTTCGGTTGAGGAAGGGTCCTCTGTATTTTTGTCACAGAACCTTACACCTTTTGGTTTATATGATTTAAGGCTTATGGTTAAAAATGTTAAAAAGATGGGATAAAGTTTGGTTGAGGAAAATTCTGAATGGGAAGAAAAGTTTTCAGGTCTTCTTAGGGCTGTTAAGGAGAGGATGGGAAAATGAAACAGGTTGTTGTTCTAAGTGGGAAGGGTGGAACAGGTAAAACAACCTTGGTTGCATCCTTAGCCTCTCTAGGGGAAAACCTTGTGGTTGCTGATTGTGATGTTGATGCTCCAGACCTACACCTACTCTTAAAACCTGAAAAACTTGAGTTTAAAGAGGAGTTTAAAGGCTCAAAACTTGCCTTAATAGATGAGTCTAAATGTGTTAAATGTGGGTTATGTGAGAAGCATTGTAGGTTTAATGCGATAAAAGATTTTAGGGTTAACCTTATCCTATGTGAGGGTTGTGGTGTATGTGAATATGTATGTCCTGTTAAGGCTATAACCTTAAAAGAGAAGGTTTCAGGCTATGTTTTTGTCTCAAGAACAAGGTGTGGACCCTTAGTTCATGCAAAACTTGATGTTGCTGAATCTAATTCGGGTAAGCTTGTAACCTTGGTTAAAAATAACGCTAAAAACCTTGCCTTAAAAGAGGATAAAAAGCTTATTTTGGTTGATGGTCCCCCAGGGATAGGTTGTCCTGTTATTGCTTCTCTTGGTGAGGTTAATCTTGCATTAATTATTACAGAGCCTACTGTTTCAGGTCTTCATGACCTACAAAGAATTTTGGATTTAACAGGGTTTTTTAGGATTCCAGCGATGGTTCTTATAAACATGTATGATTTAAACCTGCAAAAAACAGAGGAAATTATTGGTTTTTGTAGGGAAGTTGGGGTTGAAGTTGTTGAAAAAATACCGTTTAACCCTGTTGTTGTTGAAGCCTTAACTAACGGAAAACCTATTGTTGAATATGCACCAAATTCTGATGTCTCAGAAAAAATAAGGAGAGTTTGGAATAGAATAACAAGTTTTCTTGGTTTAAGTTAAACTTAAAAGAGTTGTAAACCTATACATGGGGAGCTGTGACCTTAGGGTTAGCTGTCCACTATGTTTTTCCCATCAATGCTTTTTACTTTTTTGGCGCTTATCACTACAAACCCTCCTTTCCCGTAACCCTTAACTGGATGCTCTATGTTCTTCATGCTTTCAATGGGTTTAGAAACTGTCTGGAGAATTTCAAAATCCTTAAAACCAAGCCTAGTAAGCATTTCTACTACCTCTTTCGGCGTGAAAAAGTTGGCTTCTCTATAAAATGGATAACCTTTTTCTTTTCTTTCTTGGTAAATTCTTCCAAGAAAGCTTTCCCTGTCTATGATCCCTATGACTACTCTACCACCATCCTTTAAGACCCTGTATACTTCTTTAAGTGATTGTAGAGGGTTTAGGAGAAAACTTAAAACCACAACCATTAGGACATAGCTGAAGATTTTGTCTTTAAACGGTAGCTTTTCTCCTACAGCCAATATTACCTCAATCCCTCTTTGATGGGCAATCTTTAAGCTTTGTTTGGATGGGTCTATGCCTAAGGGTATTCCTAACGCAGAAGCAAACCTCCCAGTGCCAACTCCAATCTCTAAGCCAAAATCATCCTCTGGTAACAACCGTTTGACCGTATAAACCTCTGAAAGATAAGCAAACGCGTATTTTACATACCAACAATCAAATTTCTTCGTGTAATCTTCGAAGTTTCTATACCTATAACCCATAACCGAGAATAATGTTGTATCCTTAACTTAAATTCTTTTGTAAAGATAATCTGAATCAAGGCTTGATTCTTCTTAAAGCTAAGTTTATTTTTGAGTATACGTCATCTTTTAGGATTATATTTTTTGTTAGTTTTTTGTTTTTTAGGTATATACGTTTACACTTGTCTTTTTCTAGGTTTAGTTTTGATGTTGAAGGTAGATAATTCAAAAATTTTTGTTTATGTAGTTGAAGGTTCTCCTAGAAGAATGTTAACTTTCCTCTTAATAAGCTCATACACTTCCTCCTCAAGCTTTTTTGAAGGTAACCTTTTCACCTTTTTTCTTTGAAGAGTTGAGGTAAGCTCAATATAGCTGTTTATGGGTAGATTAAACTTTTCAGCAAGCCTTAAACCACATCTTAAACCACAAGCATCAATAAGAAGCCTTTTTTCCGAATTTTTAATCATCTCTTTAAGTTTTCCGGGTATTACAACAGCAGGAAGACAGCCAACCTTTACTTCTCCAAAGTTTTCCTCCCAAATTCTAATGCAAGCCTTGGAAGCTGCAACCCCAGTTTCACATCCACCAAAACAAGTATAAATTAAAAGTTTGTAACGCATTCCACCTTCTCCCATAACCCTTTTTCAAATAGAATTTTTTAAAGGATTTTTAAAGGTGCTGGTAGCTTAAACTTAATATGTGCTATTGCACAATAATCTAATAACAAACAAACTCTAAAGGAAGGTGGTTAAATTAGCCTACCTAGGAAAACCAACCCATAAAGAATGCATCAATTTTAGGGATGGAATTTGCACTCTTTACGGTATACCTGTAGACCCAAACCAGCCTGCATGCCCAAACTTTACACCAAAAACAGCCTACCAACAACCATGGTTCAGAAGGTTTGGTTTCGGTCGTGGCATATCGCCTTACCAGTATGGATATCCATACATGCCAGTTTTCCCATGGATGCCTTGGCTGTATCCACCAACAAAGGAAGAAGAACTAAGAATTCTTGAAGACCATGCAAAAATATTAGAACAACAACTTAACGATATTAAAAGAAGATTAAAGGAGCTGGAAAGGAGTTAAGTTAAACCAAAAAATTAAAAATTTTTTCTTTGACCAAAAATTATTTTAGCCTTTTCAGCAGAAGAAAACGTAACAGCAATACGACTTCAACCAATATTAGTGCGTTAGGCTGCTGCTAAATTCTGAAAAATTGATATCTACATGTATATGTCTGGAGGTGGAACAAATAAGGCGATATAAAGCTACGCGCTAGACTTCAACAATTTTTCCGGCTCCACATTTTTGGCTGGTGTTTGGGTATAGCTCTATAATTCTTTGCTTGTATTGGGTGCAGTGGCAGGGTAAGATTAGTGAGATTCCTCTGAGTGCTTCAAACTTGTTGAATCCGTGAAATCCGCCAATAACCGCGTAGATTTTACCGTATTGGCTTGCCACTTTTAGAATGTTTTCTAGTCCAGGGTGTGAGCATCCCGTTAAGACAACTAAGCCTTTATTCGTAGTTATGATTAGGGATTGTTCCTTAATACCCCAACCTCCCAACGTACCAGTTGTCATGAAACCTGGAAGAAATTCTTTAGGTTTTGAAGAGAAACCAACCCTATAGATGTTAATTTTAGGGTTTATGGTAAGTAGGCTTTTTAAACCTCCAACATGATCCCAATGATTATGAGACAACATGACGTTGCCGATTTTCTTGGGGTCAATTCCAAGCTTATCCATATTATGAAGTAGAATATCTCCATTAGTACCCGTGTCAAAAAGTAGACGTATTTCCCCTCTCTCCACTAAACATGAAAAACCCCAATCAGGTGTTAAATCAGACCTAAGAGAATCGTTGTCATATACTACAGTTAACTTTACCATTAATTCTTCCACTCCCTAAACAAAATAACTCATCCGAAGATATTTAAAATCTAGTGTATGCCGTTTATGCACCATCTTTATTCTAGGTGAAAATAGAATTCTTTTGGTCCGAACTCTTCAAAAGCTCCTATCGTTGAAAGATATATAGCCTTCTTCAGGCTTTTGATAACTAATTTTTTCTTCTAAAGTCGATCTCTCCACTTCGATGAGTAGATGTCAATATTTCTTAAAACAATCCATGTTTTCCCTTCTAATCTTAAGGGCTGTCTTAAACTTTTTCCACCAACATTTTAGGGTTTGCTAAAAAATTATTTAGCCTATATTTTAAATAAAAAGTCTTCTATGCTCATATTCACCTTTAATTGCTATTTTTTCTCCACATTTTGGACAAGTCATTTTTTCTGTTAATTTCCAACCTACAACATCAAAACCTATACGTTTAACCAGTAAAAATCCACATTTTGGACAATAAGTATTTTCTCCCTCATGACCAGGAACATTTCCAGTATAAACATAATGTAATCCTTCTTGTAAGGCTATTTCTCTAGCCTTAACAATCCTGTCAATAGGGGTTGTGGGTAGATGAGTCATTTTATACATCGGGTAAAACCGGCTAAAATGGATTGGTGTATCCGGTCCAAGCTTATCTCTAACCCATTCAACCAATTGCCTTATCTCATCAAAATTGTCGTTTAAGGTTGGAATTATTAGGTAGGTTACCTCTACATGCCAACCTTTTTTAACCATTTTTTCTGTGGCATTTAAAACATCCTCCATTCTTGCCTTACAATATTTTTGGTAGAAGTTTGGGTTGAAAGCTTTAACATCAACATTTGCAGCATCAATGTAAGGTGAATATTCCTCAATAGCTTCCTCGGTAGCATAACCATTAGTTACAAGCAGATTAAATAAGCCTTCTTTTTTAGCTATTTTTGCAGTTTCAACTATGTATTCAAACCAAATAATAGGCTCATTATAGGTGTAGGCTATCGATTTACAACCATAATTTTTTGCAAGTTTAACAACTTTCTCAGGTTCAACCTCCTCCATTAAGGTTTCTTCAGGTCTAGCATGAGCAATACTCCAATTTTGACACCAAGGACATGTAAAAGAACATCCGGCGGAGGATATGGAAAAAGCTAAACTTCCAGGCCAAAAATTAAAAAATGGTTTTTTTTCTATTGGGTCTGCATTTATAGCCGTTAATTTTCCGAAAGTTAAAGCGTATAATGTCCCATTTCTATTTTCTCTAACCCCACAAAATCCTCTACTCCCATCTTTAATGTAACATCTATGTGGGCAAAGATTACATCTTACAAGCTTATTTTCCAACTTTACATAAAGGGAAGCTTCCCTAACCAAAAAACCACCATTTTTAGGTTATTCCTCACTAAGTAATATTTGGGGAATCCCTATTTTTAAACAAATATTTCAAAACAGTTTGAAAAGAAAAATTTTATAATGTTAAAAATTAAACGTCTAACTGAACGTTTGAATTTAAAATCTAAAGTTTTTGGATAAATGTAAACATTAACCAAACAGATTAACCTAAAACTTTTATAGGACTATTGTTCATGGAAATAAACTGAATAAAGTTAGGGAAGTTCGGCATGGCAAAAATAAGTAATTATCAAAACTTTGAAGAAAAAAGAAGAAAATTTCTAAGTTTTGTTAGAAATTTAAGTAATAAAACATTTAATCTTGAAGAATGGGAGAAACTTAAAAAAGAAGTTTACTACTGCAAACCTTTAAATGTTGATGTTATTGTGGATGATACAACTCTTCGTGAAGGTCTTCAAATGGCTGAGCTTACAACTCCAACTCCAACTGATATGTGTAAAATTGCATGTTTGCTTAGAGATATTGGTGTTGAAAGAATAGAGGTTATAACCTACACAAAATCAGACCAAGAAGCAATAAAGATGATGCATGATGAAGGTTTAGGTGATATGCTTGCTGGATGGTGTAGAGCCAATAAAAATGATATAGATTTAGCCTTAAAACTAGATTTTAAACAGGTTGGTATTTCCCACCCGGTATCCTACATTCATCTTGAAAAATGGCATGATGAAAAACTGGAAAAAATAGTTGAAAACATTGTTAGTAGTGTTGAATATGCTGCAAACCATGGTTTAACGGTTTTTTTCCATGGGGAAGATAGTACAAGAGCAGATTGGGATTTTGAAAAAAACATTGTAAATGCTGTTGCTGAAGCAGGAGCATCTGTTTATAGAATATGTGATACGGTTGGAATAGGGGTTTCAGACCCTGAAGCACCTTTACCTTCAGGAATTCCAGCTAAGGTTAGAAAACTTAAGGAAGAAACCTCCATTCCTTATCTTGAAATTCATGCTCATGATGACCTTGGAAATGCTGTTGAAAATACTATGGCTGCTATTAGAGCTGCATCTGGACTTTATGATAAATTTTATGTTAGTACAACATTTTTAGGGATTGGTGATAGGGCTGGAAATGCTGAAACAGAAAAAATAATCATGAACTGTTACATGCATCATAACATCAAAAAATGGAATTTAAGTCTATTAAGATACACAGCAAACTATATTGCAACAGCCTTAAACTATTATTTACCTTTAAATAAGGCAATTGTTGGTGATGCTGCTTTCCAACATGAATCTGGAATCCATCTTCATGGAATAAAGATTTTACCTATAACCTACGAGGTTTTTCCACCTGAACTTGTAGGGCAAAAAAGAAGAATAATTATTGGAAGAAGGTCTGGAAAACATGGAATTCAAATGAAGATTGAAGAAAAATTGGGTAAGCCAGTAGATGAAAATGACCCAAGACTCTTAAACCTAATTCAGATAATTAGAGAAAAATATTCTAATGAGGGTAGAAGATTTGCATTTACTGAGGATGAGTT
>Ga0190286_1000461_pt1 | contig 16738 bp, 5 predicted proteins | sample 48691834_MG_FD_183241 | JGI IMG/M metagenome (GOLD analysis project Ga0190286, IMG submission 183241) | Hydrothermal vent microbial mat bacterial communities from Southern Trench, Guaymas Basin, Mexico - 4869-18-3-4_MG | ecosystem: Environmental > Aquatic > Marine > Hydrothermal vents > Microbial... | reverse complement strand
CCTTTTTCTTATCTTATAATTATTTCCATCGTAAGTCTCCCATAAATAGTGCCAGTTTTCTTTAGGGAGAGGTTTTATTCCAAATTTTTCTCTTTCCTCATAAACCTCAGTTCCTGCGATAAGATGTAAAGTATTTATAGATTTTAACGTATCAATATAAGAAGTATTTCTTTTTATAAATTCATAAGTTTTTTTAAAATCCTTTTCTGTCTCTTGGGGAAAACCTACCATTATAAAAATTTCTGTCTCTATCCCTGCTTTTTTTGCATATCTTATATTTTTTTCTGAAACTTCTGCATTAAATGTTTTACGCATAGCTTTAAGCACCCTATTAGAAGCAGATTCTAAACCTATCTGTAATTTAAAACAGCCTGCTTTTCTCATTTTTTTGAAAAATTCATAATCCATTAAAGCTTTTGGAGCAATTTGACCTGTCCATCTTATTTTTAAATTTTCATTTATTATTCCATCACAAATCTCATTCAAAATTTTAAGATTGCCATTCAGTATATTATCTACTACAGTAAACTCTTCTATCCTATATCTTTCCTTATGAAATCTTAACTCTCTTATTACCCAATTAGAAGATTTGCTTCTATATATAGGAAATAATCTGTAGTTTTTACAAAAAGTACACCTTCCAATGCAACCTCTTGACCATTCAACCAGAAGTGATTTTCCATATAAATTCATATCAAATTCTTCATATGTAGGGTGAGGTAATTTATCAAGAGGATTTATAGGTTTTCTTTCCTTATAAGACCATTTTCCATTTATCTTCATAAAACACCCTTCTATATTATCTATATTTTCTTTATTAAGTAATTTTTCTAAAAGATAATATAAAGTTTCTTCTCCTTCTCCAATGACAAATGCATCAGTTAAATTTTCAACATTATCTATAAAAATTTTTCTTTGTTCATAAGTTGAGGTGGCAGGTCCTCCTAAAATTATTTTTTTATTAGGAGCTTTTTCTTTTAATCTTTTTATAAATTCAATAGTTAGTCTTTCTTTAGGATCCACTACAGAGAAACCTAAAATATCACAATCATAAAATAAGACTTCTTTAATTGCTTCTTCTATATCTTTTTTAAAAATCTCACAAATTAAATTAAAAGTTTTCTCATTTGACCAGAAATTTTTATTCTCAACATGCCATAAAAGTTTAAAATCTTGATGATTAAGGTAAAATCTTTTATTTAAATCTAAAAGTTTAGGCTTTAATCCTTTTTTTCTTAAATAACTAAATAAATATCCTATTCCTATATGAGGATTCTCTTGAGACCAGGGAGGAAGATTAATAAGAATAAAATCACATTTTTTATCATCTAGGAGAACGTTTCCTTCCTTAGTTTCATCATATATACCTGTGAAATTGATTTTAACACCCTCTTTTTTTATAAAATCTGCAAACTCTTTTGTTCTTTCTTTCCGGATTTCATAAGTGTTTTTTTGATCTTGAGTCTTCCAATAATAACACCAATTTTCAGAAGGTAAAATAATAGAAAATTTTGAAGGGTTCTTCTCAAGTTCTGTATCTGCAGTAATGTAGCAAGGGTTAAGACTTGAAATATTGTCTATATATTTTTTAATTCTTTTAAATCTTTCCTTTGTGATTTTAAAATCCTCCTCTTCTTCTTGGGGAAAACCTACAATGAAATTAACAGATATCCCTATTCCTGCTCTTTTTGTATTTTTTAGAACTTTAATAATATCATCAAAGTGATAGTTTTTGCCCATTTTTTTTAAAACCTTCTCAGATAAACTTTCTATTCCATAAGTAATCCAAGTAAGTCCCGATACTCTTAATTTTTCAAGTAGAGTTAAATTCATATCTTTTCTTATTATTCCTTGCGCAAACCATTTTATATTTAATTTCTCTCTTATCAGAGTATCTGCTACTTCTTCTAAAAATCTAAGATCAGCATTAAATATCAAATCATTAAGTTGAAAATTTCTAATATTAAATTTCTCAATTATATTTTTAATTTCTCCAATTATATTAAAAGAACTCCTTTTTCTATATTTTCCTTGCCAAAGAAGCCAGTCATTACAAAAACTACATTTATTTATACAACCTCTTCCAAATATAATAGGTAAAGTATTTTTAGAAGTATAAAGTTTTAGATTAAATTTATTCCAACAAGGATAAGGAAGTTTATCTAAATTATCTATCAACTTAGGAGGTAAAAAGGGAATACGCTTGTCTTTAAATTTATCATAAAGAATTACTCCTTTTATATTTGAGAATTCTTTTTTTAAATAACATTTAATTAATGTAAATAAACTCTCTTCGCCTTCTCCAACAATAAATGCATCAACTTCACCCTTCTTGATAAAAGATTTTTGAGTCTTAAAAGAAACCATACATCTTATAGGCATCTGAGAATGATTATGCAGAAAATAACAAGAAGGTCCTCCAAATATTATGAAAATATTAGGATTTTCTTTTTTTAATCTTTTTGCTATCTCAATAGAGAATAGAATATTTGCTCCATATAAAGAAAAACCTATAATTTTATAATTTTTACTTAAAATTTTATTTACATAATTATCAATTTCTTTATTAAAATTTTTCTTAATAACATTTTCAAACAAGTCTTCCCAACTCCACAAATTGTAATTCTTCATCCTCCAAAAATTTTTCTTATCTGTTGTTGAATAAAGTTCAGCATTTATATCAAGAATATCAACATCTATGCTTTTGTTTTCTAAATAACTTGCTAAATAAGAAATCCCCAAAGGAGGAAGACTCATATCCCACATAGGTGCTATTACAAGAAGCATTTTTAAATCTTCCTTTTTGTTTTTTTTAATTTTAAAATCAACTGAAGGAAAATTAGTGGTAAAAAGAGAAAGATTTAACTTTTTGACTAGATCAATTAATTCTTTACATCTTCTAAATCTAATTTCATAAGTATTTGATCTATCTTTCATAAACCAATGAGTATCACGAATCTCTGGGTTTTGAGGAAATTCTATATTAAATTTTTCTTTTTCTATAACTAGACTTGAACCTAAAACTGCATTACACATATTAAGATTTGTGATTCCACAGATATTTTTTCTATTTCTTTTTATAAAAGTTTTCGTTTTCTCAAAATCCTCCTCATTTTCATAAGGGAATCCTACAATAAAATTAACTTGCGTATTAATTCCTACTTTTCTTGTATCCTCTAGAACCTTTTCTACCTCTTCTATTCTAAATTTTTTATTCATCAACTTAAGAATTTTATCTGATCCTGATTCTATTCCATAATTTAAAGTAATACAGCCTACATCTTTCATTTTTTTCAACAAAGAATAGTTAAGAAATCTCCAAGAAATAGCTAAAGCGATCCACTCAATTTTAAAGGGCGCTTTTATCAACAAATCGCATAATTTATGTAAAGCTTTTAGATTTGCATTAATAGCCTGATCATTAAAATAAAATTTCTTTATATTATTTTTATAATAATGGTATTCTATTTCTTTATAAATACTTTCAGGATTTCTTGTTCTTAGCTTTCCTATATAACGCCAATCATTACAAAAAGCACATTTAAATATACATCCTCTATTCATTAAAAGAGAAAGTGCTTTTTCTTTATATTTTGATAAGTCAAATTCTTGATAGGTAATTAGAGGAAAATTATAATAAGAATGCATAAATATAGGATTTACATCTTCATTATTGTTTGTAATTACTCCTTCTTTAATTTTTCCTTCTCTGATGAGTTCTGCTAAAACTTCTTCTGCTTCTCCAACTATAAAATAATCTACTAATTCTTTATCAAAATTTTTTCTCTCCAAAATATCATAAACACCTCTCCCTCCTACAATTATTTTTCTTTCTTTATCTTTCTTTCTTATTATTTTTATTACTTCTTTCGTAAATAATCTATTGGGAGCATATACCGAGAAACCTATAAATTTTGAATTACTTTTAAGTATTTTTTCTGCTGCCATCTCTATTTCTTTGTAAAGTAAAGGGTATATTTTTTCATAAAATAAACTAGGTTTCCACCATAAAAAAGAATTATCCATTTGCCATAATTTCTTAATATCATTCTCTACTCTATTATGTATCTCTATATTCAAATCCATTACTTCCGTATTTATATTTTTACTTTTTAAATAAGCACTAATTGAAGCAATTCCTAAAGGAGGAGTATTTACTCCCCATGAAGGAAGAATAACTAATAAAATATCATTCCTTTTTTTAAGTTTTTTATTTTTTTCTAAAATAGCCTCTTCACACCTCTTGCATAAAAAGTTAGAAGGCATTTCTTTACTTCCATTAATCATCTGCCAAACTTCTTTTCTCTTCCCATTCCATACACTGTATATACTTTCTTTATTTAAATCTCCCAAAATTACTTCTCTTCTCCAATCCATACAACATAGAACTACCTTTCCATCTTCTACAATATGAATCATCTCATCTGCCCATATAGATTTACAACCTACTATTTTTTCTTTATGATATATCTTATTTAGGCTTTTTACATTTCCTCCACGCGAAATAGGAGCTTCAAAAAAACTGATTCTTTCTATCCCTTTATCTCTCCAGTACTTAACTGCTCCTTCTTTTTCTTCATCTGTTAAATATTTATGTCTTAAGAAAGTTATCATTATGTATTCTTTTATATTTTTTGTTTTTTTTGCCTTTTCTATAAATTTATTAATTCTTTCAAATGCTATATCAAAGTTTATACCCATTGATTTCTCAACTGTCTCTTTTTTTATTCCATGAAAACTTATACCAATCCAGTCTAATTTTGAATTTAAAATTTTTTCTGCCATCCCATCGGTAAGTAATAAACCATTTGTTAGAATATGAACAGAAGCCCAACTAACTTTTTCTTTTGCGTAATTTATTCTTTCAATTAAATAAGGATCAGTTAAAGGTTCATTATTCATATAAAGAATTATTCTTTCTATATTCTTATAATTTGAGCATTCATCTATTATTTTTTTAAATAATTTCATATCCATAATCTTTTTAGGAAATAAATCTTTTATATCCTCATAGGGGCAAAAAATACAGGAAGCATTACATAAGGAAGTAGTTTGAATGGAAAAATATTTAGGAAAAGATAAACCCATTTTGTATTTACAATCCGGACTCCTGTTGTAAAGAATCCGGATATATTATCCTGCTATTCTATAGAATTTCCTCTGTTTACCTTTCAGGAAAAATTCTAATATCTTGAAGTTTATTTTTCCTTTGGTAACTCCTTTAATACCTCTTCTTCAATTCTCTCTTTATCGTCCTGAGTTAAAACCTCCTCCACATTGGGCGGTAAAGCACCAAATACACTCCAAGGCTCTATCTCTGCTCTCTCCCTCTCTTTAACTATCCTAATTGTCTCTAATACTAATTTTGAAAAAATAGGAACGAGCTTTTTATAAACCTCCCTATAATTTAACTCATCCACAGGCTTACCTAAATCAACTTCTCTATTCACAGCTTCAATAAAAGCTTCTGTAATCTTACTCTCATCCACCCCTTGAGCATTTCCTTTGTTCACTCCCATACTACAAACTATTGCGATCCCCATTAATGTTATCCCAATTGCTTTTCTTAAAACCATCTCTCCTCCTTTCTTTAGAAACTTTATCTCTATATACCCCCCTTAGAAACAACCACCACCTCCTTTCTCTTATGATTTTCTAAGTCTTCTGTGTATCTCTTCATTATGCATAAAATTATCACACTCTTTTATGCATCCTATATCCTTAAAATAAGCATTACTTTTTGATAAATATTTTGCTCTTGCACGGAACTCATTATATTGAGGAGAAAACCAGATATCTTTAAACGACTTTTCATTTATATTGCCCATTATCTTCTTTACGCCCCTACAGCATGGACAAACCGATCCATCAGCTAATAGTCTTGAGAATATCCATCCCACATAACAAGGGATTTTATCTATATCATCTTTATCGTATTCTCCTTTTATAAATTCTTCTTTTTTAGATAATCTTCTTATAAATCCCTCAAAAAACTCAAGTTCAATTTTATCTTTTTCTGCTTTTATTTTTATTTCTTCTGCTTTTCTAATTAAGAATTCTTTCTCTTTATCATTTAACAAAAATATCTTAATTTCATCTCTAAACACATCAGGAAGAGTAAAATAAACCGCATCTGCGCCATATTCTTTTGCAAATTCATACATTTTATCAAACTCTTTATAATTTAAATTCATTATCACATTAGAAAAAGTAACCCGAGGTTTTTTCTTTTTAATTTCTTTAAGATATAAAAGATTCTCTTTTAAATTTTCAAAATATTTTTCTGAAACAGATGGATGAGTTTTTAGATAAGTGTTTTTGTTTTCTGCCCAAATACTAATACATAACTCATCAACTTCTAAATCAACTAAACGTCTTATATCTTTTTTTGAAACTAATCCAAAATTTGTAGTAAGAGACACTAATAAATTGTTTTTTCTTGCAAACTCAACTACATCCATCAAATACTTACACATAAAAGGTTCTCCTCCTCCTGTAAATCTTATACGCTCTGTATGAATATCTTTTAAATCTTTTATTAATTTTAAAAGTGCATCTTTAGAAATTTCCTTATTGAGCCAACTTTTATCTACTTTTGAAAAAGGAGAATAAAGCCAGCAAACAATGCAATTCAAGTTACATTTATTTGTAATATCAATAACTACCTGGTTAGGACCTCTAAATGCTTTTCTTCCATGAAGAATTCCTGCCAACAGTAGGTCTTTATGGTACATTTTATATTCTTCTTTCTTGGGCTTTATTTTTCTTAAAATTTTTATGCCTCCTGCTACTGTTTTTAATAATAATTTTTCAGGATATGTTAGCATATTTATTCTCGAGTGCATCCACGTATTTCTTCCAATATCATCACAAGCTTTATAACAACCTGCCTCCTTTATATGAGGGTCATTTCCTATTAATCTAAAAAAGGGATCTTTTTTCTCATAAACTAAGGTTTTTTTTCTAAAATATTTTTGTTTATCTGAATTCCATATCTCAAAAAATCTATTCAAATACAAAGAACCCGTGGGTATACGATGAGCTTTAAGGCAAGGATGCACTTCTCCATTTGGAATTATTCTTGCAAAAAGCCAACCAACATAGCAAGGCATACTGTCAATTATGTTTTTATCATACTTTGCCTCTTTTACATTATCCTTCTGAGAAACCCTTCGCAAAAACTGCTCAAACTGAAATAAAAGTAAATCTGAGGAGAGTCTATTGTTTTTATCTAATCTTTTTTTAACATTTTCAAATTTATAAATTAACTCTCCATATTGCTTATCATTTAGTCGCAATACATCAGTAACTCCTGGTATAGTATCAACCAAAGTAAACTCTATGGATTCAGATAAAGTATCCTCTGCAAATTTAATCATTTCCTCTATTTCATGATAGTTCATATTAAAAATAACAGAATAAATTTTAATTAAAGGTTTAGTATATTTTTGTTTTTTTCTTTTATTAAGATACAAAAGAATATCTTTTACCCTAAAAAAAACATCTTCATCTCTTAAATGGACTTTTTTATAAACTTGAGGGGTTCCTGCCCATACACTTACTGTTAAAAAATCTACACCTATATCTATTAATTTATCAGCTATATCTTTATTAACTAAAGTAAAATTTGTATTTACATGAGTTATAAAACCTTTCTTTTTTGTATACTCTAAAATTTCTAAAATATTAGGATGCATAAATGGCTCGCCACTTCCTGAATAATAAATCTCTGTAGTTCGCATTGCTCTTAACTCATCTAAAACTTCTTTAACTAATGCAAAAGGAAGATATTCTTTTTTTTCTTTAAGTGTTAATCTTGGCTTTTTAAATAGAGGAGAATTACACCAGCAGGCAATACAGCTGCTATTGCAATCATTAGTTAAATCTATTTGAACATGGAAGGGACCTTTGTAAGCATGTTCTTTATCTAATATTCCCAAAATCTCTAAGTATCTGTCTTTTAAATTTGAAGGGGTAAGATTATAAAATAATTTATAGATAGCTTTTTTTAAACCCCCTTTTTTAAGAATATCTTTAAGTTTTCCGAAATAAGAAGTTTTGATATTAAATAAATTGATTCTTTCTTCTTTTTTTAAAAAAGCAAATTTTTCTATATGTGGAATACAGTTATCTGCTACAATTTTTAAAGTATGTTTTCCTTTTTTAAGATAAACTTCTCCTTCTTTAAACCACTCTGAAAAAACTTTATTCCAGCCTCCTGTAATTTTTGAAAGTCCATCTTCTTTTATAAGATTTTCATCTATAAAAATTTTAACGGGTCTTATTTGGCAAGAAGCATATTTTGCCCATAATTCATACCTTCCTCTTTCTTTTATGCTTATAGAATACACTGCATATCCTCTTTTTTCTCCCCCATCTATTATTAGTCCTTTACCAAATTCATGATTATCTCTGTTAAAATTTCCTTCAAAAAATTGAGAAGAGTTTATTACCAAAGAAAATGATTTTTTTTCTATATTCTTTTCTTTTTTATATTCTACAAATCCTTTATGGATCTCCATATTCATTCCCCAATTATCACACCCTTTTATACAGTTTATCAAAGAAAAATATTTATCTCTTTTTGATAAATTTTTAGCTTTTATTCTAAATTCATTATATTTTTCTGACCTCCAAATTTGGTCAAATGAATTTTTATATAAATTACCTAAAGCAAATTTATGAGCCTTACAACATGGAATTACATCTGCGTTTGTTAAAATACGTGCATAATACCAACCTATATAACAAGGAATACTGTCAATATCTTTCCTGTAAGTAAAATTCTGATTATCCAGATTAACTAATTTTCTTAAAAAACTTCCCACACTTAAAAGACTTAACAACTTTACATCAATCTCTCCAACCTCTTCTTTTTTATTAAAACATCTTCTTTTCAACTCACATTTTTTACAATTATCATTGAAATTAAACTTATACCAAAAATTAGAAACTCTTGTTGCATAAGGAGATTGAGTATGAAAAATTATTTTTCTTTCCCCATTAAAACCCTTAGGACATATAAGTTCTTTTGCATATCTTGTAGGTTTAAAATTCTCCTTATAATTTTTCCATATTTTTCCAAAATCCGAAAATTCTTCTTTTATAAAATCTTCCACATCTTTTTCTTTTGGAGTTCCATAATCTATTAAATCTTTTCTTTCTCTCATTTTTTTAAATATCTCAAGGATTTCTTTTTTATCTTTATCTTTTAAGGCTAAAAATTCTGTTTTATTTTCAATTATATCTATTATTTGAAATTCAACAGAATCAGCATCAACTTCTTTTGCAAAATCTACCATTTCTTCAATTTCTTTATAATTTTTGTTACAAACTACATTATAAATTTTTGTATGAGGAGAAATTGATACAGTCTCATTTTTATATTTAGATAAATTTTTTAAATTATCTGTAAGTTTTAAAAAACCACTGTAAGAAGCTGAAGGGTGCAGTTTTAAATATGTGGAAGCCTTTGCTGAAGATACACTTACTGTAAGAAGGTCTACTTTTTTGTCAACTAAAAACTTTGCTATTTTATCATTTATAAGCAAACCATTGGTAATGATATTCAAATAAAAACCATAAGATTTTATCAAATCTATAACCTCTAAAATCTTATCATACATAAAAGGTTCACCTGAACCTGAAAGAATAATTTCTTCAGTTTCTAAATCTTTTAATTCTTTTATTAAATTTTCAACTAATTTAAAAGGTAATTCTTTAAGTCCTTTTGGGAAAACTTTCTTTCTATCAAGTAAAGGTGAATGGACCCAACAGAAAATACAATTTAAGTTGCATTTATCTGTTAAATCAATCTGAACTATACGTGGGCCAACTAATACTTTTTCTTTATCTATTCCTTCAAAAATTTTCTTCCATATAGACATTTTTATATTTTTCCCAAAAATTTTTTTCTGTAAAACAAAAGATATTTGAGATACTCAAAACTTTTACAAAAAGCATAACTTAATCCTTTTTCTTTTGTATAATTTAAAAATCTTTTAAGATCCCCAAAAAATCCTCTTTTCTTTCTCTGAAAATCCTTCCATACTCTGTAAGCATATTGTTTTGCTTCCTCTAAATCTTTTGGTGATAGGTTTTGTGGTCTAAATACACAACTGTAATGCCCATCATAAAAAGACCAATTCTTTGTTAAAATTCTTCCTTCTTTATCTAAATCATCATAAAGTTTTGTTCCAGGAAAAGGAGTAATTATAGAAAATTGAACTGAATCTGGGTTGAGTTTCAATGCATAATCAATAGTTTTTTTTATAGTATCTTTTGTCTCACCTTCAAGTCCAAAACTAAAAGTGAGATGAATTTTTATTCCTAAAGATTTTGTGTGTTTAATCATTTTCTCTGCTTTTTTTAAATTTAAATTTTTTCCACATCTATTTACAATCTCCTGATCAGCATTTTCTATCCCATATTTTACAGAAAATAATCCTGCTTTTTTTAAATTATCTAATAATTCTTCGTCCATCAAATCTGCTTTTGCCATTATTGCCCAAGGAATTTTGTTTAGGTCTCTCTTTATAATTTCTTTACATAAATTCAAAATCCTTTCTTTTCCTATATTAAAAGTATCATCATCAAAGTAAATAGATTTAAATCCAAATTTTTCTACCATATACTGTATCTCATCTACAACATCTTTTATATTTCTTGCTCTATATTTTTTCATAAATACAACCTGAGGCCAAAGACAAAAATTACAGGAGAAAACACAACCTCGTGAAGAAAGCATCTGAACCGAAGGATAAGGGATGTTTCCTGGCATATCCCAATAGTTATAAATAGGAAGTTCTTCTCTCTCTGGCCAAGGAAGTAGGTTTATATCTATTAATTCTTGAGGGGGGGTCTTTATTATATCTGAACCTTCTCTAAAAATAACTCCTTTAATGTTCTTTAAATCTTTTTTCTCTTTTAACGCTTTTATCAAATTCAAAAGTGCAAATTCATACTCTCCATAAATAACATAATCAACAAAAGGAATGTTCTTTAAAAACTCCTTACTATAAATTAATGGGTTTGGCCCACATAGAATAATTTTCCCTAAAGAAGAAAGCTTTTTTGTCATCTCTAAATCATCATAAAAAGAAGGAACAGAAGTCTCAATTACAAAAATGTTGTATTCTTCCCTTATAATTCTTTTTAAGAGTTTCTCAAAGCTTACTTTCTCTGCAATAGCATCAATTATATGAGCATCGATATTATGGTTTTTTAAAAGGCTCGTTGCATAAGCTAAAAAAAATGGGAAAGGCAAATAATTCCCTTCGGAATCATCTTTTATATGTGGCCAACGAGAGCCTGCTCTTACTCCCCATTTTCCTTCTTTTTGCCAGGGGAGATTTAAGAGTAATACCTTTAACTTTTCTTTTTTGAATCCTTTTCTTCTCAAATCTTTTTTCATTTTTAAACTGCGTGGTATCTCTAATCTTTCATCCAAAATTTCTTCTTCTTCAAATAAACTAAGCTTTCCTGAAAAAGTATGATAATATGCCGGCAAAAATTCTTTTATATCTTTGCTTCTAAATCCAACAACATATGCGCCTATTATCTGGGGAGACACTTGAACAAAAGGAAGAAATTTTTTATTTAAAGATTCCATTGTAAAAGAAGGAAGAAGCTTTTCTTGAGCACAGAATCTTACTCCTACCAAAGAAGAGGGAAGAGAAGTAATATGTAAATTGCACCAATCTTTACCTAATTTAACAAAATTTCCCTCTACATACTCACATATCCAATTTTTATAATAAGGCTGAAGCAAACATAAAATTCTTACTTCATCTATAAAAATCCATTCCTCTATTTGTGTATCTATCTGCCAATATATCTCTTTCTCTGCAGGAAATTTTAAACTCCAAATCTGAGAAAGAGGCAACTCTTTAAATACTATTTTCAATACAACATTATCTCCTTTTTTCTCTATTACCTTCCAATCTGCTTTTGAAGAATCTGTCCACAAGCCTGCAGTATTAATTGCTACATTTAAACCGATATTTTTTGTAATCTCAAGATTACTCCAGAAAATACTTATACCTTTTTGAGCAAAAACTATTCTTGTTCTACCTTTAACTAACTCTTTAACTTTCAATTTCAATCACCCCTTCAAAATAAGAATATTTACCTGGAGATTTTTTTTGAATATTTGACCTTTGATATTGGATTAATCTTGCTTTATAAAAATAATCACTGTTTCCTATTATTGCTCTAAAAGATTTTTCTTCAGATTTACATTCAAACAACACTTTTGGAAGTTCTTCCGTTTCACTAAAGACCTCTATTCTTTCTGATTTCCCATACCAAAATCTAAAAGGCAAAATATCATAATCTTGAGGAAATTCATCAAGAAATTTATTTTGAATTAATCTGGGTATCCTCCAATCTTCATACTTTAAAGAAAGCATAATACTTGCTTGCTCTATCTCTAAATCAACCTCTTCATAAATCTCTATATCTATTTTCCAGTATATCAAATTTTCTTTTTTCAGTTCTATATTCCAAATTTGTGAAATAGGAAGATATATCCAATCACCATGTAAAGTTAACTTATCTTTTTCTTTTTTAACTATCTCCCACTTTGCTTGATAAGAATCATACCAAACACCAGAAGAACGTAAAGATGTGTAAACTCCTAAACCTTGGGTTATTTCTTTTTCCTTCCAGAATATTTTGGTTCTCCCTTCATCAAAAATAAACTTCAAATTATTTTTACTTATCTCAACCCTTTCTCTAAATTCAGCTTCTTTTAAGTTAATAGCTTTACCAAAAATAATTTTAGATAAAAAATGAATGTATTTGCCAGGATAAAAATAATTTTCTTTTTTTGAAATCATAGAAGAAAAATTAAGACAAATATACTTATCCTTTTTATTTTTATATACGCCCAAAATTTGTCCATAAGGTTGACATAAAGTTTCAAAATATAAATTTGGGACTGAAAGCTTATCTTTCTCCCTTAACATTATTTTAGAAACTTTATTATCTTCCAATCTTATAGGAATTATATCACCATAATGTTGACTCAAAAAATATCCTTCCTTATAAGCAGTAATCCATTTTTCATATTTATCAAATACTTCTAATCTTAAATCTCTATTGAGTAAAGTAAAGAATGCGGTTGGACTTAACTTAATTTTAATTTCTAAAACATTATCTTGGCAACTTAAATGCCAGATTTCTGAAAGAAACTTTTCGTATTTTAAAATTAAAACTAACTCTTTTTCAGATCTTTTCTCTATCTGCCATGAAGAATCGAAAGAATGAACCCATCCTTTTTCCTTTAAACATATCGCTGTATACAATCCTTTATTCTTAGTAATTTCTAAATCTTTATAATAAATCCTTACTGCTTTCTTTTCTATATCTGTATATACCTTTAAATCTCTGGAGGTTAAAGTTCTTTGAGAAAGGATTTTTAATTGTTCTTTTTTAATGTAGTTTTCAATTAAACTTTCTTCTTCTAAAAATTTAAGTTGCACAGAAAAAGAAGGATTTTTCTGATTAAAAGACGAAGTAGCTAATTGTAAAACACGAGAGCATAAACTACTATCACTATTTTGAATAAAGACTTGAAGTCTATTTTTATTTTCTAAAACGACTGCAGGATAATCCTCTTTTTTCCTTACACCTATTAATTCAGCATAAACATTTTTTAATTTCATCTCCTGCCATAAATCAAATCCCTCAGGGAAATTTTCTTGCTGAGCCCTTGAAAAGAAAGATTTGTATTTTTCAGATAGAAATATACCGAATTTAAATAATTTAAGGTTAAGTGGGCTTTTTATTTCAGATTCTATTTGCCAGAAAAGGGAATTATCTTTAAGAGTAATTTCCCATTTCTGGTTAATTTTTAGCTTTTCCCAATTAAGTTGCAAAATAAGCATAGAGTTTTTTCTTTCTATTTGCCATTCAGCTTCTGAATTTCCATGCCAATTATTATCTATTAAAAAAGAAGTATGTAAACCAACCGCTTCAGTAATTTCTAAATCTTTATAATAAATCCTTACTGCTTTCTTTTCTATATCTGTATATACCTTTAAATCTCTGGAGGTTAAAGTTCTTTGAGAAAGGATTTTAGATTCCAATTTCTCTTTTTTATTTTCAATATATTTTTCAAACTCATCTTCTTCAGAGATTATTTTAATATCTATAATAAGTTTGTTATTATTTAAAGGTAATTGAACAATGCGGGCTTCTTCTTCATAGCCTGTGTTAAAAATCTTAATTTGATCACTGTTATCTCTTCTTTCAAAAATAAGATAAGGAAAATTTTGAGTATTTTCTGGTTTAATACCTATTACTCCTTCTGGACAGGTATCTAAACCTAAATTTTGAAATTCTGTTTTAGAAATAAAAGGAGGGAACTCTTTTTCCTCTTTTAAAGTTATCCATTTTTTATATTCAGGAAGAATGGAAAAATCTAAATGAGGTTCTTTAGCTCCACTTATTTTTATCTCCAAGTGCAAATAACTTTTTTTTAATTGAATATTCCAAATTTGAGAAAGAGAATTTTTCTGATCCTCACCTTCAGCTATGATCTTGTTAAAACCTGTCTCTTTTATTCTCCAAGAAAGATTTAAAGAAGAAATCCAACTGTTAATTAAAGGATTAAAATAAAAAATACAGCTGTTTCTTTTGGTAATAGAAAAATCTTTATAGCTTATACTAATCCTTCCATTATTAAAAATAATCCTCAAACCATTTTCTTCTAAAATACTTATACCTTTTTTATCTCCTATAGTTTCTAAATATCTAAAGATTGTTTTTTGAGGAATTCCTTCGTAAACAATTTTACCTTTCTCTAAAAGAATTACCCGATCACATAATTTGCTTATCATATTCATATCATAACTTACTAAAATAATAGTCTTTTTTTCTCTCTTCAATTCAAATATTTTATTAATACATTTTTCTTGAGCTTCCTTGTCTCCTACAGCTAAAATATCATCAATAAGAAGAATATCTGGGTCAGCATGAATAGCTAATGAAAAAGCTAACCTTAAGAACATGCCTTGAGAATAATATTTTATAGGAGCGTAAATAAACTTTCCTAATCCAGAAAATTCTATAATTTTTTCTATCCTCTCATTTAAACTTTCTTTATCTAATCCATAAGTATGAGCATTAAGAATTATATTCTCTTTGCCTGTAAATTCAGGATTGAAACCTACTCCTAATTCCATAATTGTAGCTACTCTTCCTTTCACAACAATCTCACCTCTATCAGGAATAAGCATTCCCGCAATAAGTTTTAAAAGCGTAGTTTTTCCTGCTCCATTAGCTCCAATTATCCCTAAAGCTTCTCCTTTTTTAACTTCAAGATTGATATCCTCTAATGCCCAAAATTCTTCTCGCCAAATTTCCTTCTGAGAAATAAATTTTATGCTATATTTTTCCCAGACATTCTTAAGTTCTACTACATTCATATTCTTTTTAATAGAAGTTTCTCTTTTTTAATAAAAAAAGAATAGCCACCAATAAAAGAAAGTAAAGAAATAAATAGTATTATAAATATATCTGAAAAAGAAAGAAATTCTCCTTTAAAAAGAGCTTTCTGATAGGAGATTATATAATAAGTTAAAGGGTTAAAAAGACATATCCACCTGTAAGGAAATCTTAAAAATTCAATGGGATAAAATATAGGAGTAAGCCAAAACCAAATCATTAATCCTATAGATAGAAAGCAAGATACATCGCGCAAAAAAACATTTAAAACAGAAAATAGAAATCCTAAGCCACTTAAAAAAAGAAGATGAAGCAGGAATATCAAAAATAAAAGAGGTAGCATCAATAATACTTTGAGATTGAAAATAATGAATAGAGGCAATAAAACAGATAATCCAAGAAGAAAACTAAGGAAATTACTTAGAATAGAAGAAAGAGGAATAAACTCTATAGGAAAAACTGCTTGTTTTAATATCTGAGAGTTAACCAAAAAGGAATCTGTTGTTTCAAAAAGTGCATTAGAAAAAAATATCCAAGGTAAAATCCCAGAAAGAGCAAAAAGAGCAAAATTCTTAATACTAATATTAAAAACGACACTGAAGACAAAATTAATACTTATTGCTAAAATTAAAGGAGTAATAATAGCCCACCATATACCTAACATAGAACCAGAATACTTTGTTTTTAAATTTTTAACTGTTAACTCTTTTAGAATATTACGATAAAAATAAATCTTCTTAAATCTTTTAAAAATTTTCATTTATAAATTTTGAAAATTTTAAACTCTCTAATATTACATCTTCCATAGACATATATTTCCAGCTTCCAAATCGCCCTATACAAAAAATCTCATATTTTTTAAAGTAATTTAAAATTTTCTCTCGAGCTTCTTCCCAATCCAAATCATAAACAGGATAAGCATATTTTATATCGTTAATAGCTGTTTCTTTTATATTTTCTCTTTTCTCAATTATTCCTATTTTTAGCAAATCTTCAACTATTCTTACAACTATCTTTTTTTTATCTATAGGTTTATTTTGGGAATAAGAGACCTCTGTATATAAAGAAGTATAAGAGGAATTTTGGAAAAAATTGTTAAAAAAACCTGTTCTATAAAAACTAATCTCTTTTTCAGGAAAATATATCCAATGCCATTGTTTAGATTTTTCTCTTACTCCCAAATTAAGATTAAAAATAGAAATCCATTTCAATTTCTTAAAAAACTTTAAAATAAAATTTGGAAAATTTAAAATTCTGGGTAATTCTGGTAAAGGTAACGTAGAAATCA
>Ga0190286_1000459_pt1 | contig 16771 bp, 13 predicted proteins | sample 48691834_MG_FD_183241 | JGI IMG/M metagenome (GOLD analysis project Ga0190286, IMG submission 183241) | Hydrothermal vent microbial mat bacterial communities from Southern Trench, Guaymas Basin, Mexico - 4869-18-3-4_MG | ecosystem: Environmental > Aquatic > Marine > Hydrothermal vents >... | reverse complement strand
TTATGGCCTTAACCAAGCCGCCTCCCTTAATTGCTTCAGAGAATACCTTGACATTAGAGTGAGAAAAAATCTTTGTAACATCCTTAAGTCTTAGGTCAAAGCGTGTATCTGGCTTATCTGAGCCATAAAGCCCTATGGCCTCTTCATAGGTAAAGCAAGGAAAGGGTATACTCACTTCTATATCAAATATCTTCTTACACAGCTCTTTTATTAGACCCTCACTAATGGCCATAATGTCTTCCTCTTTCACAAAAGACATCTCTAGATCTATCTGGGTAAATTCTGGTTGCCTATCTGCCCTCAAGTCCTCATCACGAAAACAGCGAACAATTTGAAAATATCTATCTAATCCAGCAATCATTAAAAGTTGTTTAAACAACTGAGGGGATTGAGGAAGGGCATAAAATTTACCTGGATTGAGCCTGGATGGTACCAAAAAGTCCCTTGCCCCTTCTGGGGTGCTTTTTGCAAGAAATGGTGTCTCAATCTCTAAAAAACCATGGTCACTGAGATATTGGCGTACTATTTGGGTAGCTAGATGCCTCTTAATAAGATTATTTAACAATTTTGGCCTACGAAGATCCAAATACCGATAAGAAAGTCTAGTAGCCTCAGCTACCTCTACAGAGTCCTCAATAAGGAATGGGGGTGAAAATGAACTATTAAAAATCCTTAGTTCATTAACCATAACTTCTACATAACCAGTAGGGAGTTTTGGATTCTCCATTCCTTCTGGCCTTTGGCGCACCTTTCCTTTTATAGCCAAGACCCATTCTGATCTTAAGGCATGTGCCTTTCTATGGGCATTTATACTTACTTCTGGGTTAAACACAATTTGGGCAATGCCTGTCTTATCACGTAAGTCAATAAATATTACTCCACCGTGATCCCTCCTTCTCTGAACCCAACCCATTAGGGTCATCTCTTGCCCAATGTGGTATTCCCTTAATTGCCCACAATAATGGGTGCGATGCCAGTTGCCCAAAGTATCTAGCTCGATCAATTTTCCTCCCCTTTGTCAAAATGTCAATTGGTTACCCGCCCCTTTCCTCCCCCTTCAAGGGGAAGGTTACCTGCCCGCTAATGCCTGAGCACCCGCCTGCCACTGCGAGGCACAAGCGGGCAGGTGGCAGGCGGGGGTGGGGGGTTTTTGAATCATTTTTGCTATTTAATTAAATCTAAAATTTGCTTAAATTCTGGTGCATCTTTGGTCTTTAATAAACCTAACAAAACCATCTCTCCATTGACAACCCATGCACCAATCTTATCCATTAATTTTATAGCATTTTGAGCATGAATGGCATTACGCGAAGAAACACATTCTAAGGGAATATATACTCTATACCCATCCTCTAATAAATCATAACAAGTTTGAAAAACGCAGACATGAGCTTCTATACCTAAAAGAAAAATGCTCTTTTTACTCCACCTGTTTAAACAGGCCTTTACAGACGGAATATAGCCAGAAAAGCTAGTTTTGGAATAGATGTTGTTATTAGGAATAAGTCCAGAAATCTCTGGTATAATATGCCCAAGTCCTTTGGGATATTGCTCGGTGGCCAACATAGGCAACCCTAAGACTTTACAACACTTTAAAAATTTAGTAGTTTCCTGTATTAGTTGTTCACTCCTATCCATTACTTTTAATAACTTTTCTTGCATATCTATTACAAGTATCGCTGTGTCTTCCCTTTTTAAAAACATAATTCCTTAGTAAGCGTTCACAGGTTCATCAGGCTGCAGGCCTCAACCCCTGCTAGATTCAAGCAGGGGTTGTAGCTTATGTCCTGCAGCTTTTCTCTAACCTTGAACCCTTAAACCCGTGAACGGTTACATTCCTTATTAAAGTAATGGTTTCATTTTTGCAAAATTTGACTGATTTTATAAAGGAAAAGACGAATGTCAAGGAGGGAGGAATTATCTTAGAATACTACTGCACTAGCCTGGGTTGCTCTGAAGCATGTGTCTCAATAGGTTTTGGTTTTATAATAGTCTCTTTTATAGGAAGTTCTGAACTTAATGCCTCCTTCAGTACCTCATCCATATGGCTAATACCAACAATTTCTAGTGTCTTTAGGATCTTATTTGAGATTTCCTTCAAATCCTTCTTATTCTCTTTTGGGATTATGACCTTTTTAATACGCCCCCTATGGGCAGCCAATAACTTCTCTTTTAAACCGCCAATGGGCAAGACCTTACCACGAAGGGTGATTTCCCCTGTCATGGCCACATCCTTTCTCACTGCCACCTTGGTTAAGGCAGAAACCAAAGCAGTGGCCATAGTGATTCCTGCAGAAGGCCCATCCTTAGGAACAGCACCCTCTGGCACATGGATGTGGACATCGTATTTTTCATAAAAATTTGGTTCTAGGCCTAAACTAACTGCCCTTGAACGTACATAACTCAAGGCTGCCTGGGCTGATTCCTGCATCACTTCACCTAATTTCCCTGTAACAATCAATTTGCCCTTTCCAGGCATGACAGCCACTTCGCTCTGTAGCAACTCACCACCAAGTTCTGTCCATGCAAGTCCAATAGCTACACCTATTTCGTCTTTTTCTTCTCTTTGGCCAAATCGGTACTTTGGCACCCCTAAGTATTTATTTAGTGTTGCTTTAGTAATGTGTATTGTTGTTTGTGACCCTTTCTTTACTATCTCTTTAGCAACCTTGCGGCAGATAGAGGCAAAACACCTTTCCAGATTTCTTACACCTGCCTCCTTGGTATAAGAGCGAATAATTTCATATATAGCACTGTCTGAATAGGAAATTTGATCTGGTTTAAGACCGCATTGTTTAATTTGTCTTGGGACTAAAAACTTCCTAGAAATGTGGTACTTCTCAACGTCTGTATAACCTGGTAACCTAATGACTTCCATACGATCCTGTAAGGCCCAGGGAACGGTATATAAGGTATTACCTGTGGTAATAAAAAATATCTCAGATAGGTCATAGTCTACATCTAAATAGTGATCATTAAAGGCAAAATTTTGTTCTGGGTCCAGGACCTCTAAAAGGGCTGCTGCAGGATCCCCTCTAAAATCTATCCCTAGCTTATCAATCTCATCCAGGCAAAACACAGGGTTGTTGGTCTTCACCCTGCGTAAAGATTGAATGATCTTCCCAGGAAGCGCCCCAATATAAGTCCTCCTGTGCCCTCTGATTTCAGCCTCATCGCGCACGCCGCCTAAAGAGATACGCACAAATTCCCTGCCTGTAGCCCTAGCTATTGATCTTGCCAGTGAAGTTTTGCCCCCACCCGGTGGGCCTATAAAACAGAGAATGGTACCTTTTACCTTTTTAGCCAGGTGTTGTACAGCCAAATATTCCAGGATGCGTTCTTTGGGTTCTTCCAAAGCATGATGATCTTCATCCAAAATATGTTTGGCTTCATCAAGATCAAGCTTCACCTTAGCCTTTTTATTCCAGGGCAGGGAAATAAACCAGTCTATATAATTCCTTATCACTGTAGCCTCAGCAGACATAGGAGCCATCATTTTCAGTTTTTTAAGCTCATGCAATGCCTTACGTTTAGCCTCTTTAGACATGGGTTTGGCCTTGATCTTCCTTTCCAATTCCTTGATTTCATTCTTGGATTCCTCGCCTTCACCCATTTCTTTTTGGATGGCCTTCATTTGCTCAGTGAGGTAATATTCTTTTTGTGTCTTTTCCATCTGCTTTTTAACACGGGACTTAATGCGTTGTTCTGCCTTTATAACTTCAATTTCGCCACGTATAAGACCCAGGACTAACTCCATTCGTTTATTAATATTAAATGTTTCTAGCAGTGGCTGTTTCTGTTCTACTTTAATAAACAGGTGAGCCGCTATAGTATCGACTAATCGGGAGGGTTCTTCAGTAGCTGTGACCATATTTAATGCCTCATTGGTGATTTTAGGATTTAATTTAGCATATTCCTCAAAGGCATAAGTTAGGGAACGAACAAGGGCCTTAGCCTCTATTGTGGGAATATAGGACTCTTTTATCTTTTCTATCTCTGCTAAGAAAAAGTCTTGATTAGGCAAATATTTGATAATACGCCCTCTTTGCCTTCCCTCTATAAGTACTTTTAATGTACCATCGGGTAATTTCAAAAGCTGCAAAATGTTTCCTATAGTGCCTATGCTATAAAGGTCTTTCTCTTTAGGTTTATCTATTGGGGCCCTTCTTTGTGAGACCAAAAAAATGGTTCGGCCTAAGGTCATAGCATACTCTAGGGCTGCAATAGAACATTCCCTTCCTACAAAAAGCGGAGTGATCATATAAGGAAAAATTACTACATCTCTCAGAGGAAGTAGTGGAAGGTTAATAATCTCTCTCTGCGAATTATCTGTTTTGTTACGCTTAAAAAAGGACATCAAACCTCCTGGTTATTATTTATAATCACTTTTCCCTATAAAAGGAAGGCTCAAAATCAGGCTGTTTCTGCCTTGTTTCCATACACAATAAGTGGTGATTTCCTATTAAAAATTACATCCTCATCAATTACACATTCTTTAACATTTTCTAAATCTGGCAAAATGAACATAGTATCTAAAAGTACATTTTCAATTATATTTTTTAGCCCTCTTGCCCCTGTATTACGCCTTATAGCCTCCTTGGCAATTCCCTGCAGGGCTGAATCAGTAAATCTTAATGTTACATTTTCTATCTTAAACAATCTTTGATACTGACGTACCACAGAGTTTTTAGGCCTAACAAGGATATCCACTAGATCTTTTTTAGTCAAGTTATCAAGGACAGCAGTAACAGGAAAACGACCTACAAATTCAGGAATCATCCCATATCTAATAAGATCCTCTGGCTGAACCTTTTCCAAAATCTCACCTATCCTCTTATCCCTTTTACCTAGAATCTCTGCTCCAAATCCTAAGCCTTTACTGTCAATACGTGCTCGCACAATATCTTCTAAACCCACAAATGCCCCTCCACATATGAAAAGGATATTAGTAGTATCTACCTTCAAAAATTCCTGTTGTGGATGTTTCCTGCCTCCTTTAGGAGGGATATTGGCTACAGTCCCCTCCACAATCTTTAAGAGTGCCTGTTGCACTCCTTCACCTGAAACATCACGGGTAATAGAAGGCCCTTCTGTCTTGCGGGCTATTTTATCTATCTCATCCACATAAACAATACCCTGTGATGCACGTTCAATATCATAATCTGCTGCCTGAAGCAGATAAAGAACAATATTTTCTACATCCTCTCCCACATAACCTGCTTCTGTTAGAGTAGTAGCATCTGCAATGGTAAAGGGTACATTGAGAAATCTGGCCAATGTTTGGGCCATTAAGGTCTTACCACAACCTGTAGGCCCAATAAGTAGGATATTGCTCTTCTGCAACTCCACACTATCTAATTCTGAGTGACTGTAAATGCGTTTGTAATGATTATAAACGGCTACAGAAAGAACCTTCTTGGCCCTTTCCTGGCCAACTACATATTCATCCAAAAATGCCTTTATTTGTGCAGGCTTTGATAAATTATGACTTAGACCTGATTCTTGGGGTTCATATTCCTCAGCCAAAATCTCATTACAAAGTTCAATGCACTCATCACAAATATAAACAGAAGGCCCAGCAATAATCTTCCTTACTTCGTCTTGGCTTTTACCACAAAATGAGCAACACAACTTTTTTTCTCTAGATATATTTCGACGTGCCATTTAAATACCCCCTGAGGCAGCAACAGCTATCTTTTCTGGCTCTCTCCTTGAAATTACTGCATCAATTATACCATATGCTCGGGCCTGCTCGCCACTCATATAGAAATCCCTCTCTGTATCTTGTTGAATCTTTTTTAGAGGCTGGTCAGTGTGTTTAGACAAAATTTGATTTACAACCTCTCTCAAACGTAAAATCTCTCGCGCCTGAATCTCGACTTCAGCGGCTTGCCCTTGAAAGGCCCCCAAAGGTTGGTGGATCAATATCCGGGCATTAGGCAAGGCATATCTTTTACCCTTTGTCCCAGCCGCAAGCAGGACGGCTGCCATGCTAGAGGCCTGCCCTATACAATAGGTGCAAATGGGAGGTTTAATGTACATCATAGTATCATAGATAGCCAATCCTGCAGTAATAATTCCACCTGGTGAATTTATATAAAAATTGATATCCTTGTCAGGGTCTTGTGATTCTAAAAAAAGTAGCTGGGCAATTATAAGATTTGAAATCGCATCCTCTATAGGATCACCTAAAAATATAATACGGTCTTTTAGAAGACGTGAATAAATATCATAAGCCCTTTCTCCGCGTCCTGTTTGCTCAATAACAATAGGAATAAGACTCACTTTTCAATACTCCTTTCTGCAATTTTGGTATGATCTCTAAGGAAATTCAATGTTTTTTCCTCTAATATATGTTCTCTCAACCTTTGTTCTGCATAAGAATTTTTAAGGGATTCTACATTGGTCTTTAATTGAGCAGCCACTGCTGATAAATTCTCCTCTAACTCCTTTTCAGTTGACTGAATATCCTCCATCTCGGCAATTTTGTTTAAAATTAACCGTCTTTTGACTTTTTTTTCAGCCAATGGACGTAGGTTTTCTTTTGTTTTTTTAAAGTCTAAACTCGCTTTGGCTTGTGGAGAAAGCGAATAAGTAGCTCTGTTTATCATGGCCTGCATCTCTTGCTCTGTTAACCCCTCTGGTATCTCTATCTCTGTTTTTTCCATTAATTGCTTAACGATTTCGTTTTTAATGTATATATCTCTATCTACTTTTGCCCGTTCTTCTATAGTTTTATAAAGGGCCTTTCTCAATTGTTCTAAGTTCTCATAGTCTCCAACTTGTTTGGCAAACTCATCATCGATTTCTGGTAAAATTTTCTCCTTAATATCTTTTACTTTAATTCTAACCTCAACTTCCTTATCAGCCAAATTTGGATTTTGATGATCTTTTGGAGATTTAATTTTAATAATCCTTTCTTCCCCCTTTTTTGCCCCTAACAATGACTTTTCCATATCTTGACTCAATTGCTGGTTGCCCAATTCTACCATAAAATTTTCAGCTTTAAGCTCTTTCATAGGTGTTTCTCCAAGATAGCCCTGGAAATCAATGATGGCATAGTCCCCTAATTTTAAAGGTCTATCCTCCTTGATATTTGCAATTTCTGCATGAGTTTCCCTTAGCTTCTCCATCTCTTGATTTATGGCCTCTTCATTAATATTTAATGGAGGTACTTCCAATTCTAAACCCTTATATTCTTCTAACTTAATATCGGGCATTATCTCTAAAGTGGCTGTGTATTTAAATGCCTTACCTTCTTCTAAGACCTCGGGGTCAATTGTGGGTTCAAACAGGGGTTTTAGCTTTGCCTCATCCAAGGCCTCTTGATAGGTTTGTTCAATGAGTTTGAGCATGGCTTGACTTATAACATCTTGATGATAAAGCCGCTTTAAAATGGAAATGGGTACCTTCCCAGGACGAAAGCCCTTCACTTTTGCTTGCTTTCTTAACTTTTGACAAATCACCTCTATTTCTGCATTGACTTTCTCTCTTGGTATCACCACTTCTAACTTGCGCTTTACGCCACTTAATTCTTCTACCCGAATCTCCATAAACCCTCTGGTGCGAGAGGCGGGATTTGAACCCGCACGGTTGCCCACAGGATCCTAAGTCCTGCGCGTCTGCCAATTCCGCCACTCTCGCTTCAATTAACATATCCTATTTGTTTAGCTAAGTCAAGATATACCAATTTCTTTCTTGCATCCTATATGCTTTCACTATATCATTTTGAAAACATGCCTTTTCTTACTGCCTTTATCCTTATCGGTCTGGCCACTACCCTGGGTCAAGTGCTATTTTTAAGAGAACTTATAGTACTTTTCTGTGGCAATGAACTTACTATAGGTATTGTCTTAGCAAGCTGGTTACTGTGGACAGGCCTGGGGAGCATATTTGCAAAAAGGATTAAAAGAAATGCCTTTACTTATTTTTCTTTACTTATTTCCATTTGGGCTGTGACTTTACCCATTTGTATCTTCTTAAGCAGGGTAGCCAAGGTATATATCCATGTTGGTGAAATCCCATCTTTATTTAAAATAATTTTTTTAAGCATCCTTCTTTTAATACCTTATTGCATCCCTATAGGGGCGGCCTTTACCCTTGGATGTAGCTTTTTAAGAGATTTTTTAAAGAAAGAGAAAAAGATTATTACATATGTTTACTTAGGAGAGGCCATTGGTGCTACCCTAGGTGGTCTTATCTTTTATTTCTTTTTATTGCCACGATTTCAATGCCTTCAAGTGGCACTCTTTCTCTCCATTTTTATGGTTTCTTGTGCATTGCTTTTGACAAGGTATATGAAAATTAGCTTATATTTCAGATTATTAAATATCCTTCTTTTATGTATATTTTTAATAGGGGGTTTTGGCTGGAAACACTTAGAGATAAAAAGTAGGGGTCTTGAATGGAGGCCTTATAATATAATGGCCTCAAAGGATACAATATATGGACACCTTACATTCCTAAGACACTTAAATCAAATCAGTCTCTATGAAAGTGGACTTTTAGGTTTTACTTATCCAAATCTGGCTGTAGCCGAACACTCTGTACACTTTGCCCTTTTAGAGCACAAATTGCCAAAATCTGTGCTGCTTATTGGTGGAGGACTCTCAGGCAGCCTAAATGAGATACTAAAGCATCCTTCCATTAAAAAAGTAGATTATGTAGAGCTAGACCCAGAACTTATTAGGTTGGGGCTTAAACTTTTGCCAAAGGAGGCAGTATCAGCCTTAAATGATCTTAGAGTAAAGGTATTTTATGTTGATGGAAGGCTTTTTGTCAAAAAAGCCAAAGAAAAATATGATGTAATAATCCTTAACCTGGCAGACCCTTTGACTGCTCAGTTAAATAGGTTTTATACAAAAGAATTTTTTAATGAAGTAAAGGAAATTTTAAATAAAGACGGAATATTTTGTTTTGGTGTCTCTTCTTCAGCCAATATCATTGGACTAGCCCAGAGGGCATTTTTAAGAACCATTTATTTTACACTAAGTAGTGTATTTTCTGATGTAATTGCCTTTCCTAATGACACCGCCTATTTTTTATCAAGCCCTTCTAAAAATATATTATCAGAAAAATCAGAATTACTAGGAGAACGTCTAAGGGAGCGTAAGCTTAACCTAAAGTATGTAAGGGATTATTATCTCAAATTTGACCTCTCTCCTTTAAGGATAGCATATCTTAAATCTATCTTAAAACAAAAAGACCACCAGGCCCGGGGCACGAGCGGGCAGGTAATAAACACAGACCTTAAACCTAGTTGTTATTTTTATAGTATGGTGCTGTGGGGTACTACCCATTTCCCTGCGTTAAGAGAAACAATACTGAAACTAAGGCACTTGAGACTATTTCATTTAATAATAGCCATCATTTTAATAGCTATGCTCTTTTACCTTTTAAGCAAACGCTTCAAACAATTGCCTTTAATCAATGCAGTAGGGGTAACAGGCTTTACAGAAATAAGCTTAGAAGTGGTAATTTTGATTAGCTTTCAGGTATTTTATGGCTATGTCTATCATCAACTGGTGATACTTATTACTGCCTATATGTTAGGCCTTGCCTTGGGAAGTCTTATCATGCATAATTTATCTGTAAAAAGGCCTTTAAAATGGCTCTTATCCCTTCAGGCAGGGTTAGGTGTATTTTGTGCCTTGCTTATAGGCGTTATCTTTTTACTTTATATACATAAAGAATTGGCCCATCATAAATTTATTACCCATGTATTCTTTCCCATGGTACTGGTTATAGCCGGTATGTTAGGAGGAATGCAATTTTTGGCTGCTAGTGAATCTTATATAACTTCAGGTAAGAAGGTAAGAGAGACTGCAGCAATACTTTATGGAACTGATTTAATAGGCTCAGCTACAGGTGCATTCCTTACAAGCCTTATATTACTGCCTGTATTGGGCATTCCGGCTACACTTACAGCACTGGCCTCTCTTAATCTCTTTTCCTTTCTGCTCCTTTTCTCCTCTATAGACCAGATACCAGGGATAGGATGACCACAATAGGCGCAGTGTCCATTATTTAATTTTACCTCCTGAATGCGGTAACCAAGGCGCCAAATGATGAGCTTTTTGCAATTTGGGCAATATGTATTCTCACCAGGATGACCAGGTACATTGCCAATGTAGACATATCTTAAGCCCCCCTTCAATGCCAGTTCTCTTGCTTTTTCTAATGTTTCAACAGGTGTAGGAGGAAGATTTTTTAATTTATATTGGGGATAAAAGCGGGTAAAGTGTAGTGGTACATCAAGCCCCAGGTTTTTCTTTATCCAATAAACCATATCTTTTATCATGTTTAAATTATCATTTTTTGTAGGAATCACTAAATTGACAATCTCTGTATGAATCCCTTCTTCCTTTAAGATTTTTAATGTATTTAATACAGGCTCTAAAGTTCCTTCGGTCATTTCTCTATAGAATTTTTCACTAAATCCTTTTAAATCAATACAGGCAGCATCCAAATATCTACAGAGTTCTCTTAACGGCTTTTCATTTATATATCCATCTGAATGGTAAACATTTAATATATTTTCTTTATATGCTAGTTTTCCTATATCATACATATATTCATAAAATATTGTAGGCTCTACATAAGTAGAGGCAATGGATGAGCAGCCAAACTGTTTTGCTAATTTAATTACCTTTTCTGGTGGCAATTCATAATTAAATGTCTCTTCAGGTCTTGCCTGGGAGATCTCCCAATTTTGGCAGAATTTACAATCAAAATTACAGCCTGCAGTAGCCAAAGAAAATGCACTGCTATTTGGTAAGACATGAAAAAATGGCTTTTTCTCAATGGGGTCAACATGAACTGCACAGGGATTTCCATAGACAAGGCTATAATAAATACCCTCCCTGTTTTCCCTTACCTCACAATATCCCCTTTTCCCTTCTTCTACTACACAATATCTTGGGCAAAGGGTACACCTGATTTTCTTGTCCTTTAATGGCTTAAAATATGGGGATTTTTTTATCTTTATAAACCCCTTTTTAAAACCTTCTCCTTTTGCTGATGGAACCAAAGAAAAAGGGGCAGTAATAGATACTATAAAGTACCCACTTTTCTTTAAAAATTCCCTCCTTGAAAACCTCATTTTATATCCTCTTCACTAAATACACTGGCTGAAAAGCGGAATATCAAGGCACCTTCTTTCCAGCAAGAAGAGGAAAGTCCTGCCTTTTTGCAGGTCAATTCCAAAAATTTAATACGGTCAAGGCGAAGCTCTGTAGCCACTTGGGGCAAAAGTAATCCTTGATGCTCATCTTTTTTTATAATAAGGCCATCTCTGCCAATCTTTATTTCATTAATATTGTTTACAGGCACAGGTGGCTCTAATATAGAGATTTCAATGTTTATCTCCTTCAGTTCCTCTTTCCTTAAAGGAGGAAACCTTGGGTCAGCAAAGGCCGCCTGGAGGGCGGTCCTCATAACTGTTTCATAAAGCGGGAAAATGGGCCGAATAAATCCTATACATCCCCTGAGATTGGCTGACTTTTTGAGTGTAACAAAGGCCCCCTTTTTCAATCTTAAAGCAGGAGAGAGTTCTACAGGGATTTCCCAAGTTTCAGGGGGATGAGCATGATTGAAATAGTAATCTAGGGTAAACCTGGCCAATTTTAAGAATGCCCTTTTTTCCTTAATACCTATTTTAACATCGGGTTTGTCTAACGCTATAGCTACATAGCTGACAGAATTTGTATAATCACCTGTTATCTCACCAGATGTAGTGTAATGCAAAAGATAGCCCTTTGCTTGTTTTGGTAAAAGTGAAAGTACAATAGCAATGGGATAAATGCCACAGATAGTGGTCTTTTTCTCTTTTGCATATTTTAATAACTCCTTTTCATCGCCTTTTAATATAAATCCTACTGCTCCCATATCAAGTTTTTTTATATTCTCTGGAATATCTTTTTTAAAAGGTACATACCCATACATGGGACCAAAGTGGGTAAAATCAGAGCTGGCAATGAAAAGGGTATCTGAAATGTCTTTACCTAACACCCTTTTTATGGAGTTAACTAGATTATTCAAGTCATTTTTATCTATATGACCGATCAAAATGGGCACTAACTTAAATTTTTTTAAGACTATTTGCAAAAATGGAAGTTCAATCTCTATGGCATGTTCTCTAAGATGGGCCATGGTTTGCTCTTTAAGAAGTGGTTCGTTAAGTAGGGCTTTTACCACTGTTTTATCTACAGGTACTGAACCTAGAGGTGTTTCATAATAATCTACATTAAAGGTAGATGCCCCATAAAAATGGACATAATGAGAAGGGGCAAGTATCACAACTCGCTTATAATTATGGCCTTTAATGGCCTTAAATGCATAGGCAGCAGTTTGTCCAGAATAGCGATAACCTGCATGAGGTACTACAAGCCCGGAAATTTTTTCTGGAAATCTTGGCAACCTTACATTATTTAAAAAATATTCTACTTGACTTCTTAACTCATTAGCGTTTCCTGGATACCAACTACCAGAAATGGCAGAATGACGCACTGTCCCCCATGCACTATGATAAAGAATAAGAAAAAGAAAAATTGGTATAAACTTTTTAAGGTATTTCATCTAAAAATAACCCTTCTTCAAGCCAAATGTCATTTTTTAATGAATAATCTTGCCAATCCTTGACCACCTAATATGGAAAAAGGGTCTTTCCCATGACCAATAGATAATAAAGGCCTTTCCTTTAATACTATTTTGGTCTACAAATCCCCAAAACCGGCTATCATAACTTTCATCACGGTTATCACCCATTACAAAGTATTTATGAGGAGGGACTTTAACAGGTCCAAAGTTATCACGAGGGCTCATTTCTTTAGGATAAATATGAGAGGCTGAGTGGAATGCATGTAGGTCTGGGCAAAGCTTGCCATTAACATAAACCCTTTTATTAATAATTTCTATCTCATCTCCAGGAAGGCCAACAATACGTTTGATAAAGTCTTTGTTTTTATCCCGGGGATAGACAAACACAATGATGTCCCCATGTTTTGGAGAATTGAATCTTACTATGAATTTGTTAATGAAAGGTATCTTTATTCCGTAATAAAATTTACACACTAAAAGGTGGTCTCCGATAAGCAAGGTAGGTTTCATAGAACCAGAAGGGATCTTAAAGGCCTGGACAAAAAATGTCCTAATAAATAAGGCCAAGATAAGGGCTATTATGATAGATTCTGCCCAATCCCTTAATTGACTCTTTTTTCTTTCTATGTCCTTCAATTTAATCTCCTGATAGATTTTGTTTTGCTAAATAACAAGCACCATAAATGCCTGCCATGTCCCCTAAGTTACTTTTTAAAATCCGCACCTCTTCATAAGATATAGATAAAAGTTCAGACATCAAAGTATATTTTAAGGTGCCAATAAAGGCACCCCAGGAATTGCTCACTCCCCCTCCAATGATTACTGTATTAAATCCTAAAACATTTAACATATTGGCAATAGCTATGCCCAATGCCCAGCCAGCTTGCCAAAATAGATATTCAGCCAATATATCCCCTGCTTTTGCTGCCAAAAAGATATCTTCGGCATTTAGACCTGATTTATCCAAGATAGAAGGCATACCTGCATCTAGCCTTTTCCTTGCACGCCTTATTAACCAAGTAGCAGAGGCAAATGTCTCTAAACAACCCCTTCTTCCACAAAGGCATAACTGGCCCCCTGGTTCTATCTTAAGATGCCCTATCTCTGCTGCACTTGTTTCGCCTGTAAATAACCTTCCTTTATAAATTATACCACCTCCTACTCCAGTACCCAAGGTAAGCAATATAAAATTGTCTATATCCCTACCTGCTCCTACCAACTTTTCCCCCAAGGCAATAAGATTTGTATCATTTTCTATCCATATAGGTATTTTTAATCTTTCTTTTAAAACTTTATAAAGCTCTACGTTCTTCCAACCAGGCAAATTTGGAGAAAAATAGACAATGCCCTTTTTAGACCTTATTATCCCTGCAATACCTATCCCTATCCCAGAAATTGGGGCATTAGGGTTTTTCGATCTTAAAATATCAATTATGTTAACTATTCTATCTATAACCCCTTCTATACCCCTATTTGCCTCAGTCTTTATCTTATAAAAGTCTATTATTTTCCCCTCATCTGCCATCAATCCAGCACGGATGTGTGTACCACCTATGTCTAATCCCAAAAAGTTTGCCATATAATTTTATGTATGGTATCAGAATATATCAGATTATGCATAAAAAGAAAAGAATTTTGGCCTTAGACGTTGGTACAAAGAGGATTGGTATGGCTATAACCGATGAACTTGGCTATACCGTTCAACCTCTAACAGTAATTTCTAGGAGAACAGATGAGAAGACAGTTGAGGAAATTAAAAAAATAGTTATTAGATACAATGTAGAAAAGGTTGTAATTGGACTACCCATTACATTGAAGGATGAGATAGGAAAGATGGCTCAAGAGATTTTAACCTTTGCCAATAAACTAAGATCGGACTTAGATATTCCTATTGTTAGCTGGGATGAAAGCTTCACCACTATAGAGGCTGAAGACATATTGATAAAAGAGGCGGATTTGAGCCGGAGGAAACAAAAAAAGCTAAAGGATAAAATCGCGGCTAGCTTTATCCTTGAGAGCTATTTGCGGGGAAGAAATGAAGCAAATTAGAAAACATATAAATATTATTTTTGCATTTTTATTTTTAGTAATCTTTAATACAATGGTAATATTTTGGGATTATCTTAATTCACCTATTGGAGGAAAAGAGCAAGTTGTTTTTGTTAAGTCAGGTTGGAGTTTTAAAGATGTAGTTTATGCCCTAGAGGAAAGAAACATTATTATTCATCCATTGCTCTTTCACTTGTGGGGAGAGTTTAAGGGCATGGCCAAATACATAAAAACGGGTGAATATTTAATTAAGCCCCAATTGACCCCTAAGGAGCTGTTGGAGCATCTAGCTACTGGAAAGGGCATTATTCTTTATAAAATCACTATACCAGAGGGATCAACTGTTAAACAAATTGCAGACATGCTGGAAAAATCCTGGGGTTTATGTAAAGAAAAATTTATAAAATTGGCATATGATCAAAAATTTATGAAGCATCTTAATATGGATGTCCCTAGTTTAGAGGGTTATCTATTTCCTACCACATATTTTTTCCCTAAGGGTATAAAAGAGGAATATATAATTAGGAGCATGGTGGAGCAGTTCAAATTGATTTACAAAAAATATTCTTCAAAAGCAGAGAGGATGGGGCTATCTTTTTCTGATGTAGTTATCTTAGCATCTATGGTAGAGAAAGAGACTGCCCTTTCAGAGGAGAAACCAATAATCGCTTCTGTATTCCTTAATAGATTAAAGTTAAATATGCCACTTCAGTGCGACCCCACAGTGATTTATGCATTGCCGCATTTTAATGGTAACTTGACAAAGGCCAATTTATTCTATCCCTCTCCATATAATACCTATTTATATAAAGGGCTTCCCCCAACGCCCATCTGTAACCCAGGAGAAGAGGCATTAGCAGCAGTGGTTGAAAACCCTAAAACCCCATTTCTCTACTTTGTTTCAAAAAACAATGGTAGACACCATTTTTCTAAGACATTGGCTGAGCATAGAGCCGCTGTGGCCAGATATCAAAAAAATTAAGGATCAACGTTTGCCTAATTTTTCCATAGCTTCTAATGTCTTCTTACATTCAGCACAATAAGAGGCAACGGGCCTTGCCTTTAGCCGTTCTTCGTCAATTTGTTTTCCACACCTTTCACAGATGCCATAAGTTCCATTTTCTACTTTTTTTAGTGTTTTTTGAATCTTTAGAATAAGCTTTCTCTCTCTATCCCTAATACGCAATAAAAAAGTGCGATTTGTCTCTAAGCTTGCCATGTCAGTTAAATCTGGCACATTTTCCTTCCTTTCTTGAATTAGGTCAGTAACTGTCTTTTGTGCCTCATTTAGTAGGTCTTTAAGCTGGTTAATCAAAATCTCCTTAAAATAAGCCAATTTTTCGGGTTTCATTTACACCTCTTACTAAAGGGCTAGCCCTGTTTACAATTTTTCTTTTTTTTTGTCAATGCAATTTACAATAAAAGAAAAACGATATAAAAAAGACAGAACAAAAGTTAATTGTAACCGTTCACGGGTTCAATGGTTCAGAGGTTGAGCCTGTTGCTTAGTGCTTACTATGAAAAAATGAAACAAAATGGGGAAATAGTGAAACAAGGGGCTTTTTAGGTGAGCAGTATTACGCTGTTAGATTTACAACAGAAGAAACAAAGGGGTAAAAAGATTACCATGCTTACTGCCTATGATGAGCCCATGGCTAGAATAATAGATGAAGCAGGAATCGATATAGTATTGGTAGGGGATTCTGTAGGGATGGTGATCCTGGGTTATAGCTCAACTGTGCCTGTGACCATGGAAGAAATGATCCACCATACCAAGGCCGTAAGGAGGGGTATAAAACATGCATTTTTAATAGGAGACCTACCCTTTATGTCTTATCAAGCCTCTACAGAAGAGGCCATCAGAAATGCAGGGAGATTTATGAAAGAGGCAGGTTGCGATGCAGTAAAATTAGAGGGTGGTGAAGAGATGGCCGATAAAGTGCAAAGTATTGTAAGGGTGGGCATTCCTGTATTGGGTCATATCGGCCTTACACCCCAAACTATTTCCAAACTCAGCGGATACCGTGTTCAAGGAAGGAATTTTGCTTCAGCCAAAAAATTATTAAGAGACGCAACTGCTTTAGAAGAAGCTGGAGCATTTGGTATAGTATTAGAATGCATCCCT
>Ga0190286_1000458_pt1 | contig 16776 bp, 13 predicted proteins | sample 48691834_MG_FD_183241 | JGI IMG/M metagenome (GOLD analysis project Ga0190286, IMG submission 183241) | Hydrothermal vent microbial mat bacterial communities from Southern Trench, Guaymas Basin, Mexico - 4869-18-3-4_MG | ecosystem: Environmental > Aquatic > Marine > Hydrothermal vents >... | reverse complement strand
GCGGCCTTTGTTTTAGGAGGTGAGCTTGAGGCGAGAATATCCGATTGCTCCTATTGCTGCTGTAGGGATCGTCGTTCTAAGGGGAAGGGAGGTCCTTCTGGTTAAACGTGCAAATGAGCCTCGCCAAGGGCGCTGGACCATTCCCGGCGGAGTTATCAAGTTGGGGGAGACCGTGAGGGAGGCCGCAGCCAGAGAGGTGGGTGAGGAATGTGGGATCGAGGTGGAAATTGGCCCTGTGGTTGAGGTGGTAGATGCCATCATCCCCGACGAAGAGGGGAGGGTGAGGTTCCATTATATCTTGATAGACCTTCTGGCCGAGTACAAGGGTGGCGAGTTAGCTCCAGCCAGCGACGCTGAGGCCGCCCGTTGGGCGACGGCTGCGGAACTCAATCGCCTCTGTGTCCCCGAGAGGACGATCTGGGTTATTCGTAAAGCTTTGGAGAAGGCGAAGGGAGGCCTGCTTATGCTTGAGGAAGAGGTGGGTCAACTTCTGGTCGAGCGGGGTCTAACGCTTGCTGTGGCCGAATCCTGCACCGGCGGCCTTATCGCTCACCGCATCACCAATGTGCCTGGTAGTTCCCGCTATTTCCTTGGCGGGGTGGTGGCCTATGCTAATGAAGCCAAGGAGAAGGTGCTGGGTATGAGCCATGAGACCCTGGCCAAATATGGAGCGGTGAGTGAGGAGACAGCTTTGGAGATGGCCAAGGGGGTCCGTGGGCTCCTCCGTGCCGACGTTGCTTTGTCCGTCACCGGCATCGCCGGGCCGAGCGGTGGCACGCCCGAAAAACCTGTGGGGCTGACCTACATCGCCCTGGCCGCCGAAGACGGCGAGCGGTGCGAGAAACACCTGTGGAGGGGAAACAGGTGGGAGAATAAGGAGCAAACGGCTGAGGCAGCCCTGCAGATGCTCCGAGATTACTTAAAGGGGGAAGTGTGAGAGAGATGCGATTCTTGGACGCCCCTGTGGCCGTCGAAGCCCGCCTTGAGAGGGGCGAGTTGATCCCTGTAGCCTTCACCTGGCAGGGACGAAGAGTGCGCATCAGTAGAGTTGTTGCACAATAGTAGAGGGATCTAAGACCATTCCGAAAACGACCTGTTTTAGGCACTTTTGGCCTGCACGAAGCGGTTTTTGGAGGCCAGATCACCCCATTTATGCGCAAATTTCGGCCATAGGAGAAAATCGTACTATCAAGGCCAGTCAACCAATTGTGCAACAACTCTAATGGAGTGGGACGCCGCTGGGCGGAGGGGGACGTCCACCATTACCTGGTCACGACCTTAACTGGGGAGATTTTCGAGCTCTGTTTGGATGCTACTCTTCACTGGCGAGTAGTCAGGGTGTGGGAGAGGGCAAGATTGGTCTAAGGGGCCAGGGCGACACACCAGATCCTCCCTCAGGCCTCCTCGCTTTAGTTAAGAGGGCGTGTCACTCTTATGCCGATATAGTGGATGAGCATAAAGGCCACGAGAGAATACAAGGCCAAAAGTCCGGTTAGGAGCAGGATGAGCATGCTGCCTACGGTTCTATTGAATTGGCCGGAGGCCAGAGTGAGGTTCAATAAGATAAAGACCATGCCTCCGCTGGCTGCGTTCCAGAAGGCATGGATACTCACGCTAGCTGCGTAAGCGCCGAGGAAAAGCCAAAGGCGATGGAATGTCAGGAGGTAATACCATCCCAGCCCCATTAATCCGCTCCCTAAGCAATGCACAGCTGCGGCTCCCGCCCGCATCAGTGTCACCGCGCTCCAGCCCTCTATAGCCATTGCCCCGCTGAAGAGCCCCTCAACCATGGCGAAGCCAGCCCCGCCAGCCAACCCCCAGAGGAAGGCTTGGGCCTTGCTCGGCCGTTTAGCCCACATGATAACCACCCCTAAGGATTTGAGAAACTCCTCGACCAAAGGGGCGATGAAGAGGATGAGCGAGGCTAGGATTACGAGCACGGCAGGGGAAAGCAGAAGCTGAAGGACATTGTTCGGCTCCTTGAGCCAAGCGGGATTTTGCAGGTTGATCAAAAGCTCCTGGAGCCAGGCAGCGCCGCTCGGCCTTAACGCTACGGCCGTGAACACGATCAAGCTCAGGAGCAGGGCTAAGGCGAGCTCAAGGATGAAGGTCCCTGAGGTGGCGAGGAAGGCGCCGCTGGCCATCTGGAAGATCACTTCCCTCCAGCGAACCCCAGCTAATCGGCGGCCGATGGAGGCCAGGACGATCCAAGAGGGCAGGGCGGTGGCCATGATGTGTAAGGGAGGGAAGAACAAGAGGGGCATCAGCTTGAGGGAGAGGACAGTTTGGCCGAGAGACACAGCCACGATGAAGGCCAGAGCCAAAGCCCAGGCTGGCCAGGGGCGGAAGGAGCGCGAAGGGCGGCAGCGCCAGGAATTCAGCCCTTGCCAAGCCAAGGGGAGCCCCAATCCTATCCCTACGGCGACTAGGGAGGCACCCACGATCGCGCTCAGCAGGTTGATCTCCTCTCTTCCGATCAGGGGAGGAATGAAAGACAGCGCCCCTGCCAACAGGCCCAGGAGAGCGACGCCGAATCCGGCGATGATAACGAGCGATTTCGCCAATTTAGACCGCAAAGCTCACTCCTTCCCTAACAGCCCCCTCAGGATCACGATCGCCGCTTCCTTGTCTAAAGGTTGATTGTTATTGCCGCACTTGGGGGATTGGATACAACTGGGACAACCGCCTTCGCAGGGGCACCCCTCGACGGCGTCCAGCGTGGCCTCCCATAGCTCCTCCAATACCTCGAAACCTTTCTCGGCGATCCCCACCCCGCCGGGGAAGGCGTCGTAAATGAAAATCTGGGGCTTTCCCGTATCCGGGTGTTCGGGTGTGGAGAGGCCCCCGATATCCCAACGGTCGCACATAGCGAAGAGGGGCAGGATGCCGATGGAGGCGTGTTCTACAGCGTGCAGTCCCCCATGGAAATCCAAACCCCGCCTTTTGACCTCGCGGGCGATCTCCGGCGGGATGTCAAACCAGAGGGCAGTGGTCTCGAAGCTCTGGGGTGGGAGATCGAGGTACTCCACGCTCAAAACGGCCTCGCTGAATCGTTGCTTTCGTTTGTAGCCGATGACCTGCTCCGTCGCCCGCACTCGGCCGAAGAAGGCGTTAGTGGTGGGAAATTTCCTGGCCCGATAGGAGCGGATGATGTGCACATCGCTGATCTGTTGGGGTTCGGTGTAGTAGTCCACATCCACTGGGCGGAGGTAAGCTATCCCAGCTTCCAAGTCCAGCCCCGTGACCAGGTAGGATTCGCCCTGATGGAGGTAGATGGCCCCTGGATGGACGCGGAAGAGGGCGGAGTTGGCCTCGATCTCCTCCAAGACCCGATAGCCTTGTGATTCGTCGAGGAGGAGGAATTTGGCGCCGGATGCTGATCGGATGCTCACGTTTTGTGCCGGGTAATCAGGCCCGACGTTGTACCAGCGATGGCGACGGCATTGCAAAATCCCTTGCCTCTCCAAATTTGAGAGGGCTTCCCTGAAGCCAGGGCCGAATATCTCCTCATCAGAGGAATCGGTGGAGAGAGGGAGTTCGTGGGCTGCGCAGAGTAGGTGCTGCTCCAGGATGTGGACGTTGCCGGGATCAATGAGAGCGCTCTCGTGGGATCGGCCGAAGAGCTCCTCCGGGTGGCGCATGAAGTATTGATCCAGAGGGTTGTCCAATCCGATGAGGATGGAGAGCGATTCCCTGACGCCCCTTCCGGCCCTTCCAGCCTGCTGCCAGAGGCGAGCGATGGTGCCCGGATAGCCGACCAGAACTGTGGCGTCTAAACTCCCCACATCGATGCCCAGCTCCAAGGCGCTGGTGGCAGTCACCCCTAAAAGCTTACCTTGGAAGAGGTCCCGCTCGATCCTGCGGCGCTCCTCGGGCAGATACCCTGCCCTGTAAGGTTGAACCAAGGGGGCGAACTGCTTATCCAGCCCTTCACGAGCATAGAGGAGGATGAGCTCGGTCACCTTTCGTGCTTTGGTGAATGTGATATTGCGGATGCCTTTGCGGACCATCTCCATGAAGATGAAGGTAGCCTCCATGTTGGCGCTTCGGCGGGTGGTCTTAGCTTGGTCTATGAAGGGTGGATTCCAGAGGATAAAATCCTTGGCTCCTCTGGGAGAGCCATCGTCGTCGATCACCTCTACAGGGAGCCCAATGAGCCTCTCGGCATGTTCGGCTGGATTGGCGATGGTGGCCGAACAGAGGATGAAGCGGGGTTTGCTCCCATAGAAATCGCAGATGCGGCGCAGACGACGCAGGATGCAGGCGACATGGGAGCCGAAGACCCCTCGGTAGACGTGGGCTTCGTCAATGACTACGAACTTCAGGTTGGCGAAGAACCGGGCCCAAAGGGTATGGTTGGGCAGAATGCCCACGTGGAGCATATCAGGATTGGTGAGGATGATGGCCGCTTCCCTGCGGCGGCGCGTCCGTGTGGACTGGGGGGTGTCGCCATCGTAGGTGCCAAACCTTATAGGCGTCTTCAATGGCATCCTTCTGATCAGTTCACGCAGGCTGCGCAGCTGGTCCTGGGCCAGAGCCTTAGTGGGGAAGAGGTAGAGAGCACGCGATCGAGGGTCTTCGATGATCGCCTCCAGCACCGGCACGTTGTAACAGAGGGTCTTCCCGCTGGCGGTGGAGGTGGCCACGACGACGTTTTTGCCCTCGCGGACGGCATTGATGGCCTGAGCCTGGTGGGTGTAGAGGAGGGGCGAATGATCATTCACTCCTATCACCTTCCCCAGGGCCTCCTGGAGAGGAGGCGGGAGAGGGTTATCCAGCTCGCCGTATCGGGCCTCCCGGGGTGGGATGTGCTCCACGTGCACGATCTGGCCTTTGTAGAACCTTTGCCTTTTGAGGTGCGCGATAAACTCTTTCGTATCCATCATCACTGGGGAATGCGCCCACTTCTGGATCGCCGCAGGTGCGAAATCCAAAGCTAAAGCTCCCGTCCGCTCGATGGATCGAGCTTTAAGGAACCGAAACGGATGCTGCTTACCCCTTCCAGGCCCGGGAGGGGGGTGACCACAGTCAGGGTTTGAGTGTTTCTGTCGTAATCCTGGGCTATGCCCAGGGCCAGGGCAAAACCCCGTTCGTCTTGGAAAGCCAGAAGCCTATTCCTGGTCATCCTGTCGATCCCGAAGACGATGACCCTCCCTAAAGGCACCTCTAAGTTGTGGGCTTTCTCGAAATACTCGCGGAATTTCCTCTCCCGGTAGTGGATCCGCTCTATCCTGCTCCTCTCGGTAACGTACTCGCACACCGGGAGTTCGTACACCTGTACCCTCTTATCCCACCGCCAGGGCCAGAGGATATGCTCCAATTCGGCCCCTCTCTCTATCCCCACCAAGGTTGAGGGCTGCAGGAGCTCGATCTTCCACTGCTTAAGTTCCCCGCCGCCCATCGCGCGATCCACGAGCCCTGTGGTATCCACTACGATAGCCTCAGCTCCAAGTTCCTGAGCCCTCCTTTGTAGCTTATAAGCTCCGATCACGGTGGGGAGCATATGCCCCCGGGGCGAGGTCGAACCTACAAAATAGGAGATCACCTCGCCCTGGGAGGGAGGAGGGACGGTTCGCTGAGCTGCCTCTGCTCGGGCGGAGAGGGCCAAGGTCATGGTAGTGGGCAGGCCCAAAGTGCTCTGGCCCATATCGCAGTCCAAGAAGCCGACCCGATCGTAAAGGCGGCAGAGCTCTTGGAATAGGTATTTAGCGAAGGTGGTTTTGCCCGAATCGGACCGGCCGATCACCATGATGGTCCCTCTGAAAGATCCGAGCCTGATCCTTTTCCACTCCTTGGGAATGCGGATGTCCTTGGCCATGAGCTGCTTGACAAAGGAGCTCATCTCCGCCTCTTTTTTCCTCAGCTCGGTACAGGCACCCCTTCGGATGGCGGTTCCCCTGGAGCGAAGATTACCCCGCCTTCCCCTGCGCCGCCCTCTTCCCTTTCCTCCACCTCCTCAGGCTTCTCCTCGCTCGACTTCCTTAGAAAGGCAGAGAGCGCCTCCAGTTGGGCAAGGTCGAGGGAAAGCTCCTGGGCCTGTTCAAGGATGCGCTCGGCTAGGACCCTCTGCACGAGGGGGCCCAGCTCCTGGGGACTTTCGAAGGGTATCCAGTTGATGCCGGCAGCCCTGAGAAAGATGCGGGCTGCCGGCGTATGGCTCACTTTCTTAAGGAAAGCTAAGGGCTTCTTCCCTGCCTGCTGTGCGGCTCGCAATTCCCATCCGACCGGCGCTTGGATGTCCGAACCCAAGAGGAGCAGGTAGAAGTCACAATCTTTGACCTCCTTCAACGCGGGAGTGAATGGCTCGTTCCGATGTGGCGTGCGTTTGATGACCCAACCTACGGGCACGGGCAATTTAGCTATCGCTCGGCCTATGATCTCCCGCTCGGTTTCCAGATCGGGACCGGCGCTGACGAACAAGCGCAAGCGATCTCTCATCGGGCGACCCTCCTAATCCATATCCGGAGTCACTCGGCGGCGCATCTTTTTGATCTCACTTCGATGGCGTTTGGCTGCCAGCCTTCGTTCCTGTGCTGCCTTCGTGGGGCGCGTGGGCACCCGCCGCTTAGGGATATGGAGCGCCCTTTCCATCAATTTACGAAAGCGCTCTATCGCTTCCTCTCGGTTACGGAGCTGGCTGCGGTGGGCTTGAGAGACCACATGCAGGATTCCCTCTTGATCGATGCGCGATCCCAATGCCTTAAGTACCCTGTGGCGTTGTGCTTCGTTCAAGCTGGGCGAACGGGCCACATCGAACAGCAGTTCCACCTTCGTGGCGGAGCGGTTGACGTGCTGTCCACCTGGGCCACTGCTGCGGGCGAAGTGGAAGCGCAGCTCGGAGAGCGGAATGGCTACTTCGTCTGTGATTTGCACAATGTCCTCATCCATCACTTTGCCCCCTCCACCACCGCCACCTCTTCCTCCGTCAGCCCGTAGAGCCGATAGACGATGAGGTCAATCAGCCGATCCGTGGCGGCCAGGCGGGCCTTGAGGGGCAGGAGCTTGTCCAGGCTGGCCCGGTACTCCTGCGCTAGCCGCTCCTGGAAGGCCCGCACGCTCACGTCCACCCGCAACTTGCGGCGGTTCTTGCGCAGGATGGCCAGGAATTCCTCCAAGGTCAGGTAGGGCTCCCCTTTCTGGTAGTCGCCCAGGTAGTTGCGCAATTTGGTCTTGCCGGTCAGGTCATCAACGGAGGCCCCGATCTCCCGCTCCAGCCAGGCCAGGAAGCCTTTGACCTCGGCCTGCTTCTCTTTGTTCATCTCGATCATCCGCTCGGCCAGGTGGGCCAGCAGGTCGTGGACGACGTCGGATTGCTCCGGTTCAGCGGTAAGGCGGGCGTCCAGCCATCGGCCGAAGGGACTGGCCAAGAAGGTGGCGTAGCCCTCACTCCCCGTCCCCCTCTCCCAAGTTTGGGAGAGGGGGTGCCTGAGCGCGGCGAAGGCGGGGGTGAGGGCCGCTTCCACCAGCCCCTTCCCCTCCTCCACCAGCCTCTCCCGCTCCTCCTGCGGCGTGGTGAAGGAGATGCGAGGTATGGGAAACGGGTTTAGATACGTCGTCTTCATACGGAAATACCCGCCCCGTAGTTTCGTCCCTGTTTGCTGCAAGAAAAAGGTCATCACGGGACTGTTGAGGAGCGCTGCCAATGTCAGCAGAGAGATTCTGACGCCTTCCCTTGGCCGGATGGCATACACCGTGTCAATGACATACCGACTCTCGAAGTCACAGGCAAATTCTGCTCTGCCAGCTACATCGGGACAGATGACCTTATCCAGGTCAAGCAGGTGCATATTTTGGGGGCGGCCATATGCATACCAATCGTCCCGATTGCGGAATGCCCCTTTGTCGCGACCTTCCAGACTTTCTCGATTCGTCGGATGGTTCAGATATGCCCATGCTTTGGGATACTTTGCCGCCATTTCCTCTGGTGGGATCAGGTACGCCTCCTCACCGACAAGCCGATAGGGAAACAGTAGATAGTTGTTGGTCTCATAGTAGTAGGGATCAATATCTCGCCCGGTCAAGGATGGACGCATGAGATCGCCCTCGATCTCCACCCATTGCTCAAGGGAGCGTGAATAGAACTGGTCTCCCTGCCGCTCCATCAGAAAGACCTGGTCTGCACTGGTACCCGTCCCCTTGAACACGGTGGTGATGTCTTCCAGACGTGGGAGTCCTCTCAGCCTTCTCAGCAAAGATCCCGCAGGGCCAAAGGCGAAGGTCCACACGCCAGCGCCCAGGCCTTTAATGGGTACAATCCCTGTTTGCCACTTACCCTCTCCACCAGGAAGAGGCTGGGCATCCTCCGCTGCCTCACCCAAGATAGCAATTTCCACTTCATCACGCGGCGATCCATTGAGGAAAAGCAAACAGGTGTAGGTGGTCACCCCTTCAAACACCTGGAAATGTCCAAAGTCCACAATGTGCTCCACGGCTCTCCGCTCGGAAAGCAGTGACCGAAGCGACTCGCCGACCCGGGTCGTGAACCATTTATTGGGCATGATCATGCCAAAGTGGCCATGCGGGTTCAACAATTTTAACCCCTGCTCAGCAAAGCACAAGTAAATGTCGAACTCCCTCTTTGCCGCTGCGTGATAGATGTGTGCGTAGTAGGACCAAGCTTCGGGGTCCGCATCTTTGAGTCGGACACTGCGCACATACGGCGGATTACCCACCACCGCATCAAATCCGGGGTTTGGCTTCCGCCGGCCATACTGGTCGAAGAAGACTTCGGGGAACTCCAATTCCCAGTGGAAGAAGCGCTTCTCCCGGCTCAGGGCCCTGGCCCGCTCCAAATAGGGCTGGGCCTGATCGTCGGGCAACATGCCCTCCCCCGTCTGCAGCCGCCGCACCAGGTCGGCGTAGACCTCAGGCGTCATCTCGTTGCCAAAGTAGGCGCTCACCCACAGGTCGGCGATCTGCCGCCAGCGCTTCAGATGCACCTCCAGCAGCTCCTGGAGGATGCGCTCCTTCTGGTGGATGTCCTCCACGCTGTCGCTGGCCAGTTCCTGGATGGTCGCCAGCCCACCCACCGCCAAGCCCACATCGCGGGTGAAGGCCGTCTCGTCGAAGAGGGCCGTCTGCTCCTCAGGCACCGGCTTGCCCCTCCTCTTTTTGACGGGCAGGCTGTCCAAATCCTCCAGCCGCGCGCCGATGAGGGAGTTGCCGCAGCGCAGGTGGTGGTCCAGGAATGATAGAGGCTTGCCCTTGGCCGCCGTGGCCAGCCACAACGACAGCTTGGCCAGCTCCACCGCCAAGGGGTTGACGTCCACGCCGTAGATGCAGCTCTCCACCACCCGCCGCCGCCAGTAGCTGATCTCCGTGTCATCCGCCCCGTCGCCAGCCTCAGCCCTGGCCCCCAGCGCCACCCCGAAATCCACGATGCGCTGGGCCAGGTAGTCGGTGGCCTCCACCAGGAAGTGGCCGCTGCCCATGGCCGGGTCCAACACCTTCAGCTCCAGCACCGCCTCGCCGAAACCCTCCCTCACCCTAGCCAACTCCCGCTCCAACAGCTTGCGATTCTCGCCGTGTGCCGTCTTGAGCCTGGCCTCCAACTCGGTCAGTCGCTCCTGCACCGCCCGCTGCTTCTCGTCCACCAGCGGCCCCAGCGTGTTCTCCACGATGTACTTGACGATGTAGTCGGGCGTGTAGTAGGAGCCCGTCGCCTTGCGCTCCCCCCGATCGGTCACCAGGTAGACCTCGCCGGCCTGGATGGTCGGCTCCAAGACTTCCGAAGTCTCAAAGACTTCGGAAGTCTTGACGTACACTTCCCTGCCACGCTCCCTGCGTACCAGCATGGGCTCTTCGGCGTAGCGGAGCTGGTACTCCAGCAACCCCTCGTAGATGGACCCCAGGTGGCGGATCTCCAGGTCGCGGTAGTCCACGAAATCCAGGCCCTGCGGCCCCTCGGTGCGCGCCAGCAGATCGAGGGCCCGCACCAGGTAGGCATCGCCGATAGGGTGCTCCTCCAGGAAGGGGTACTTGGCCGGATCGAAGAGGCGGCCGTTGTAGGCCGGGACGCCCAGCTCCTCGCTGCCCTCGTTGATGATGTGGAACAGCGCCTTGAGGTTGTCCCAGATGGTGGCCCGGCGAGGAAGGTAGGTCATCCCGCTATCCAACTTGCGGGCGATCTCCTCCTTGATGGCCTTCAGGCTGTAGAGCTCGGCATAGCTGCGGTTCTCCAGGGGCAGCAGGCGTCGGCTTTCGGCGTAGAAGATGAACAGCAGGCGGTAGAGGAGGATCAGGGCGTTATCGTGGATGGCTTTCAGGTCGGCGGGGGTGAGGGAGGTGCCCGGATACTTGAGGAAACCCTCGGCCAGGAGCCGCAGCGCCTCGTAAATCCGCTCCTTCAGGTCCTCGCTGACCCCTTGAGCATACTCGCGGCTCTCCCGCAGCACCCGGTTCAGGAATTCGGGGAAGGCGGCGCGGCGGAAGAAGAGGTAGAAGTACTTAAAGGGCTCCACCTGCCCCTGCTGGAGCAGGTTGATGAGGTCCACCTCGTAGTAGACGTCCAGGCGGAAGCTGGACTCACGGTGATAGAGACGCCACAGCCGGCCGTTGGTGAGCAGGCCCCAGTCGCAGCCCGTGATGCGCAGGTAGTAGTCAATCTGGTAGCTGGGGTTGGCGTTGGAGAAGGCGTCGCCCGCGCCGTCGGTCAGCCGCCTGTCGAGGGAGCGGTCCCAGCGCTTGGCGTCGCCCACAGCCAGGGCGGTTTTGAAGAACTCCGCCGTGCCCAGGTGGGGGAGGGCGGCGCGCCGGGTCTCCTCATCGGGGAAGAGGGCGTAATCGGGCGTGCGAGTGCCCTCCGGCGAGGGGAGCGAGGCCCCCACGTGGTAGGTATGGCCCAGGATATCCAGGACGGGCCGCACCCATTCCTCCTCCAGCGCCGCCTCGCTCAAGGCGGGCCGCAGCAGGGTCTGCTTGTCGGCGTGGAGCTGGCGGAGGGCCTCGAGGGCCTGGGCGGCCTCCGCGTCAGCCTCGCGCCAACTCGGCTGCCGAGGCAGGAGCGTGTTCAGATAGCAGTCGGAGAAGAGATAATGGTTGCGATGCTTCTCCAGAGGCAGGATAAGTTGCTCAGATGGGGACATGAGCTTTTCCCCTTATAGCCCGACTTGACAAAGACCTTAATGTTGTTAACCCATAAGTTAGCGATGTACCACCACCAACGTGCCCACGGGAGCCCAGTTGTAGAGCCACTTGGCCTCGGCCATGGGCAGGTTGACGCAGCCATGGCTCATGGGATGGCCGAAATTGGAATGCCAGTAGCATCCATGGAGGGTGTAGCTTCCGTGGAAGAACATGACGTAAGGGACATCAGGAACATGGTAGCCAGGGCCTGACATGGTCTGGGAGCGGACTTTGCGGTAGATGCGAAAGCGGCCTGTTGGGGTGGGCGTCCATGGCCTGCCGGTGGAGACAGCCGTCTGCATGACAGCATGTTGGCCCTCGTAGGCCACCAACCGCTGAGCACTCAGGTCGATGTCGATCCATTTTCCGGCCGCTTCTCTCCGGGGCGCAGGTCTGGATCTCGTTATGGGGATGATCAGCCTCTGGCCCGGGTAGATGAACGAGGGGTTGGAAAGATTATTGGCCACAGTGATGGCCCACACCGTGGTGCCGTACCGCAGAGCGATCTGGGCTATATTTTCACCCGGCCTGACCGTGTGTACGCCAGCCGAAGCAGCGGAACGGGTGGCCCCAGGGATGATCAGCCTCTGGCCGACATAGATGTAATTGGGATTGTAGATGCGGTTGGCCCTGAGGATGGCTTCGACTGTAGTCCCGTAGCGATGGGCGATGGAGTAGAGATTGTCGCCACGCCTGACGCGGTAAGTTATGGAAGCAATGGATGAGCTGGCTGTGGGCACGGTCAATCTCTGGCCTGCGTAGATGCGGTTGGGATTACGCAGGCCATTGGCCCGCACGAGGGCCTCCACCGTAGTACCGTAGCGGCGGGCGATGTATTGGAGCGTTTCGCCCCAGCGCACCACGTGGACCATCGGTGGCGCCGCTTCAGCGCTGGTTGCCATCGCCAGTTGAACCACCAGGCATATCAGAACGATGATCGAATACAATTTGCTTCTTTCCATAGTTGATACCTCCGATGTTCGTTCCCACCAGGGTCGAATGCGACAAACTAGATTGAGTCTGATGCACCTCTGTGCTATAATGCCTAAGGGAAGCGAGCCAAAAATGACCAAAGGCACTTACATCTTGTGCATGCGTTTAGACGAGCAAAGGGAAATAACCATCGGCAAATTAGGTACCTTCCTCTTCCCCGCCGGTTACTACCTCTATGTGGGCAGCGCTCTAGGTCCAGGGGGGTTGGAAGCCCGACTGGCTCATCACCTGGCGAGCCAGCTCGCGAGGGAAAGGCCGTATTGGCATATCGATTACCTGCTCCCATATGTCCGCTTAGTCGAAGTATGGAGCGTCACTTCTGATCAGCGCCTGGAATGCCGCCTTGCTCAAATGGTCCTAGGGATGCCAGGTGCTCAAGTTGTCGCTCCCGGCTTTGGCTCCTCCGATTGCCGCTGTCCAACGCACTTGGTGTACTTCAAAACCAAACCCACCACCGAGGCCCTCCGAGCTAAATGTCACCCTCACGCTCTCACGATCACCACCCTATCCAGCCCCGCATAGTCCTTTATCAGTTCGATCTTGGCCTTCGGGAAATGCCACCCGGCCAGCCTGACCACCGCGGGCCCCTGCGTTGCTCCTATCTCCAGCAGGATGGCTCCGTGGAGGTTGAGGTGCTCCCCTGCCTCGGCCAGAAGGCGGCGGATGTGAGCTAATCCATCGGGCCCTCCGTCGAGAGCGGAGAGAGGCTCGTGGTCCAGGATCTCCTTGGACAGCTTGGCGAATTCCTCTCGGGCCACATAGGGCAGGTTGGCTGCGATGATGTCCACGGGCTCGGGCAGAGGGGTGAGCAGATCGCCCTCGAGCAGATGCACTTGCCCTTCGACGCCATGGCGGCGGCAGTTGATGGCGGCCACCTCCAGGGCCTCGGGCGAGGCATCGATGGCGTAGACCTTGGCCTTGGGCAGATGCACGGCCAGGGCAACGGCGATGGCTCCGCAGCCTGTTCCCACATCGGCCACTATCAAATCGTCTTCCATTTCACGGGCTATCTCGAATGCCTTCTCGACCAAGAGCTCTGTCTCAGGCCTGGGGATGAACACCCTTTCATCGACGTAGAAATCGAGCCCGTAGAACTCCTCATGGCCCATGATGTAGGCTAAAGGCTCGCCGCATGCACGCCTCTCCACCAGCTTACGATAACTGGCCAGCGCAGTGTGGGGCAGTGTGCGGTTGAGCTGAGCATAGAGGCGAGCTCTGCTCAAGCCGAGATGGTGGGCCAGTAACACCTCGGCCTCCCAGCGGGGGTTCTCTGACCCCTTGCAAGCTAGGAAATCGCTCCCCCAACGGAGGGCTGTTTTGATATCTTCATACGGGGCGCAATCGCCCCCCTCATCGCAGTGCAGAGCGTCCTTCCTCATTCTATCCCCAGGGCTTTTAACCTCTCCATCCGGTCCCTATCCGCCAACTTTTCGATGAATTCGTCCAGGTCTCCATCCAGAACGTCCTCCAACCGGTAAACCGAGAGGTCTATGCGATGGTCCGTCACCCGGTTCTGGGGGAAGTTATAGGTCCGGATCTTCTCCGCCCTCTCGCCCGTCCCCACTTGAGAGCGCCGCAGCTTCCCTATCTTAGCTTCCTGCCTCCGCTGTTCCCTTTCGTAGAGGCGGGCTCGCAGGATGGCCATCGCTTTCTCTTTGTTGTGGAGCTGCGAACGCGTGCTTTCACAGGAGGCGGTGATCCCTGTAGGGATGTGGGTGATGCGCACCGCTGAGCTGGTCTTCTGCATGTGTTGCCCTCCCGGCCCCGAGGAGCGGTAGACGTCAATGCGCAGGTCCTTGGGATCTACCTTCACCTCCACCTCATCCACCTCCGGCAGGACGGCCACGGTCGCGGTGGAGGTGTGGATGCGCCCGCTGGATTCGGTGATGGGCACCCGCTGCACCCTATGCACTCCGCTCTCATATTTCAAGCGCGAGTAGGCACCCTTGCCCTTAACAGCGAAGATGGCCTTCTTGAAACCACCCATCTCCGTCTCATTGAGGTTCAGGAGCTCGATCTCCCAGCCATGGTTTTCGGCATACCTCGTATACATGCGGAAGAGGTCGGCGGCGAAGAGAGCCGCTTCCTCGCCTCCCGCTCCAGCCCTTATCTCCATGATGACGTTCCTCTGGTCGTGGGGATCCTTGGGCAGGAGCATGGCTTTCATCTCCTTGAGAAGCCTCTCCCTTTCCCCTTCGAGTCTTGCCACCTCCTCCTTAACCAGCTCCTGCATCTCCTCACCCAATTCCTCATCCAGCATGGATTTAGTGGCATCGAGTTCGTCTGTGATGGCTTTGTAACGGCGGTACTTCTGCACCAATTCCTCGATCTCCACTTGCTCCTGAGCGTACTTCCTGACCAATTCGGGGTCGCTGGCGATCTCAGGGCTGGACATGAGGCGACTCAGTTCTTCGTAACGTTTTTCGATAGAAGCTAATCTCTCCAACATAGGTGATCTCTCTCCTGATTCCTGCGGGGGGATTTTTCATGCTAGCATTCCCTCAACCGGAGACCTCTTCGATGGGATAGGCGAACATGATGCGCGATGTCCGCTTAAAGCCCATCTTCTCCCAGAAGCCCAGCTCTCCCGGAACGGTCACGGCCAGGGAGCGGGCTCCTCTCTCCTTGAACCTTCTGGCTATCTCTTTCACTAGAGCCCTCCCGATACCCCGACGCTGGTAATCGGGGTGCACCGAGGCGATGTGGATGATAGCTCTGGAGCCATCGTATACCCCTCTGATCATGCCTACAGGTTTGCCGTCCTCCTCGGCTACCAGGAATTCAGCTGCCCTGCATTGGTGGACCCGCATCATTGCCTCCGGGCCATCGATCTCCGGATTGCTGTATTGCTGGTTGGCCTTCAGGATCTCCACCAGGTAGGGGCAATCATCGGGTTTGAAATCTCTGATCTGCATTTTATTTCCTCCGCTTCTTAAACTTCAATAAGAGTGGGGTTCCCGTGAGGCCGAGACGCTCCTGCAATCTGTTCTCTAAGTACCGTTTGTACGAGAAGTGCACCAATTGGGGGTCGTTGACGAAGAAGACGAAGGTTGGTGGGTCGATGGCGGCCTGGGTGGCATAGTAGACCTTCAGGCGCCTTCTCCCCTTAGAGGGAGGGGCATGGCGGGCCATTATATCCTGTAAGAAGCGGTTCAATTCCCCTGTAGGGATGCGGGTGAAGCGCTCCTGCCGCACCTGCAGGGCCAAGGGGATGACCTCATCCACCCCCTCGCCGGTCAGAGCGGAGATGAAGAGCAGGGGGGCATGGCTGAGGAACTTCAGTCTGGTCCGGACGTGCTGGATGTAATCCTGCATGGTGTATTCGTCTTTTTCGATCAAATCCCATTTGTTGACCACAAGCACCACGCTCTTCCCTTCCTCCAGGCAGAAGCCAGCGATATGGGTATCCTGGGCGGTGACCCCTTCCGAGGCGTCAAGCAGAAGGAGCACCACATCGGCTCGGCTGATGGCCCTAAGTGCCCTGATGACACTGTACTTCTCCACCCCTGGGACGATGCGCCCTCTCCGCCGTATCCCCGCTGTATCGATGAGGACCAAGGGGATCCCCTCCCACTCTAAAAACGTATCGATGGCATCGCGGGTGGTGCCCGGCACCTCGCTCACGATAGCCCGTTCCTGCCCTAGGAGCCGGTTGAGCAGCAGGGACTTGCCCACGTTGGGCCTTCCGACGATAGCTATCTTGGCTGCCTCCGTCTCTATCTCCTCGGCCTCGGTTGGGAGGGAGGAGACCACCTCGTCCAGCAGATCGCCGGTTCCGATCCCGTGCAGGGCGGAGATGGGGAAGAGCGGGTGGATGCCCAACTGATGGAACTCAACGGCGTCCTGGCGAAGGGCGGGGTTGTCGACCTTGTTGACCGCCAGGACCACCGGCTTCGCGGAGCGGTGTAGGATCCTGGCTACATCTTTGTCGCTCGGAGTGAGACCCTCCTTGACATCGGTCACGAAGATGATCGCATCCGCCTCCGCAATGGCCAGCTGTGCCTGGGCGCGCACCTGGGCCGCCAGGTCGTCCAAACTGCCCTCTACCTCTAATCCCCCAGTATCCACCAGGGTGAAAAGCACTCCATTCCACTCGGCGTCCGCATAAATGCGATCGCGAGTGGTCCCCGCCACTTCGTCCACAATGGCCAAGGGTTTGCCGACTATCCTGTTGAAGAGGGTCGATTTGCCCACATTGGGCCGCCCGACGATGGCCACTATCGGCTTAGGCATAAATCGAATCCCAAATCCCAATGACTAAATCCCAATGACCAAATCTCAATTTCCAATTGGTCATTGGCCATTGGTCATTGGTCATTGGTCATTGATTCATTGGTCATTTGATGATGACTCTCACCTGACATGGCTCTGGATAATTGCCGGTGATATCAACTACAACCAGACGCAGCCAGTAAACGCCAGAGGGGAATGAGGTGGTATCCCAAACAGCCAAGGTGCCCTCGGCCACAGGCTCTTTGAAATGCTTGAGCAATGACCATTCGGATGCCCCTTCGCTGCGGAATTCGAGCTTGTAGTAGGCGAAGTTATCGATGTCGGCGGAACCTTTGATCTGCACCGCGCCCTTCAACACGGCATCCATTGTAGGGTAGGTGAGACAAGCCTTAGGGTTCGGGCAGGGGGGTGGAGGAGGGGTGGGCG
>Ga0190286_1000456_pt1 | contig 16803 bp, 14 predicted proteins | sample 48691834_MG_FD_183241 | JGI IMG/M metagenome (GOLD analysis project Ga0190286, IMG submission 183241) | Hydrothermal vent microbial mat bacterial communities from Southern Trench, Guaymas Basin, Mexico - 4869-18-3-4_MG | ecosystem: Environmental > Aquatic > Marine > Hydrothermal vents >... | reverse complement strand
TCCCCAGGATGATGCCGAATCTATCGCCGCTCTTCAGCGTGGGCTCGATCTGGGCATCAACTGGATAGACACTGCCGCGGCCTACGGCCTGGGGCGCGCGGAAGAGGTCGTCGGCCGGGCCATCGCTGGCCGGCGGGGTGAGGTCATCGTCGCCACCAAGTGTGGCCTGGTGTGGGACGAGGGCAGCACCGAGGTCTACGGGCGGCTCACGGCCGAGAGCATCCGCGCCGAGTGCGAGGCTAGTCTGAGACGTCTCAACGTGGACGTCATTGATCTCTACCAGATCCACTGGCCGATTGATGAGGAGCACCTCGAGGAAGCATGGAGCACGATCTCCGACCTGATTCAGGAGGGCAAGGTACGTTACGCGGGTGTCTCCAACTTCAGCGTGGCACAGCTCAAGCGCATACAGCCCCTCCACCCGCTTGCTTCGCTGCAGCCGCCCTACAGCATGCTTGAGCGCGGCGTCGAAGAGGAACTGCTGCCCTACTGCGCTGCCAACGACATCGGCCTGGTCGTCTACAGCCCGATGCAGACAGGGTTGCTGACGGGCAAGTATACCAAGGAGCGTATTGCAAGTCTGCCCGACGAGGATTGGCGCAAGGATCGGAACCCCCACTTCCAGGAACCGGCGCTCAGTGCTAACCTGGCGCTGGTCGAAAAGCTGCGCCCCATCGCTGAGCGTAACGGCAGGACTTTGGCACAATTGGCCATTGCCTGGGTGCTGCGGCGTCCGGAGGTGACGGCGGCCATCGTCGGCTCACGGCGTCCCTCGCAGATCGAGGGGACGGCTCCGGCTGGGGATTGGGTGCTCTCGGCGGAGGACATTGCTGAGATAGACGCGCTCTTGACGGAGCGGGAACAGGCGCTGAGTTGAGAGCAATGCATCCCTGGGCCACCTTTGGTGCAGCGCCAGGGTGCGTTGTCTTACAATATGTGAGGGGGTGAAGCTATGTCATCTTCAGTTGCAGTTAAAGTCCCTGCAGCCACTCCGTTCACCCGCTTCAAGGAGTGGGTCGGAGGAAAGGGGCTTCCCTGGGCACTGGTACTGCCATGCGCGATCGTGCTTCTGGCCGTTGGCATTGGTCCGACGGTTTACGTGGTGGTGCTGTCCTTCGCCAAGTACATGCCCCAGCAGCCCTTGCAGTTCGTGGGGCTGAGGAACTTCATTCGTGCCTTCAAGGCACCACGTTTCTGGCACGGTCTATACATCACTACCTGGTTCGTTTTCTTCAGCATAGGCGCCCAATTGCTGTTGGGCTTCGTCACCGCTTTGTCCTTGCAACGGGTCACTGCCCGCTTCAGGCGGTTCGCCACCACGATCATGTTGATTCCGATGATGATCGCCCCCACGGTGGTGGGTGTGCTCTGGAAGATGATCTTTAAGGCCAGATATGGTGCTTTGAATTACCTGATAGAGATATTCCTGGGCCTGCCAGGCCCTGACTGGCTGGCGAACAAAACAGCGGCGCTGGCAGGACTGTTGATCGCCGACATCTGGGAGTGGACACCCTTTATGACTATCCTGCTGCTGTCCGGTCTGCAAAGCCTCTCGCAGGAGGTCTACGAGGCCGCCTACGTGGACGGTTCTACCGCCTGGCAAGTCTTCAAGAATATGACCCTGCCTTTGATGAAGCCCTTCATCTTCCTGGCCGTGTTTCTCCGCATGATTGATGCCTGGAAGATGTTCGACCTGATCTTCGGCGTTACCAGAGGTGGGCCGGGCGATTTCACTGAGAGTATTGCCTTTTACACTTACAAGGTAGGTTTTACCTACTTTGAGCAGGGGTACGCGGCGGCCTTGAGCTTCGTACAGTTGTTAGTTATTATCTTCCTGGGCAGGATGCTGCTGAACCAGCTTTCGCGGGTGGAAGAGACAAGCAAGGGACAGACATGAGAAAGGTATGGGGACCTACAGCCGTTTGTCCGAGAAAATCTGATTAGGAGGTATGGTTTATGAGGGGCCAAAGCAAGATAACTGACATCCTGGCTTACGTCATCATCATCGCGGTTTTGCTGTGGACCGTGCTCCCACTGTACTGGTTGGTCATCACGGCCTTCAAACCGCTTGAAGAGTTCATGGCCTATCCGCCAACCTTCTGGCCCAGCCAATGGACCCTGGACAATTTCGTCGAAGGGTTGGTAAGGCAGCAAGGTGCACCGTCTATCTGGGACAGCGCCGTCATCGCCGTGGGGACCTTTGTGCTCTCCATAGCGGTGGGTGTGCCGGCGGCCTATAGCATCGCCCGTTTTAAGACGGGTGGCCCCGATCTGTCCTTCACTATCCTCTCAATGCGTTTCATGCCGCCCATCGTGCCTGCGGTGGCTTTTTTCCTGATCGCTGCCCGCCTCCGCATCTTGGACACGTACCTGCTGCTCATCCTGGTGAACAGCATGGCCAACATCCCCTTCGTGGTCTGGATCATGAAAGGCTTCTTCGAGGAGATCCCATATTCGATCGAGGAGGCAGCGCAGGTGGATGGGGCGTCGTGGTTGCGGTTGTTCTGGGACCACGTGTTGCCGTTGGCAGCGCCCGGCTTAGTGGCAGTCTCGCTCTTCTGCATCATCTTTGCCTGGAATGAGCTCCTGTTCGCCACGCTCCTGACCGGCCGGAACATTCAGCCCTTTACAAAGGTCGTGCCCGGGGTGAACATCGGGCACGTTGAACCACACTGGGGAGCTATTGCCGCATTGGGATTGTTGGTGATTATCCCCATCGTGATTCTGGCTTTCTATCTCCAGAAGTACATTGTCCGGGGTATGACGTACGGCGCCATCCGGGAGTAAGGGCCCTTCCTGGCGGTTGGGCCGCTCTGGCGGCGGTGGTTCACGATCAAGTAGAGCGTTAACTCTCTACATACGTTAATTCTTAGAGGAGGAAATGAAATGGCAAGTATCAAATGGGAGAATCTCACCAAAGACTTCGGTGAGGTGATCGCGGTCAACGAGATGAACCTGGAGTGTGAGGACGGTGAGTTCCTCAGCCTGCTGGGACCCTCTGGTTGCGGCAAGACGACGACGCTCCGCATAACGGCGGGCCTCGAGACACCGACCGAGGGCACGGTCTACTTCGACGATAAGCCTATCAATCATCTGTCGCCCCGCGAGCGCAACATTGCCATGGTGTTCGAGAACTACGCGCTCTACCCGCATAAGACGGTGTACAAGAACATCTCTTATCCCCTTGAGCTTCATGGCATGTCGAAGGACGAGATTGACGAAAGAGTCCGCCGTGTGGCCCGTCTGCTCGAGATTGAGATGTTGCTGGATCGTTACCCCAAGGAGGTCAGCGGCGGCCAGAAGCAGCGGGTTGGTACTGCCCGAGCGCTGGTCCGAGAGCCAGCCGCTTTCCTCATGGACGAACCTTTGTCGCACCTGGATGCCAAGCTGCGAGCCGTTTTGCGTGCGGACCTGAAGCGTTTGCAGAAGGATCTGGGCATCACCACCGTGTTCGTCACCCACGACCAATTGGAGGCCATGACTATGGCCGACCGGGTGGCCGTGATGAACTTTGGTTTCTTGCAGCAACACGGCGCACCGATGGAGCTGTTCAACGAACCGGCCAACCTCTTTGTGGCGAAGTTCATCGGAGATCCTTCTATGAACATCCTGCCATGCGAAGTCCAGGACGAGGGCGATCGCTCCTACCTGGTTGGGGAGGCTATACGTCTGGAACTGCCGCAGGATTTGCGCCACAAGGTGCACGAGCAGGCTACCAGTGACAAAGTGTTGTTGGGCGTGCGCCCTCAGCATATCAAGGTCTGTCTGCCTGGTCAGTTGGAGCCCAACGGGAAAAACGTCGTCTCGTGCACAGTGTACGTCTCGGAGCCGCTGGGGACCGAGCAGTTGGTGCGGGTGCGTGTGGGCCAGGAATTGGTACAAGTCCTCACAGGGGACGACGTCACGGTAGAGATGGACGAGACAGTCCTGTTGCAAATACCGGAAGACCGGATCTTCCTGTTTGACACAGAGACCGAGAAGCGGATCTCCTAGAGTCCCGGTACATCTCTATCAGGGAGAGGAAGGGCATGGAAGGTTTTTGTCTTTCTGATCAGAGACGATGTAGCCTATAGCCAATATCTTCTGTATATTTGTGCGTGGCTCGGGGTCCAAGCTGATCGTTGTGCCCGCACTGGAGGCTGTGGAGTGTTCGTATCCGTGCGAGTTCGGCAAAGGGGAACCAACGATGCTGGAACGCGTCAACTCCAATAGTAGCTATGAGAACGCACGACTGATCAGCGAGGTCTTAACCCTGTATTACGTGCAGGAACTGACGCAGGCCGAAGTGGGGCGCCGTCTCGGGTTATCAACGGCCAAAGTCAATCGCTTGCTGCAGCGGGCTCGCAAGCAGGGGATGGTGGAGGTCACCATCCACACGCCTTTTCAACACCTTTTCGATTTAGAATCTCGCTTGAAGGCTATCTTTGGCATTGCGGAGGCCATAGTCATCCCTCGGATAGTGGAAGATACGAGTGTTATGGCCCACACCCTGGGCCGAGCAGGGGGGAGTTGTCTGCTGAAGCATCTGCGGGATGGTGACGTCATCGCCATCGGTGGCGGCACGGCCGTCCATGCTGTGGTCCAGGCGCTGGAGCCGGCGCGCCCTTACGACGTTGCGGTGGTGCCTACCTCGGGAGGTGTGCAGGGTTCGGCCTACACCGACGTCAATTACCTGGTCTCCCAGATGGCCGAGCGGCTGGGCGGGAAGGCCTATCAACTTCACGCCCCCGCCTTTGTAGACACACGGGAACACCGGGAGATGTTACTATCCATGGGACCGATCCAAGAGATTCTGAACATCACCCGTCGGGCCAGCATCGCTCTGATGGGCGTGGGCACCGTGGACTACGAGACATCTCGTTACGTTCAGTTCACCGCTCTGTCGCCGGAGGACATGCAGCGGATCGCCGAAGACAACGGAGGAGTTGGAGAGATCGGAGCCTTTATCTTCGATATCGAGGGTCGCCCTTGTGCCCAGGAATATGCGGAGCGCGTGGTCGGACTGACCTTGCCAGAGCTTGGGCGTATCCCCTTTTTCATCGGAGTGGCAGCCACAGCGGCCAAAGCGCTCCCCCTATACGGTGCGTTGCGTGGTGGTTATCTGGATGCTTTGGTTACCGACGAGGCAGCCGCACAGGGTATCATTGAACTGTTCGAGAGAGACTTTCGGGGGGAGCCGTGACTGGACATGACTGGAGAAGACGGTCTCGGGCGTCGCGCCGATCACGCGACAGCGGCCACGTCGTCGTCTGTTCAGCGATAGAAGACGGTTGAGTATATGCGTTCAGGTTCCGCAATACCCGTCGGTATTTACGAGAAGGCATTGCCGGCCGACGTATCATGGGAGGAGCGCCTGGGGTTGGCGGCTCAGGCCGGGTATGATTTCGTCGAGATCTCCGTTGACGAGAGCGATGCCCGCCTGGCGCGGCTGCACTGGCCAGCATCCGAGCGGGCGGCACTGCGTCAGGCTATAGCCAATACAGGTGTCCCGATTATGACTATGTGCCTTAGCGGCCATCGAAAGTACCCGCTAGGTAGCGCTTCACCAGAGATACGAGAGCGAGGATTGGATATCTTCCGTCGGGCGATTGAGTTTGCAGCGGACATCGGGCTCCGTATCATCCAGGTGATGGGATACGATGTCTTTTACGAGCCATCCGACGCTGGAACTGAGGCCCGCTTTCTGGATGGGCTTCAGCAGGGGGTCCGCTGGGCGGGTGAGGCTGGCGTCATGCTGGGCCTGGAGAACGTGGACCGCGAGTTCGTGGACTCGGTGGAGAAGGGCCTGCGCTTCACGCGCGAACTGAATTCGCCCTGGTTTCATCTCTATCCGGACATGGGGAATCTGTTTGCGGCGGGCTACCATCCGCCCGATCAATTGCGGCTGGCCAGGGGACACGTGGTAGCTGTCCACGTCAAGGACGCCCGTCCTGGCATGGTGCGGGGGGTGCCTTTCGAACAAGGGGGCGTCCCCTTCAGCGAAACTTTCCAGGCGCTGGCCGAGATTGGCTTCTGGGGGCCTATGACGGTAGAGATGTGGGCACACATGGATCCTGCCAGTGACCCGCTAAGCTCCGTCGTCGCCGCGCGTGAACTGGTGGCTCGTCTAGTTGAGACCACCTGGACAGATGAGGCAGGTGAGGACTGACTGGGCCGAACGGGAGTAGAGGTTGTTGAAACCTCTGGGCAAGCGAACATTGCCCTGGTACCTCGAATGTGGAGGCGCTATCCATGATGTTGGAACAACTACGTGAGGAAGTCTGGAAGTGTAATCTGGAATTACCGAAGAACGGTCTGGTCAAGATGACCAGTGGTAACGTCAGTGGTCGGGACCCGGAGACCAATCTGGTGGTCATCAAGCCGAGCGGCTACAAGTATGAGGACCTCACCCCGGCTGACCTGGTGGTGGTCGACCTGGAGGAGAACGTGGTAGAAGGACACTTGAAGCCCTCGATGGACACAGCCACCCATCTCTACGTCTACCGTCATCGTCCTGACGTGTTTGGCATGGCACATACCCATTCACCGTATGCGAGCATCTTTGCTGCCTTGGGGGAGCCTATCCGGCCTTGCCTGACAGCGTGTGCCATGCTGGGGGGCGAGGTGCCGTTGGGTGGCTATGCGGCCGTCGGTGGCGAGGGCATAGGCAAGGAGATCGTGAAAAAGATAGGGAACTCGCCGGCGATCATCATGCAGAATCATGGTGTATTCACGATCGGTCCATCGGCTTCGGTGGCGGCGAAGATGGCCGTAGAGGTGGAGGACATTGCCAAGATCACTCACTTTGCTATGCTGCGTGGGGAGCCGATTTGGCTTACACCGGACCAGGTGGCCGAGATGGCTCACTTGTACACGCATCTCTATGGCCAACAGTAGTGTGACACCCTGTGACGTCCATGGAGGGAGGAGCCAGGTATGCCTCGATCAGGAAACAAGAAGGATGACGTGACGACAAGAACTGAGACCGACGTCGAAGCCGGTCTCTCGCTGGTGGTGGCCGATGGAGATCGTTTGCTTGAGGAGTTGCCCCGCGAGAAACTGGCCTGGATGTTGCAGAAGATGTGCGAGATCCGGTACTTTGAGGAGAAGGCCGAGGAGTTGTACATACGCGGTCTGGTACACGGCACGATGCACCTGTCCATCGGTCAGGAGGCTTCGGCCGTGGGCAGCACGTCGGCGCTGAGACCCGACGATTTGATCATCCACCACCATCGCGGCCACGGCCACACCATTGCCAAAGGGGCCGATATCACACTGATGATGGCCGAGTTCCTGGGCAAGGAGCCAGGGTACTGCCGTGGGCGTGGGGGATCTATGCACATTGCCGATATCCCGGGCGGGAATCTGGGGGCCACGGGAGTGGTGGGCAGCGGCATGCCGACCGCAGTTGGAATCGGATTGGCCTTGCAAATGCGTCGCTCCGACCAGGTGCTGCTTTGCTTCTTTGGGGACGGAGCGGCCAACTTGGGCGAATTTCACGAGGCGTTGAACATGGCTTCCATCTGGAAGCTGCCCGTCGTGTTCATCTGCGAGAACAACCAGTACGGCATGTCCATGTCCGTGCGCCGCTCGATGAATATCGAACACATCTCAACTCGTGCTTGTTCCTATGGGATCCCAGGCAAAACAGTGGACGGCAACAACGTGCTGGCCGTCTATCAAACGATCACAGCCGCCGTCGAACACACGCGTTCCGGCGAGGGACCTGCGCTCATCGAGAACGTGACCTATCGCTGGCGGGGACATTCGAAGAGCGATCGGAATCTCTATCGCACCCAGGAAGAAATGGATGCCTGGAAGAAGTTATGTCCTATCAGGCGCTTTAAGGAAATGCTGGTGGAGGCCGGTGTGATGGAGAGCGAGGAGGTGGAAGCCATTGACCGGGAGGCCAAGGCGACCATAGATCGCGCAGCCGAGGAAGCACTCACTTTTTCTGAGCCATCCCCGGAGAACATGGAAGACGAGGTATATGCGCCGTGAGCGAGATGAGTGAGATGAGTGAGATGAGCGAGAACGGGAAACGCGAGATTACCTATCTGGAGGCCGTGCGTGAGGCCATGGTCCAGGAGATGCGGCGCGATCCGGAGGTCTTTCTCATCGGAGAGGACGTCGGGGTATACGGTGGGGCCTTTGGAGTGTCCCGGGGCATGCTGGAGGAGTTTGGCCCGGAGCGGATACGCGAAACCCCCATTTCTGAGGCAGCCATCGCCGGTGCCGCGACGGGCGCCGCGTTGATGGGCATGCGACCGGTGATGGAAATCATGTTCATGGATTTTGTCACCATCTCCATGAACCAGCTCGTCAACCAGGCGGCCAAAATCCGGTTTATGTTCGGCGGCAAAGCCAGCATCCCTATGGTGGTCCGCACCCCAGCCGGTTCAGGTACCGGCGCGGCAGCCCAGCACTGCCAGAGCCTGGAGGCCCTGTTCATGAACGTGCCGGGGATCAAGGTCGTTGCCCCCTCCACGCCCTACGATGTGAAGGGGCTCCTCGTCGCATCCATTCGTGACAACAACCCGGTCGTCTTTATGGAGCATAAGCTACTCTACCGCACCAAGGGGCCGGTGCCTGAGGAGTTGTATACCGTCCCCTTGGGCCAGGCCGAGATCAAGCGTGAGGGGCGTGACCTGACCGTGGTCGCCTACTCGATCATGGTCTCCCGGGCACTGGAAGCGGCCGGACAGTTGGCGGCCGAGGGAATCGAGATAGAGGTAGTGGATCCACGCAGCCTCAAACCGCTGGATAAGGAGACCATCGTCCAGTCGGTGTGCAAGACCGGTCGCGTTCTGATCGCCCACGAAGCGCCAGTGACCGGTGGCGTGGGCGGCGAGTTGGCGGCCGTCATCGCCGGCAGTGATGCCTTCGACTATCTCGATGCTCCCATCCGCCGCCTGGCCGGACGGGACGTGCCGATCCCCTACAACCGGACGCTGGAGCGGGCGGCGGTGCCTCAGGTAGAGGACATCGTGGCTGCGGCGAGGGTCTTGGCCCAGGAGGGGAGATAAGCATGGCCACAGAAGTCATTATGCCCAAGGTGGATATGGTGATGGACGAGGGCACCTTCGTCGAATGGCTGAAGGAGGAAGGTGACCACGTGAAGAAGGGAGAGCCACTTTTCATCATCCTCACCGATAAGGCAAACATCGAGATCGAGGCCCCGGCTGATGGCATCCTGGCCGGAGTGAGTGCCCAGCCTGGAGACGTCATCCCGGTCACTGAGGTGATCGCCTACATCCTGGAGCCAGGCGAAGCACTGCCTGCTGCGGTAGAAGCCCGGCCAGCAGCAACTCCCGCGGCTGAGGCCCCGATCAGCATCCCGAGCACTCCCGAGCCGGTGGCAGTCGAGGTAGTGCCGCCCGCGTCGCGCGAGGGCAAAGTACGGGCCACCCCCGTTGCTCGTCGTCTGGCTGCAGAACTCGGAATTGATTTGACCCATGTATCAGGCCGTGGGCCAGGGGGTCGTATCCACAAGGCTGACGTGTTGGCTTTTGCCGAGCGGCGGCCGCCGGTCGCCCCACCACAACCGGCTGTGGCTGCCCCCGTCTTGCAGGTACCTCTGCCGGATGCACTTCAGAAAAAAGTCGTGCCTCTTGCTGGCCCGCGTAAGATCATCGCCGAACGTATGGCCTACAGCGCCTTCACAGCCCCGCACATCACCCTGTCGCTGCGGGTTGATATGAGCGAGGCAACTCGCCTGCGCGACCGGGTCCAGGAGCCCATTCAGCAAGAGACTGGATATCGTCTCTCCTTCACTGCCATCATTGCGCGGGCAGTAGCGTCGGTGTTGCCGCGCCATCCTTACCTGAACGCCTCGTTGCGTGGTGAAGAGATCATCACGTGGGATAACGTCCATCTGGGCATTGCTACGAGCCTGGAGGACTATCTGATCGTACCGGTGATCCGGGAAACGCAGGCTAAGAACCTGAAACAGGTTGTCGCTGCGATCGGCGATCTGGTAGAGCGCGCCCGTGTCAAGCGTCTGACGCCGGCCGAGATGACAGGCAGCACCTTTACAATCACCAACCTGGGCATGTTTGGCATCGAATCGTTCAGCGCGATCATCAATCCCCCCGAGTCCGCGATTCTGGCTGTGGGCCGGATTGTGGATACACCGGTGAGCGTTGATGGGAAAATCATGCTACGGCCTATGATGAACCTAACCCTCTCCGCCGATCACCGCGTCGTGGATGGAGCGGCGGCCGCGCGCTTCTTAGCCGAGTTGAAGGCTATATTGGAGAATCCATACCGGCTGATCTGATCCGGCCACTCTGCGCGGTACAACCGTAAGCAGGCCCACGTGGCGCCAACGTGTGCATGCATACACGCCCGATTGAAACCTTCCAGGGTCACGGTGGTATGATTCTATGGGCGAGGGCAAATGGTGAGTCACACGTTCCCCCTCATTGAGGTGTCCGGCAGTTCCTACGAAATGGGCTGCCAGCATGGAGCCCAGGCCGCAGATCTCGTGAGACGGTACATGCTATGGATAGGCAGGCTGACAGATACGTCCAGAGATATATTGTGCCGGAACGGTATGGCCTTTTTGCCTATGGTGGAGGAGCTAAGCCCCTCGTTGGTGGAAGAGATCCAGGGCCTGGCAGATGGGGCAGGCATCAGCTTCGAGGAAGCGATGCTCTGTCAGGTTCGAACTGACGCCGCTCGCGCCCGCGCGAGCGGGTGCACGGCCTTCGCTCTGACGGGATCCGCCACGGCCGATCACCAACCGCTGGCTGGCCAAAACCTGGACCTGGAGCCAGAATACGCAGACGTAGCCATCCTGCTGCGGGTAAAGCCCGCTGATGGACGCCCCAGGGCACTGATGTTCACCTTTGCCGGACAGCTTGGCTACTCGGGCATGAACGAGTACGGCCTGGCTCACTTTAACAACAGCTTGTTTGATTATCGCTGGCGGCTTGGCACTCCGCGCCAGCCTTTAAGGCGGATTATGCTGGAAAGGCGGACCGTTGAGCAGTGTGTGGAACTGCTGGCAAGGCACCGGGTATGCTCGGCGGCCAACGTGGTGCTGTGCGACGGCCGAGGAAAAATCGCCGACGTGGAGGTTCGCCCGGAGGGCATCGCCTTGTTTGATGATGAACACTCAGACTGTCGCATACACACCAACCATTACTTAACATCCCAGTTCGTTCCCTATGAAACCGGTTCTCTGCCGGACTCCCGCCTCCGTCTCGCCCGTATGCGCGCGCTGATTCAGGAAAACTGGGGCAGGATAACGGTGGAGACCATGAAAGCGGTCCTGGCAGATCACCACGGGGACACCGGCGGCATATGTAGGCACGGGGAAACGGGCTGGCATTCTATCGCTGGCTACATCGCCGAACCGGTCAAAGGACTGCTGCACGTTCGGCGAGGGCATGGTTGTCTAGGTACGTGGCAAACTTATGAGGTATAGAGGACTTGCTATGAATGAATGGCCGACCACTCTCGTTAGACTTTCATTGCTAAGGGGGACGGAGTAATGTCACTCAGCAAGAAAGACATGCTAGATATCTATGAAGTGATGCTTACAGTCCGGGAATCGGAAGCCAGGACGGTTTCCCTCTTTAAGAAAGGTGAATTGCAGCATGGCCACGTTTTGCCATGTCTGGGACAGGAGGCTATTCCGGCTGCTTTCAGCAAAGTGCTGAAGAGCACCGATTATATTGTCACCGGACATAGAGGTGCGGGCCACTATATCGCCAGGGGTGGGGATCTGGATGGACTCTGGGCCGAGCTTTATGGGAAGAGGACGGGGATTATGAAAGGCCGCGGCGGTCACATGCACCTGGTGGATATGAAAGCCAATACCATTGCCGGCAATGCCATCGTGGGGGCCCAGTGGGTGTTGGGAACCGGTGCTGGGCTGGCCGCCAAGCTGGAAGGGACGGGCGCGATTGTGGCGGTTTTTGGGGGCGAGGGATCAACCAACAGGGGGACCTTCCATGAGGGCCTCAACTTCGCTGCCGTAAAAAAAATGCCCATCATCTTTGTCTGTGAGTTCAACAGCTATCAACTCTGGAATCACGCCTCGGAAATTCTACCGATAGAGAACATCGCCGACAGGGCTGCCAGTTACGGCATACCGGGTGTCACAGTGGACGGGAATGATCCGCTGGCCGTCTACGAGGCAGCCGAGAAGTTGGCTGCCAGGGCGCGCGAGGGGAAGGGGCCCAGTTTACTGGAATGTAAGACGTTCAAGTGGACCGATAGCGGGAGCAATCTGCGACTGCCGAAAGAAGAGGCAGAGCACTGGCAGACTCACAAAGATCCGGTAAAACTGTACAAAGTCAAGTTAGAAGAGCTGGGTATACTGGATGCCGCAACGGACGAAGAGATCAGAAAGAGGGTGAACGAGAGATTGGACGCGGCCATCGCCTACGCGAGGCAGTCTGAGGATCCCTCACCAGAGGAGGGCTTAGATGAGGTCTACAGTATGCCGCTCAGAGTAGAAACCGGGTTTTTCGGAAAAACCCCAGTTTCTGACCCACCAACAGCGACGAGAACCATACAGTACGTGCAGGCACTGCGCGAGGCGTTGCGAGAGGAGATGTTGCGAGACGAGCGTGTCTTCTTGATGGGTGAAGGTATCGGAGGCATGCAGGATGGGGTATTCAACGTCACACAGGGGTTGCAGAAGGAGTTTGGAGAGGAAAGGGTGATGGACACGCCGCTGTCGGAGGCCGCCATCGCTGGTGCTGGTGTAGGTGCGGCCATATTTGGCAGACGACCGGTGGTGGAAATCATGTTCAACAACTTGCTGGCCCTGTGTGGCGATGAGATTCACAACCAGGCCGGCAAGTTCTATTACACGAGTGGTGGACAGGTGACCGTACCGGTAGTCATACGCACCAGTTCCTGGATGAGGACGGTATCGGGGCCGCATCACTGTGGTGTGCTGGATGCGTGGATGTTGTACTCACCTGGGATCAAGGTGGTGGCGCCTTCTTCACCGGCTGATGCGAAAGGGCTGCTTAAGGCAAGTATCAGGGACGATGATCCGGTCGTGTTTATAGAGCATTCGGCCCTTTACTTCACAGATGGTCCGGTTCCAGAGGGAGAATACGTGATCCCGATAGGAAAGGCGGAGGTCAAACGGAAAGGGAAAGATGTATCGGTCATCACCTATGGGGTTCTGGTTAACGAGGCAATGGATGCGGCGGATGAACTGGAGCGCGATGGTCTGGACGTGGAAGTGATAGATTTGCGCAGCCTGAAACCACTGGACGTGGAGACCGTTCTGAGCTCCGTGGAGAAGACGGGCAGAGCAGTAGTGGCCTATGAGGGTTACAAGACAGGGGGCGTTGGCGCTGAAATATCCGCGATGATTGCGGAGAGCGCCGTTGACTATCTAGATGGCCCTGTCGTCCGGGTGGCTGCTCCAGACGTGCCACAGCCTCACAATGCCACCCTGCTGGAAGCAGTCACCGTGAGCAAGGACGATATCATCGTAGGGATCAAAAAAGCCTTAGCATAGGCCAGGCCGCTTCCCAGCAGATGATGTCGGTGTGGAAGTCGGGGAAGACGAATCTTTCGAAAAAGGAGACATAAATATGGCTGTTAAAGCGAAAACACTTGAGGGCGATACGGGAGTGACGGAGCGCCGGCGCTCGTTGAGCGAGGGGAAGAGTTTTGCCTGGATGCTGGTCGCCCCATGTCTGCTTTTCCTCCTCCTCGTCGGCCTGTATCCAACGATCTACGTACTAGCGCTTAGTTTCAGCAAGTTTCACCCGGGGGAAGGGCTTGAGTTCGTGGGCCTGCATAACTTCATCAGGGCCTTTGCGTCGCCGCGCTTCTGGCATGGTCTGTACGTCACCGGTTGGTTTGCGATCATCAGTATCGGTGTGCAACTGGTATTCGGCTTTGTCATGGCTCTGTCCCTGCAGCAGGTCAGCGTTCGTGTCCGGAAGATCATGACCACTCTGTTTTTGACCCCCTTCATGATGACCCCTGCCGTGGTCGCTATTCTGTGGAAGCAGATTTACCATCCCACCTTCGGCCCGCTGAACTACGTCCTCTCGCTGTTCGGAATCAAAGGGCCGCTATGGGTCACCTCAAAGTGGGCATTGCCAGCCCTGGTGGTGGCTGACGTCTGGCAGTGGACACCGTTCATGACCATTCTGCTGCTGGCCGGGCTGCAGAGCCTCTCGCGGGAGATCTACGAAGCGGCCTACGTGGACGGCGCCACAGCCTGGCAGGTCTTTAAAGACATGACGTTCCCGATGATGAGGCCGTTCATTTTCCTGGCCGTCTTCCTGAGGTTCATTGATGCCTTCAAGCTGTTCGATCTGATTTTCATCGTCAGCCGGGGCGGACCGGGAGACCTGACTGAGAGCATTGCCTACTACACGTACGTGATGGGGTTCAAGTACTTCGACCTTGGTCTGGCCGCAGCTTTGAGTGTGCTTCAACTGATCATCATTTTCATCATGGGCAAGCTGTTGCTGAACCAGTTGTCGCGAGTGGAAGAGGTATCCCGAGGGACGTAATTAGTGAAAGGGAATAGAAAGAGGTTACTACTATGTCAACTAACAAACTCTCGCGTGTTGTAGCTCATGTCATCGTCTTACTCGGCGGGTTATGGACTGCGTTGCCTTTGTACTGGATGGTGATCACGTCCATCAAACCGGTGGCCGAGGTGTGGATCTATCCCCCCACCTTCTGGCCGCGACAGCTCAGTGCAGAAGGCTTCATCGAGGCGTGGACCCACGGAGGTGCAGTAGGCATTAAGCACAGCATCATCGTCGCTATCGGAACGCTCCTGGTCTCCCTGATACTCGGACTTCCGGCTGCTTATAGCATCTCCCGTTTCCGGACCGGAGGCGACGATCTCTCCTTCACCATCTTGTCGTTCCGCTTCATGCCGCCCATCGCCCCGGCCGTGGCATTTTGGATCCTCGCCACCCGATTGCACATCTTCGATACACATCTGATCCTGATCCTGGTGAACAGCATGGCCAGTATCCCCTTCGTCGTCTGGATTATGAAGGGGTTCATTGACGAGATTCCCTATGCCATTGAGGAAGCGGCCCAGGTGGATGGCGCACCGTGGTTGAAGATTGTGCGGGACCACGTCTTGCCACTGGCGGCACCTGGGCTGGTGGCGGTGTCGTTGTTCGTCCTGATCTTCACCTGGAACGAGTTCCTGTTCGCGACGATCTTGACCGGCCGTTTCGTATCCACGTTCCCCAAGGCGGTTCCCGGCATGACCATCGGCGTGTATGAGCCACACTGGGCCGCGGTCGCGGCGCAGGGCATGATGGTTGTCATCCCCATCATGTTGTTGTCTTTCTATTTGCAAAAGTATATTGTGCGGGGGATGACCTACGGTGCCATTCGGCAGTGATATTCGACGGCCTTTGATAAATGAATAGTAAACTTCCTGTTTCGCGGCGCGTTGTAGCCTATTTGATAGTCTTGCTGGGTGGACTGTGGACGGTGTTACCGTTGTATTGGATGTTTATCACGGCCTTCAAGTCTTGGCACGAGATGCATGCCCGACCGCCCACGTTTATACCACACACCTGGACCCTGGTGGGCTTCGCGCAGGCCTGGGCGCAGGGTGCCAAGGGTATTGGAGACAGCGCGATCGTCGCCGCGGGCACGCTCCTGGTCTCGCTCATCCTGGGCGTTCCGGCGGCTTACAGCTTTTCCCGTTTCAGTGCGGGCAGACGTAACTTTGCCTTCGCCATCCTGGTGTTTCGTTTCACGCCGCCGGTTGCCTTGACAGGGGCAATCTACCTGATTGCCGTCAGTCTGCATCTGCTCGACACGCATCTGCTGCTGATTCTGGCCAACAGCATGTTCAGTATCCCCTTCGTGGTCTGGATAATGAAGGGGTTTATTGATGAGATCCCTTACGCTATTGAGGAGGCTGCCCAAATGGATGGTGCGAGTCGGCTGAGGGCGGTGCGTGATCACGTTCTTCCTCTGGCGATGCCAGGATTGATTGCAGTGGCGCTTTTTGTTGTGGTCTTTACCTGGAACGAACTCCTGTTTGCCACGATTCTGACCGGGCCTAATGTGGTGCCCTTCACTCGGGTAGTTCCCGGCTTGTGGATTGGCCGAAAGTATTTGCTCCAGCCTAACTGGCCGGCAATCTCGGCGCTTGGCATCCTGAACATCGTGGCCGTCATCCTGCTGGGCTTCTATTTGCAAAGGTACATCGTGCGGGCTATGACTTATGGAGCGGCCCATGAAGCGCTCTGGGAATGACGCTGCGAGACGGGGACGTAGCGACACAGCGGCCGTGTGAGGCTTAGAACCTGCCGGGATTAGGGGATTGGAGAAGCCCGGTCCATAGGAGGCAAAGGGGAATTGTGCACCATGTCCGGACTGTCCAGATGGCACCCCAGGTTGGACATCACGATCCTGCCTTTAGTCATCTGTGTCGTTGCAAGCAATTGTGGCAGCGCGGCGACCCCAGCACAGCAGAATACTCCAACAGCGTCACCGTCAGACGAGTTCCTTGGGGCGCGCGCGGCTGAAGTCTCAAAAGTCCGGCCCGCCGACAGCGCTGTGGTGGTATACGTACCGGCCGGCGAGTTCCTTATGGGGAGCACCGATGCCGAGATAGCTGAAGCGAAGGCGAACTGCCAGGAATGCCCGTCGGGGTGGTTTGATGGCGAAAAGCCGCAACACACGGTGCACCTGGACGCGTATTGGATCGACCAGTACGAGGTGACCAACCGGCAGTTCGCGCAATTCATTGAGGACCACGGTTACAGCAGGCGAGAGTTCTGGACGGAGGCGGGGTGGGATTGGAAGGAGAGGGAAAGCCGGACCCAACCCAGATACTGGGATCAGTCC
>Ga0190286_1000455_pt1 | contig 16844 bp, 13 predicted proteins | sample 48691834_MG_FD_183241 | JGI IMG/M metagenome (GOLD analysis project Ga0190286, IMG submission 183241) | Hydrothermal vent microbial mat bacterial communities from Southern Trench, Guaymas Basin, Mexico - 4869-18-3-4_MG | ecosystem: Environmental > Aquatic > Marine > Hydrothermal vents >... | reverse complement strand
AGGTCAATTATTGAAAGCAGGTCCTTCTTCATGGCAAATTTAGTATAAAGCTTTAGGGATACGGATGGCAATGAACCATCAGCCTCATCTTAACCTAACGCTTACTGCCCGGCATCAAATCCAGAATAACTGTGGAAGGGCCAAATTCCAGGGCTCCTTCGCCCTTACCCGTTCGGGCATCATAATATTCTCGGAATCCACTTTGGCTCACGAGCTCAAGTGTTCTTCGAGTAAGTTCTTGGGCTACCTGTTCGTAAGATTGGCTATGAAAACGCTTGGCCTGCTCCTTAAGCCCTTTGATCAGGTACCAGTTGGTAGGTATCCAGGTTTGCCTCCCCCGCCAGACAAGGTGCCCCTCGGGCTCCTTAACCGGCGAGTTCAGGGGAATGGCCGGAACAGGATAGGGAGCCCAGAACTCCTCCGGGTTTAGGAGATGCCGCATCAATTTCTCCACCTTGTCCTGGCTGAGGTTGTCCAGGATGAGGGGCATGAGGGAGGAGATGGTAATCACCTTTATCTTCCTGTCACGTTCCCAGCGAGCATCGAGGCTGAAGAAAAGGCCTGTTTTCTCATCCCACATCTTGTCCTCTATGGATCTCTCTACCTCGAGGGCCTTCTCCCGAAAGTACCTGGCTTCCCTACCCCCCACAATTTCACAGAGGTGGCTTAGGGAAGAAAGATTTCGGCTGTAGATAGAGCAGAATAATACATCCTTTACCCGAAAGCGATTGCTGGCGAAGATCTTCTCCAAATCCCATCCAGCTCTCCAGTAATGCCAGATGAGTTTTGCCATCGGCCCTCGCCAGGCCGGAATGGCATTGGATTCGCCGTAGATAAGGTCGTACTCCGGGCTGCGATCCTTGCCAGATTCATAGGAGATGATAATCTCCGGGAGCCCATCCCCGCTGCGGCAGCGAGTGCGCTCAATGTAGCGATAATACTTCTTAATCTTAGGGAGAACCCTCTCTAGAAAGTCACGATCCTGGCTGTGGAGGTACACCTGCTCCACTGCTTCAGCCAGCATAGGGGGTTGGAGGAAAGGAGACCCGCACTCCCCGGGATAGGCTCGCTTCAATAAGCGATCAAGCCAGTGCATCCGCTCTGGATTCCAAATTAGGTGAGGAATAAAGCCGTCTTCATCCTGGGCGCAGAGCAAGCTTTCGATCTCCTTCCCCGCCAGTTCCGAGTCAAGGTGCGACAGGGCTATGGCTTGGAAGCAAGAGTCCCAAAAGAACTGATCGGGATAGCGCACTTCCCAGGGTTCTTCGAGCCGTGACCAGACTTCCCATGTCCATCGAAGCCAGCTCGGCAGACCCGGGGGAGGGTTTCCTATTGGGTGGAGGTAAGGGGCGTGGTAAGTAACCTCACAAGCTTTTCCGCTGCAGGATCTCATTTGAATTACCTGGTTTATCTGGAGAATCTTCCCGGCCTCTTGCTTTAGCCGCTCCAAATTCAGCGAAGGGCTAGGTGGACTGGCCTCGATCCCTACGAACAGGAATAGGGGAATAAGGAGCGTCAGCAGTTGCCAGGCTTTAGGTCTGAGAAGGGCTCTCACATTCCCAGGAGCTCCACTACTCCTTGTCGGATAAGCATCACGGCAATGGCGGCAAGCAGCAAGCTGGCTATTTGAGAGGCGGCTCTCATCCCAACCTCACGTAACAGGTTGGCTATCCAATTGGCCCGGGAGAGGAGCAGATAGGCAATGGCCAGGTTAAGAACAAAGGATAAAAGCACTACCCAGAGAGAATAGCGGTCCACCAGAAGGAGCAAAGTGGTAAGAACCGCCGGTCCCACGACCAGGGGAATTCCTATGGGGACAACGCCCACTATATCGCCATGCCCCGGCTCGATGTCCACCATTCGGCCGGTAAGCAAATGCCTGACAGACAGGATCAAGAGCAGGAGGCCTCCAGCTATTAGAAAATCAGCCACGCGGACCCCCAGGAATAGGAAAACTCCCTTACCTAAGGCCACAAAGACCAAGCCTAGTCCCAGGCCAGTAAGCGTAGCATAGCGGATGGTTCTGGCTCGCTCCCTTGCTCCCATGCCTTGAGTTAAGGCTAGGATAAAGGGCAAGGTCCCGATGGGATCAGTGGCTACAAGAAGGGGCACGAAGGTAAGGCCGAGCTCTTGGAGAAAATTCACCCAACTTCCTTTTCTGGAGGGTTGTCTCGTTTTCGGTTAAGATAAGCGACTGAGGCTACCTCATCACCTGCGTTCAACTTCATCATCTTGACCCCCTGGGCATTTCGCCGCTGATGAGGCACTTCCCTGGCAAGAGTTCGTAATACTATCCCTTCTCGGGTGGTGATCACTAGCTCATAGGAGGAGAAAACTACCACCGCATCCACCACAGAACCAGTTTTAGGGCTCACACGATGGGCTCTGATTCCACCACCTCCTCTTTGTTGTCCTCTATACTCTTCGAGGGGGGTCAATTTGCCGAAGCCATTGGCGGTAATGGTGAAAAGAAGAGCTTTCGGATGAACTATTTCCAGAGCTACTACTTGATCATCTGAGCCAAGCCTGATGCCCCTCACCCCCCCACTGGTCCGGGAAGCAGTCCGAAGTCTTCCCACTCCAAACCTGATAGAATAGCCTCTCTTAGTAACCAGGATAAGTTCATCTTCATTTTGCGCTGCCCTAGCTGAGATGAGTTCATCATTCTTCTCTAGATCCATAGCAATTACCCCACTAGAGCGCACCGCAGCGAAGTTTTGGAGCCCGGATTTCTTTACCTCCCCTCTGGCAGTGGCTAGGACAGCAAACCCCTGGGAGAAGTTTTCCACTGGCATTAAAGTGGTTACCTGCTCCCCCGGCTGGATAGAAACCAGGTTAACCAAGGGGACACCCTTCGATGCTCGGGACATTTCCTGTGGTATTCGGTAGCATTTGAGGCTAAATATTCTGCCCCGGTTAGTGAAGAACAACAGGTTGTCATGTGTGTCGGCTATAACAATGTGTCTCACATCGTCAGTTTCCCGGGTGGTTACCCCAGCCACCCCCCTTCCCCCGCGGCGTTGTATTCGGTAGGCCTCGGCTGGCAATCTCTTAATATAACCTCTTCGGCTGAGGATGATCACCATGGACTGGTGCGGAATCAAATCTTCAGCGCTAAATTCTTCGGCTTCTTCCTCGCTGATCTTGGTTCGACGGGAATCAGCGTACTTAGACTTGAGCTGGGCGGTTTCCTCCTTAATCAAAAAATCAATTTTACGAGGGTTAGCCAGGAGGTCTTCCAGATAGGCGATATTCTGGAGCAACGAGGCGTACTCCTCGTCGACCTTCTCGCGTTCCAAGTGAGCGAGGCGGCGTAGCTGTATTTCCAGAATGGCCTGGGCCTGGGCCTGGGATAGGTCATATTGCTTCATTAGGCTCTCTCGAGCTTGCTCTGCAGTTCTAGCGCCCCTAATGAGGGAAATAACCTCATCCAGATTATCTAGGGCTATCTTGATTCCCTCGAGGATGTGAGCTCGGTCGCGGGCTTTACGGAGCTCAAATCGGGAGCGACGGGTGATCACCCGCCGGCGGAACTTAATGAACTGTTGCAGCGCAGTCTTCAGATTTATCAGCCTTGGCTGACCTTCGATCAGGGCCAGCATATTAACGAAGAAGGCCGAGCGCATAGCAGTATACTTGTAAAGGTTATTGAGCACCTGCCGAGGCTGACCGTCCTTCCTGAGCTCAATGACAATCCTTACCCCTTCCCTATCTGATTCATCTCGTATCTCAGCAATTCCGCTGAGGCGCTTATCGCGGACTAGCTCGGCGATGCGCTCTACCAAGGCAGCCTTGTTCACCTGGTAGGGAAGCTCGGTAACCACGATGCGGGATCTACCTTTACTCGTCTCGTCGAGTTTGGCCTGTGCCTGGAGCACAATCTTCCCCCTGCCGGTGGTATAGGCGCTTTTGATCCCCTCCTTCCCTAGGATGAGAGCCCCTCCAGGAAAATCTGGGCCAGGGATCAGGTTCATAAGGTCACTGACAGTAGCCTCAGGATGCTCGATGAAGTATATTATACCATCACAGATTTCGCCAAGGTTGTGTGGGGGGATGTTAGTGGCCATGCCCACAGCGATCCCAGCAGCCCCATTGAGGAGCAAGTTAGGGAAACGGGCCGGTAGGACGACTGGCTCTGTGGTGGAGGCGTCAAAATTAGGCACGAAGTCAACCACGTCTTTATCTATGTCAGCTAGCATCTCCTCGGTAATTCTTGCCAGCCTGGCTTCCGTGTAGCGCATAGCTGCCGGGGGATCGTTGTCCAAGCTTCCAAAGTTACCCTGTCCATCAATAAGTGGGGCTCGCATGGAGAAGTCTTGAGCCATCCTTACCATGGCCTCATATACTGGCACATCACCGTGGGGATGGTACTTTCCCAACACCTCACCAACTATGCGGGCACTTTTCTTATAAGAGCTGCCAGGACCAAGCCCGAGCTGCTGCATGCCATATAGAATGCGGCGCTGTACTGGCTTAAGTCCATCCCGAACATCCGGTAGAGCTCGGGAGACAATCACGCTCATGGCGTAATCGAGGTAGGAGCTTTTTACCTCTTCTTCCAGACTAACCGGCCTTATAGTTCCGACTTCAGCCATATTCCCCCCGAGGCTTAATCTATCCATATGTATTTTAACCTTTTGAGAGAAATTTTGCCTCCCCTGAGTGTGCTGATGAGGCCTTGCTTTGAAATAACTCCCTGAAATGATAAAATACAAGCGTGAACTGGCTGGATATAGCTCTACTGGCTATCTGGATCATTCTCGCCCTAATCGGTTTATCAAGAGGCCTGATGAGGACTCTCTTCCCGCTGGTGGGCCTGATTTTAGGCGTTTTCCTGGCAGGCCAATTTCACGCTTCTCTGGCAGAGAAACTCACTTTCATTGGGAGCATTAATCTGGCTCGGATCATTGCCTTTGCCATCATCTTCCTAGTGGTGCTAATAGGCGCGTCAATCCTGGGAGCATTCGTAAGGAAGTCTCTCCAGATGGTGGCCTTGGGGTGGGTAGATCGTCTAGGCGGGCTTATCGGGGGGCTATTGATTGGCTGGGTTGCTGTTGCTTCTTTGACCTATCTTCTGGCTCGGTATGTGGCTTTGCCGGCGAGCCTGCCTGAGAGCACCTCAGGCATTGAAGCCTGGTTGTACCATTGGCGTGCACTGATGCAGGTTCGTCAGCAAGTTTCGGCAGCGATTGAGGGGTCTAGTCTCGCAGGCTTTTTCCTGCGTACGTTTCCCTTTCTGCTTCACCTTCTTCCGAAAGAGTTTGACGTGGTTCGGCACTTCTTCGGTCGGGCCCCACTACCATAGCATAGTCAAATGAGATTTCTTCCTTTGCATGATTGGGGAGTAACGCCAGCACAGGCGGAGCAGATTCAACGAAGGCTGGCAGCTAGAGTATCCCCACGAGATGAGATTGGAAGAGTTCGCCTGGTAGCTGGGGTGGATATCTCGGCGCCAGATAAAGAGGGGATGGCCCGAGCAGCGGTGGTTGTGCTGAGTTATCCCGAGCTTGAACTGGTGGAGAGTGAGGTATTGGGGAAAAGGGTGGAATTCCCTTACATACCAGGGTTACTCTCCTTCCGGGAATCTCCGCTCATTCTAGCTGTCTGCCAGAGGCTTAAGGTGGAACCAGATCTAATCCTAGTGGACGGGCAAGGGGTGGCGCATCCACGAAGGTTCGGGCTGGCTTCCCATCTAGGGGTCCTCTGGGATAAGCCAACCATCGGCTGTGCCAAATCAAGGTTATGTGGACGCCACGAGGAAGTAGGGCCTGAGCCAGGAAGCTGGACCCAGCTTGTTGACCAGGGAGAGGTAATTGGGGTAGTTCTGCGAACAAAACCCGATTCCAGGCCCCTTTACATCTCTGTAGGCCACAAGGTTGACCTTGAGTCAGCTTGGAAGTGGACTCTAAATTGCTGTCGTGGGTATCGTCTCCCAGAGCCAACCAGGCTAGCTCATCTTGCTGCAGGCGGAAAACTGGAACTGCCAGCTCAGAGGCGTGTTCAATTGAGATTCGAAATGTAGGGAGGGAAATGCAAGGGCTGAAGAAAAGGATAGAGGAATTGAGAAAGCGCTTGGCTGAACGGATGGTGCATCTTTGACCTGTCGGCCAAAGAGAAGGAGATGCTTGGGCTTGAGCTTGAATCGTCCCGCCCCGACTTCTGGGAGGACTCAGCTAGAGCTAGGGAGGCCATGCATAAGCTCTCTGAGCTCAAGGGGCAAGTTCAGACCTGGCGTGGATTAGAGAGCAGATGTAAGAGCCTGGAGGAGCTGGTTGAACTGGCCCTGGCTGAAGGGGATGATTCCCTAAGTGCGGAGATATCTACTGAGCTGGAGAAACTGGAATGGGAATTAGAGGATCTAGAGCTGAGAGAGGCACTCAGCGGTGAGTATGAGAAGCGGGGGGCAATCTTGGGCGTGCACGCCGGCGCTGGAGGCACAGAATCTCAGGACTGGGCCGAGATGTTGCTCCGTATGTACCTGAGATGGGCTGAGAAAAGGGGATATCAGGCTGAAATTATAGAGCTATCGCCTGGAGAGGAGGCTGGTATCAAGAGCGCCCTGGTGGACATTGCTGGAGATTACGCCTATGGCTACCTAAAAGGTGAGCATGGAGTACACCGACTGGTTCGACTCTCCCCTTTTGATGCTGACCATGCTCGCCACACCTCTTTTGCCCTGGTGGAAATAATCCCAAAAGTGGAAAGCGAGGTTGAGGTAAAATTAGACCCCGAGGACTTAAAGGTCGAGACGTTCAGATCAAGTGGACCCGGAGGGCAGCACATGCAAAAGACCAGCTCCGCAGTTCGTCTTACACACCTGCCCACCGGGATGCAAGCTTCCTGCCAGAGCGAACGTTCCCAGGCTAGAAATAAGGAAAAGGCCATGAAAGTCCTAATGTCACGGCTGCTTAAGCTTGAACTGGAGAAGAAAGCCGAAAAGCTGGCCCAGCTAAAAGGGGAGCGGATTTCGGCTGAGTGGGGGAATCAGATACGTAGCTATGTCCTCCACCCTTACAAGTTAGTTAAGGATCACCGCACCGGATACGAGACTGCCAACGCCTCGGCGGTGCTTGACGGCGAAATTGATGAGTTACTCAAGGCCTATCTCAAGCTGGCCTCAAGAAGCTGAATCTACTTGCCTTGCCTCGTCTTCTGCCAGGCTCGGAGCACTCGGTGGAGAGCTGTGAGATTAGCCCCCACGGCTAGCACCCACAACGTGATGAGCAAAGCCTGGGGATAGAACTGGCTGAGGATAAGGCCCAGAGCCAGGAGAATTATTCTCTCCGACCGGGTGAGAAGTCCCACCCTGAGTTCCATTCCCAATCCCTCCGCTCGCGCCCGAACATAACTTACCGCCATCGAGCCGGCCAAGGCAATATAAATTAGCAGAACCTCGAGCGTTGCGGGTTGCTGGACGTAGAAGAAGAGGAGCCCGAAGAATAAGGCTGCCTCAGAGAGGCGATCCAATGTGGAATCGAGCAAGGCGCCAAAGCGGGTTGTCCTCCCTTTAGCCCGAGCTAGAGCCCCGTCCAGCAGGTCAAACCAGCCTGAGAAAAAGATAAGTACTCCCCCTATCCAGAAATGACCCTGGGCCAGAATCCAGGCAATACCGAGGTTAAGAGCAAATCCGAAAAGGGATAGTACATTGGGGGAAATGCCGGCTCTAGTAAGAACCTGAATTACTGGCGAGGTCAGAATCCCAGCAACCCTCCGCCTGATCCGCTCAAGCATTGTGTTTTTTGTAGTTCCACCGCGAAGCTGTCCGGCCTAGAAAGGACCAGGTTGCACTGGCGGGAGAGGATAACCCATAGAAGCTAAGAAGCAGCAGGCCAATCCAGATGCCGAGCAAGCTTAATATCACGCTTTTGAAAAAGTCCTTAGCAGCGGATAGCCCCTGGCTTCTTCTGGGTGGTGGTGCAACCTTCAGAGGCCTCTTGGCCTGCAGCGCATCTTCATAAAAAGCGAGAACTTTTTCGGCGATATGCTCCCAGCGATATTGCTCAGCTTTCAGTCTTCCAGCTGCTCCTAGTCTCTCCCTCAGGCTTGGGTCCTTGACGAGCAGATCCAGTGCCCCGGCAAGCGTTTTCACATCCTTGGGCCTGACCAGCAATCCTTCGACTCCATTCTGCACCAGGCCGGCGTAGCCAGAGATGTTGGAGGCAATCACTGGCTTGGAGGCTGCCATAGCTTCCAATAGAACCATGCCAAAGCTTTCATTCCCTGTAGCTGGAGAACAGAATATATCGGCAGTGTGGTAATAGCGGAGTAGCTCCTCGAAGGGTGCGTAACCGACAAAAATGACGTCTTCCAGGCCGCATCTTCTTATCCAGAGCTCGTACCTCCAGCGGGTGAGGCCAGTGGGCCCAACCACGAGGAGACGAATTTGGGGGTTCTCTTGCTTGACCCACCTATAAGCCTCTAGGAGATAACGAAAACCCTTGCGCTTCTCCAGACGTCCTACGAAGAGGATGTTCACTTTCCCATCCCGGAACTTCTCGACGGGAGGTATGTCGGAGAAGAAAGAAGCATCCACCCCGTTGGGGATGATGGTGTAGTTTCCGGGGAAGTAGTGGCTGATGAAATCTCTAGCTGCTATGGAAACTGCTATTTTCCCATCCAGCTTGCTAAACCAGGTTTTAAGCAAAGGTCTCCAGAGCCAGTATCCCCAGCTTCGCGATCGTGTGGCATGGAAAGTGCCTATATTGACTGCCCGGGACTTATTCAAAAAGCCAGTGGTCAGCGGGGGGAAAAGGGGCTCGTGAAGATGAACTATATCGAACCTTTCCCGCTCCAGGAATCTATCAATCTTTTGAGAGAAGAAAAGTTTGGGTGATACAGGTGACCGAACTATCGAGCCACTAGCATGGATGGGGATAGGTCGACCAATGAAGGTTATGTTTCTCCTGGGAGGCGCTTGGTGACCAGAGGCAGGGAAAACGAGCTTGACCTCGTGGCCCATTTGGGTAAAATTCTCCTCCAACCTCAGGATGTGATGATTGACTCCGCTGGGGTAACTGTAATCATAGGGGGAAACCAGCAGAATCTTCATGGGAACCTCCGGAGTTAGCTGCCTATTCTGCCTTGGCCACTGGCGAGCTAGACAGCTCTTTCCCGGCGATGAATTCTTCGGTCATAACCCGGGCCTCTTGGTCGGTAAACTGAACTGGCGGCGACTTCATGAAGTAGGCTGAAGGGCCAACAAGTGCGCCACTTAGTCCCCGATCGAGGGCCAATTTACAGCACCTTATAGCGTCTATTACAACTCCAGCTGAGTTAGGGCTATCCCATACCTCAAGCTTTAGCTCAAGGTTCAAAGGAACATCACCGAAAGTCCGCCCTTCCATCCGAATGTAACAAATTTTTTGGTCTTTAAGCCAGGGCACGTAATCACTGGGCCCAATGTGAATGTTCTCTGCCCCGATATCATAATCCAGCTGAGAAGTTACCGCCCTGGTCTTCGATATCTTCTTCGACTGTAGCCTTTCGCGCTCCAACATGTTATAGAAGTCGGTGTTACCGCCAAAGTTGAGCTGATAGCTCCTTTCCAACCTGACGCCTCGCTCACGGAAAAGCCGAGTCAGTACCCGATGGGTAATAGTTGCTCCTACTTGCGACTTGATATCATCGCCAATAATGGGAAGTCCTCGCTCAACAAACCTTCCCTGCCAGTATTTCTCCCGGGCGATGAACACCGGGATGCAATTGACCAGACCACAACCAGCGTTGAGGATCTGCTCTACATACCACTTGGTCGCCTCTTCACTGCCAACCGGAAGATAGTTAACTACTACATCGGCTTCGGTCTCTTTCAAAATTTCAGCAATGTTGACGGTTGATCCGGGGGCTCTAGTAATGACTTGGGAGAGGTACTTTCCCAACCCGTCATGGGTCATACCCCGCTTCACTTCTACCCCGGTGGATGGCACCTCACAGAATTTAAAGGTATTATTCGGCGGCGCGAAAATGGCCTCCGAAAGGTCCTTGCCCACCTTATTTTGGTCAATATCAAAGGCAGCGACAAACTCAATGTCCCTTACATGATAACCGCCCAGATTGACGTGCATAAGGCCCGGGATGAAATCGCTCTCGTCAGCATTGGAGTAATAGTACACTCCTTGAATCAATGAAGAGGCGCAGTTACCTACGCCAATTATGGCTACCTTAATCTTGCTCATAAGCTTACCTCCTTTCCTTAGGCCAGCAGACTTTATCTATGCTCTTACGATTAAGGACATCTGGTCATCGGCTCACACTCGCCTCACAAACACCCTTTGACCCCTGAGCAGGGCCTCTAGGGTCACACCTACAAAGCAGACAAGGCGGACAAAGGAAAAGGAAGTTTAATTGGCAGTGATTCAGAATCAAATCACTGCAGCTGCGAGACAGAGCACCTTCTCCACACGCCACCTCTCAGTCCACCAGGCTCCGCTCGAACTTCCTATCTAAAGCCTCTGCCCTAGGAGCCTAAGCTCACCGAGATTAAATTGGCCACCTGCCAACCCTTGGTACCCTGCTCCAGAAGCTAGGAAAGGCTGACCTTTTAGGGGAAACCCTCGATTTTTAGGACTTGCCGATACGGTATACCGTGGTGCCGCAAACAGCACACACGCCTTTAGTGGCTGGCTTTCCATTTTTTAGGGTTACCTTCTGCGGGTTCTTTATCTCTCTCATGGCTCGACATTTGAAGCAATAGGCCTGCATCTGCCCTCCTTTGGTTCCGTTTGTATTAGCTTACACACTTTTTAAGCTAAAAGTCAAGTCTTCTGCTTGAGAAACTGATTTAGAGCGCCTAACCTCGCTTAGCAGACCTTGACTCCCTGCCCAAAAGATATTAACATGCGTCTTAGTGCGGGAGTTTGCCTGAGCTTTACTTTGTTCTTCACTCTTGACGTGTTTACTAGATCATGAACTTCAGCCATGGCTCACCTAGCTTGCTGGCTCCTTTTATGGAGCCCAAATCCTTGGCTCTTATCGGGGTAAGCCGGGAGGTGGGGGAGGAAGCCTTCAACATGCTAGGGCATCTGCTGAGCTATGGCTATTCGGGGAAGATTTATCCGGTGAATCCTAATGCCACCGAAATACTGGGGTTAAAGGCCTATCCTCACGTTACTGAGATACCGGAAGAGGTTGCTCTGGCAGTGATTTCAACGCCGAGAGAGTTAGTCCCCCAGCTCATCCGCGAATGCACTAGCAAGGGCATTCACTCGATAATAGTGGTCGGTCAAGGATTTGCTGATGCCAACGATGAGCGAGGTAAGCAACTGCAAAGGGAGATTGTCGACCTGGCCCAGGCTGGCCAGACTAGGATAATAGGTCCTAACACCTTTGGTACAGCTAATGCTTTCGCTAATTTCAGCACCGCTTTTGCCAGGCTGAAGATGGAGAAGGTACCCATTGGGGTCGTCTGCCAGAGTGGCGTTTTCTTTATGGGGTTCTCCGAATTGAACTTGATAGGGAAGGGCTTCGATTTGGGGAATGCCTGTGATGTTGATTCCGCTGAGGCCCTAGAATACTTTGCGAATGACTCGGAGGTAAAGGTCGTGGCCCTGCATATTGAAGGAGTGAGCGATGGGAGGAGATTTCTTCAGGCAGCTAGCCAGACATCTCGGAGAAAACCGCTACTGGTGTTAAAGACGGGGAAAAGTGAGCCGGCGGCGGAGGCAGCTCGATCTCATACTGGCGCTATTACCGGTCAAGATCAGGTCTGGGAAGCAGCTCTAAAGCAAACAGGTGCAATCCGGGTAGAGGACGTCGAGGAGCTTCTCGACCTGGTGCGGGTCTTTTCCGTCTCTCCGCCACCTTTGCCAGGAAAAGCAGGCCTTATCACCTATACTGGGGGGTTGGGCATAGCTAGTTTGGATGCCCTGAACAGGTTTAGCTTAGAAATAGCCCAGCTTTCTTCAGTCACTAAAAGCCGGTTGGCAAATTTGTTCCCCTCTTGGATGAGCGTTACCAATCCAGTGGATATTTGGCCACCAATGATGCTCTCCCAGCCCGTCTTAAATCCATTAAGGCAAGCTTTAGGCACCCTTCTGGCTGATCCACAGATTAATGCTGTCCTTTTCATTGGCGGGGCCCTTTTCCCCAAGTTCACCCATGACGTATGCCAGCTCTTGTTGGAGATGGCGGAAGCACAGCCTGATAAGCCGCTCGTCTGCTGCATTTATGGCCCTTACGCCCATGAGGCCTCTGCCTGTCTGCAATCTACGGGCAGAATTGCAGTCTTCCCTACTCCGGAGAGAGCTGCCAGGGCACTGGCACGCTTAGTTCAATACTATAGAGGGTCAAATGACTGAAGGCTACATGGGCCACATCCTATTCATAGATCTTTCTTGGGGAACGGTACGTGACGAAGTCCCGGAGGAGGGACAGCTTCATGATTTTCTGGGGGGCTATGGATTAGGTGCCAGGGTGATTTTCGAACGCCAAAAACCTGGCCTGCATCCTTTAGCCCCGGAGGCGAACTTGGGCTTTGTAACCGGCCCCCTGACTGGCACGCCGGCTCTCTTCGGCTCCAGATTTGCCGTAGTGGGTAAATCTCCTCTCACCGGAACCTGGGGCGATGCTAATTCAGGTGGGGATTTTGGACCCTGGCTCAAGTTTTCCGGCTATGATGCTGTATTCCTGAGCGGGGTAAGTCCTGAGCCTGTTTACCTTCTTCTAAGCGACGGAAGAGCTGAACTCAGGGAAGCCGGCCATCTGTGGGGCAAAGACACCATGGAGGTACAGGCTCTCATCCGGTCAGAGGTTGGCAAAGATGCGAGAGTGGCCTGTATCGGCCCCTCGGGTGAGAAACTGTCCCTCATCTCTGGCATCATTAATGGCCAGGGTCGGGCTGCCGGCCGATCTGGCCTGGGGGCATTGATGGGTTCCAAGCGACTCAAGGCTGTAGTTGCCAGGGGGCAGAAAAGGGTTCCTCTGGCGGACAAAGACGGGTTAGAAAGGGCCAGGAGGAAGCATCTTCGCCAGTTAAGTAGCCTAGCAGAAATCTATAAGGAATTTGGTACCTGTGGGTTTACTGCTCAGGCAATTCAAAGTGGGGATGCCCCGGTGAAGAACTGGAGCGGCTCGGTGACTGACTTCCCTAACTTCTCTTCCATCGGCGGCGAAGCAACGGTAGGCCTTCAGCAGAAGAAGCTAGGTTGCTGGAGGTGCCCGGTTGCCTGTGGTGGAGTCATGAAAGTTGGCAGCGGAATTTACAGGTACCCTGAAGGAGTGCACAAACCGGAATATGAGACTTTGGTGGCCTTTGGCAGCCTGTGCTTGAATGATAACCTAGAATCAATCATCATGGCCAATGATATTTGCAACCGCTATGGTCTGGATACGATCTCGACTGGCGCTACCATCGCCTTCGCCATTGAGTGCTATGAAAAGGGGCTACTCACCAAGGAGGACACCGGGGGGCTTGAGCTTCGGTGGGGCAACCATGAGGCCATAGTGGCTACAGTGGAGAAAATAGCCAGGAGAGAAGGGCTGGGGGAGATCCTGGCTGATGGGGTCAAAGCTGCGGCAGAAAGAATAGGACAGGGGGCGGAGGAACTTGCCATTCACATTCAGGGGCAGGAGGTGCCGATGCACGATCCTAAACGCTACACTTCATACGCTGCCACTTATCTTGATACTACACCTGCCCGCCATACTCAGGGCAGTTATGGCTACCGGCCCGCCGGTGGCCTTAAGTTTCCCCCCTATGACCGTAAGTCATTTGCCGGCCGTGGCCAAGCTCATAAGATGGGAAGTGACCTGGTGCATGTGGTAAACTGTGCTGGCATGTGCCTCTTTGGCTATACGTTCCTAGACTTCGGTGCTCTCCCGGAGTTTCTAAGCCTGGTCACCGGCTGGGAGTTCGGCCTGGATGAGCTTCTAAAGATCGGCGAGCGGGTGGCCAATCTGAGGCAGGCCTTCAACATTCGTGAGGGGATAAGCTTGAGGAATTTCAAGGTGCCGGGTAGGGTTACAGGACAGCCACCACTGGGGTCCGGGCCTCTCGCCGGAAGACAGGTAGAGTTAGGGACGCTGCTCCGGGATTACCTCCTGGCCCGGGATTGGGACCCGGAAACTGGCAAACCGAGCGAGAATAAGCTGCAGGAACTCGGGCTGGAGGATGTAGCCCAAGCACTTTGGCCCAAAGGGCACTAAGTATAGGCTCTTATGGGGTAATAGCCACGGGCTACATCTATGCGGCCTAATTCAGCTCCACCCTCCCATAGTTGGATTATTTTGCAGTCCCGTAGGTATTTTTCCAGATTATATTCCTTCATGTAACCATAGGAGCCCATGAGCTGCATTCCCTTGTTACATACCTCTACTGCTACATCACAGGCATGAATCTTAGCACCAGTAGCCTTTGATAGCTGAAATTCACTATGGGGCGGGCCGAACACTTTTCGGTTGTCAAACATCCTAGCCACAGTGAGGTAGTAGAATCGGGCACTCTCGACGCCAATGGCCATGTCGGCTATCATGGCTGCCTGGAGGCTATGTTCCCTAACTGGTTTTCCCCCGTAAAACCTGTTTGCCGTGAAGTCTAGGACGATCTCTAGTGCGGCCTGGGCATTTCCTACCGCAAAGGCAGCGCTGCTCAACCGCCCCCAGGAGAGGAAATTGCGGAAGCTCTCGAAATCCTTCCCTGGCCATCCGGCCCGATATTCTTGGGGTACCCTTACATTGTCGAGGTAAATGTCAGTATTTACATCGGTATATCTCATCCCCATCTTGTTCTCTGGTCGGCCAAAGGAAAGCCCGGGGGTGCCTGCAGGCACGTAGATAAGAGCGATCCCCTCCTCGCCCAGCTCCGGATTGGTGGTGCAGGTGACCAAATAGACATCGGCTACGCTGGCGCCGCTGGGGAAGCGCTTGGCCCCGTTTATCACCCATTCCTCTCCGTCAAGTCGGGCAGTAGTTTGGATTGTCTTCCCTCTGCTGCTGGCATCCTCTATGTTGCAGCCACCCTCTGGCTCGGTCATCGCCTGGCAGGCCTCATGGAATTCGTCCTCCCTGCAGAACGGGGGGCAGAGATCATTGATCACCCTCTCATTGTGCGCTCGCATTGCCGGGCCGAAGACCCAGGCTGGTATGCTCAAAGTCATGGCTATCCCACTATCCCCACGAGCCACTTCCTCGTACCCTACCTCCAATGAGACTGCCGTAGTTCGTAAACCACCCACCGACTCGGGCAAGCCTCTCTTGTGTAGCCCAAGCTTGGCCAATCCATCCAAGATATGATGTACCAGATCACGGTCTTCATCTTCGTCCAGTTGCTGGCGGACAGGCATTAACTCTTTGTTCACAAAGTCGCGAATTGTATTCACCATCAGCTTGTCCTCTTCGCTGAGAAAGTGCCCGTACTCTTTCATGGAAACCTCCTTTCCGGCTGCTGGCATCCTCTATACTACAGCCACTTACTATGGTAGTTTCTTTCAATTATAATAAGGCTAACAAACTAAGAAAAGCTATTATAGGCTTTCGCCTTTGCGGAGGTGTAAATTGATTTACTATGGTTATGCTGGCAAGGAGCTCTATGTGGATCTGACCACTCGGAGGGTCTGGGAGAAGGCCCTTGATCTAGAAGAGGCGACCAAGTTCTTGGGCGGCATGGGTTTGCAACTCAAGCGGCTTTATGAGCTGTTAAAACCAGGCATCGACCCTTTCTCACCGGAGAGCCCGCTTATAATAGGCTCTGGCCCCTTGGTGGGCACTGGCGCTCCGGGAACTCCGCGAGTCCTGGCCACAGCTAAATATCCCCAAACGGGTGCTATTGGCTGTGGTGGCGGTGCTATGCGTTTTGGATTCATGCTTAAGCTGGCTGGTTACGACCAGATCATCATCATTGGCCGGGCCAGTAGCCCAGTTTACCTGAGGATTGCCAGCGGCGCAGTTGAAATCCGTGATGCTAGCCATCTCTGGGGGAAGGATCTAGTGGAGACTACCGAGGCCCTGTGGAAGGAACATGGGGACTGCGGCGTAATCGCTATTGGCCAGGCCGGGGAAAATCAGGTGAGGATTAGCCTGGCCCTGGTCGATAATGCTTCCTCACTGGGCCGCGGTGGCCTGGCAGGAATAATGGGCAGCAAGAATCTTAAGGCCTTGGTGGCCAGGGGAACAGGGGTGGTGAGGATTGCCCATGCAGAGCGGTTCAAGAAAGCGGTTGAGAGCCTCTTTGAAAGAGACAGAAGATATCCCTACCGTGAGGAGGTAGTTAGGTATGGCATCATGCTGAACTGGCCGAATTATAGAGTTCAATTCGGGTACATCAAGAACCGCTCTGAAGTGCCGGATTTGGAGAAATTTGAGAAATCGGTTGGTTTTGAGGCTTACAAGACCCTAGGCAAAAAAGCTATCGCCTGCCCTTCCTGCTTTATAGCGGACAAGGAGATTCTCGAGGTGAAGCGAGGGAAATACAAGGGCTTAAAGTGGTCCACTGCTTCATACCTTAATGCGGCCATAATGGCCTGGCGTACCGGCTTGAAAAATATTGGCGAGGCAGTCAAATTGGCCGATCTCATGGATCGGTATGGACTGGATCAGCTCAGCTTCTCTGAGCTCCTCGATTTTGTGCTTACTCTCCACGAGGAGGGAATTATTACCGGTGAGGATGTGGGGGGGTTGCCATTAAGCCGTGGCATTGACACCGCTGTAACCTGGGCTGAGAAAGTAGCCTTCAGAGAGGGCTTTGGCGAGGTGATGGCCAATGGCTGGCCGAGAGTGCTGGAACAGATTGGCCAGGATGCAGGAAAACGGGCCCCTATCATTAAAGGGAGGGATGGTATCTGGGACCCTCGGGTCTCCGGGCTGGGAACCAACGAGTTTGCCCAGTTGGTCTACCCACGAGGGCCCAATGC
>Ga0190286_1000454_pt1 | contig 16908 bp, 19 predicted proteins | sample 48691834_MG_FD_183241 | JGI IMG/M metagenome (GOLD analysis project Ga0190286, IMG submission 183241) | Hydrothermal vent microbial mat bacterial communities from Southern Trench, Guaymas Basin, Mexico - 4869-18-3-4_MG | ecosystem: Environmental > Aquatic > Marine > Hydrothermal vents >... | reverse complement strand
AAAACTTCTTTATCATCTTATTTAACTTGTTCTCTTTCCTTAATGCCCTATCTTTTAGTTCTAAAAGTGTATTTCTTTCATATTTCATATCATCTATCCTTTTTAGAAAATCCTTTATAAAACTAATCTCAGTAGTCTCTGTATCTATTTCAATAAGGATATCATTATGCGAATTATGAGAAATCAGTTTGTAAATAACTTTATCAATTTTCTCCTCTGTATCAGTTGATAGAAAATGGATATACTTTTCCCATGTAAAAAATAGGATACCATTATCTCTGGCTATATCATCCATTGTTCCCATTCCTTCCTTAGCGATTAGTATCAGCTTTATTTTCTTATCTACTTCATTTTCTTTCAGTAATGCAGTTTTATACCTCAGTAATTGCCCTATGGCATTATCTCTTGCCTTTCCTTTGCACTCTATCAGTAAGTAATTCCCTTCTTCATCCTTGCATAGAAAGTCTATTCTACCTCCTTCTTTAAATTTATACTCTTGCTCAAGTTCTGTTATTCTTGAATTTTCAATTACTATATTTTTGTAAGAATGGAGTATGATAGCTTTAATTTCATCCTCAAGAGTCCCTGAAAAGAAGAATTTATACCCATTATTGCTTTGCTCTTTTGTAATTCTCTTCAAACTTTGCCATTCTTCTTCCATTCTTTTAACTCTTTCAAAGCCTAATTCCTTTTTTATCTTTTCCACAAATTCTGATTCTTTACTACTAAGGATACCTACTGGAACAGAAACCTCAACACCTGAAAAATTAACTCGGACATAACCACAACTATGAATATTGCCCTCAATAACTATTCCTTCCTTTCCTTTTGTTAGAGCAGGATGATACCAAGTAGCGTCTTCTGAGAGATACACTTTTACTTCTTCATCTTCTTCATCATCTTCTATATCCTCATAATATTCCTCATTCATTTTGTTTATTCTCTCCTTCTCTTTCTTTTACTTTAACAACCAATGTGGAATAAGGTATTTCCATTATTTTACTAATAGCAGAAATACTTAGCCCTTTCTTTCGCCACTTATCAAATTCACGCCAGTTTATCTTTCGTTCAGGTCTTCCGATATGCTTGCCTTCACTTCTTGCTCTTGCAATACCTTGTTTTGTGCGCTCAATTAAGTTTTTGCGTTCCATCTCGGCAGTCCATGTAAAAATCATCGTTATAAGTTGCCTTATTTCACTATTTTCCATTCTTGTCCATGATTCCTGTGGTGAAACTGAGATGACTCGTATCCCTTTCCTTTCAAGCTCTGTTACGAGATTTAAAGTTTCTATGAAGCTCCTGCCTATACGTGAAAGTTCAAATACGACTATGCCCTCTATTTTATCTGGATTCTCCTCAATATATCGCAGTAACTCTGAGAAGCCTTTTCGTTGCTTCGCTGGTATTATACCGCTTACACCTGGGTCTTCAAATATCTTTATATCACCGTATTTATCCTTTATTGCTTTTTTCTGATTCTCTATATTTTCTTCCCTCAGAGAGGTTCTTACATATCCGACATACATTTTATTAAAACTATGGTTTCTAATAAATATATTTAATTAAAAGTATAAAAAGGTTTACTTTAATATCAAAGGGTCATTTATAAAAGCATGAAGCCTTTTATTTTGCTCTAATAAACCATGTAATAGAATGAATTAACAAAATAAGGCATATTCGTCATTTTTTATAGAGAAAATCAAAAATTGGAAATTTCAGACCTTTATCCTTCTCAACCATCACCTCTTCCTTGCACCAATCCTTAACCTCAGAGCAATTTATCTTCATATCTGGTCCTACAATCTCACCAGTCCAGTTTTGTTCCTGGCAGGATTTGCAGATAGTGATTTTTTTGATGTTCAGCGATAGGATAAGCAAGGTAGACTATGAAAAAGAAGAAGAGAGAAATCACTATCGCTTCCAATATTTTGAATCCTTTCATTTTTCTATTTTCTTATGCTATTTTGTATTATCTCCTTGTTTATATTTGAATTTTTTAAGCAGTGCATGGTTTTGTAAAGCGAGACGGCGGGTATCTGTTCTTCGCTCGTTCCAGTGATATTTAAACCTACCATAGAGAGCACCAGATTTATATTTTTTAATCCGAAACTCCCCCAATTCTATCCATTCTCTTAATGTTTTTGCATTGTCTTTTTCCTTTCTTGATTTGATAAGTTTTTTCGTTTTATTAAATCCTCTCATTTTCTATATTTCCATTCCGTCTATCCATTCCTTTTCCTTTTGCTGAGCATTCATATATTTTACTAAAAAGGCGCTAACTGGTAAACCATAAAAAACACTCAAAGTTAGTGCTCCTACCATACAAAAAAGTTCCAAAGATACTTTTAAAGGTAATGACTGGTTTTTATGGATAAATGACACTTCTAATGCTTTTAAGGTCATACTGTATAAGTGCTTCACTACTTTTATATACAGTCCTATTTCTATGCACATTTTTATACTCCTATCTCTAATATATTATCAATAACCACCCTGCTATTGATTTATTCAATAGCAGGCATATAACCACTGAGGGGGTTGCCTAATGACAACCTCTCATAATAAACTAATCCAAGGTCAACTGCCTTCTATCCTTTTTCAATATCCTTTCTTGTGCCATCTCGCAGTATTTTTCTGATATTTCAATGCCTATCCATTTTCTATTCAATCTCTCACAGGCTACTGCTGTCGTGCCTGAGCCAATGAAAGGGTCAAGAACTAAATCACTTTCATCTGTAAAAATCATTAGCATATTTTTTATTAAGTTATATGGTAATGCTTGAGGATGGAATCCACTTTCTTTTCCTCTATATCCATTTTGATATTCTATAACATCAGTGAAGAAAGACTTATCATGGTTTTTCTTTGTTCCATTCCATTTATGTTTTAAATTTTCTCCTTTCACAAAAGTCATTAGATAATTATGCTGAAATCCAAAATGCCAAGCACATCTTAAAGCTCCTTTTCTGATTAAAGCAATACTATCTCTGTGAGTAAAATTATCGTAGGCATTCTTTGTCTTCCATAAGTTATAAGGATTGTTTACAATCAACAGGACACAGTCAGGCTTCAAAATTCTATAATATTCCTTACTTAAACTATAAATGAATTCCACATAGGATTTTCTTCCATCTTGGCAATTAAAGGGGTAATCTGATAAAATAAAATCTACACTTTCATTAGAGAAATACTTCATCACTTCCAATAATTCCTCTTTTTCCTTTCCTAATCATTGATATCACCTCCTAACTTTTTTAGAAATACTCCCATCTTTCTCTCGGTAGGCATTCTACATAGCCCATCTGTTTTATGACTGTTACACTTTTGTTAGGGTTCTTTTTCTTCATTCTTACTGCTTCCTTTATAGCAGCATCAAGTGTGTAATGGGTAGAATGCCACTTATCACTAACTAATACATTATAGGCTTTTTCACTATGCCTTACATATTTACAAACTATGTCATTCCTTTTTCTCATTCTATATCCCTCCTCAACTTTACCTTACTTCCATCAGAGTAGGCTGGGCTTCTCGTTTGCTCGTTGTTAGTCTTATGTTCCTTGCGCCTCTCGGTAACTCTACAACCTTCTCTATAATCATTTCTGTTCTTTTTACTTTATACCTTGTTCCTCCTCTGTGTGCGGTATATGGTCTTCGTGTATTCACATAATAAAACTTTATGCCATATACCATCTTTCCATTTCGCTTCTCTACTTTGCCTCTTTTTACATCTACAACTCTACCACTGATATACACTCGCTTTACTCTTGGCTTCCATACTCTCGTGCCTGCTCGTGTTCGTTCAAGATTTTCATACATTATGTAGTAATACCTGCCTGTGCCTACTCTTGGATATTCAGTTGGTCTATATGCCATGTTTATCACCTCCTAACTTTATTTCGTAACATTAGCTGATCTTTTTGTCTTTACAACTGTTGCCTTTGTATATTTTATAGCTTCTTTTGCAGTTCTTGCTCCTCTTATTGCATATACAATAGCGTATCGTGCACTTCTCTCGCTTGGAAAGACATCGTCACCGAACATGTTTCTCCTACCCAATTTTACTATCCATCCCATTTCATATCACCTCCTAACTTTATGTCGTCTCCTTATTAATTTCTTCGTTTCTCTCTTCATCTGTGCTTTTTTCTTGCGTATTAGCTCTAAAAGCTTGCTTTTTTGCTCTTTTGTTAGATTGCCAACTTTTGCGAGTTCTTTTATGTCATGGTTTAATTTATCGAGATAGTTGTGCAAATATGCTTCGAGTTTTACTGATTCGATTTCCTCCTTGTAATATTTGAAATTCTCCCTTTGTAAAGATGCTTTGCTGTAAGTCATATTTATCACCTCCTCATTCTTGGATGTCTGCACTTGTTTGTTCTGTTCCTGCCTCTACCTCCTTCTCTGAATCCTCTTCTGCTTCCATCTTTCTTACCATATCCTTTTCGTGGCATTTTTATCTCTCTCTTCTTATCCTTTATAATAAACTATCAGCTTGTAATCTCTGTTATTTATTGCCTTGTATGTTATATCCTCTGTCCTACCTTTGTATCGTATATATGTAGGATGACCAGCATGAGACCCGTATCCTCCTTTCAGTGTATAGTGTTTGTCGAGATACTGTATTAATTTTACAGGGGCGTTCCATCGTTTTGCCTCGCCATGTATGGTATTTCCAATTTGTCTGATATTTTTAAAGCCTGCTCTATACATAGCGGACTTTAACTTATTAAATACTTTTTCTTTTCCACTTTTCCTCCTCTTCTCTACCATATTTATCACCTCCTAATTTTCTATCCCCATTTCGTATCGTAGTCTGCTCTCAATCCCAATTTCTCTGCTCTTCTATTTATTGCTCTCGCTGTCTTAGTGAATTCTTCCTGTGCTGCCTTCTTCATCTTCGCTATCTTGCCTCTAAATGCTTCTTTCCATGCTGGTGCATGGCATAGCGTTACCAGATACATGCTCCGTTTGTGCAATTCTGTCAGTTGCGCTCTCGTTTTTGCTCTTGCTACCTCTTTACGGATTTTTCGGTTTATCTCTCTTATATCTGTTACACCACCAACGGATTGGTATATATGCCTTCTTCCCATTTTTTACATCACCAATTATTTATTATACTTTTCTATATAAAAACTTTTTTATCTCTTGCTGGTTTTATGGTGTTCACTTCCAACTAACTCTTCTATATACTGGTGAGCAAAATGTTGCATCTGTGCTCTTATTTCTTCTATTTCTTGTTCCACCCTTCGCTTATTCTCTTCTAATGGTAATGAGAAATCATAAATCTCCTCTACATTCACTAACCATGCAGGAACACCACTATCATATACAATCTCTTCTAATCTTTGTATTTCCTTACTTATTATTCTTTTCTTCCTCTTCTTTCTTTTCTTCCTCTTCTTTGTATTTCTTTGTGTTGTTATTGTCTATGCACCTCCTCTACCTAAAACAGTTACTATTGCTATTATTGCAACTACAATTATCAATACTGCAAATGCAAGAGGCACATAGCGTTCCCATTCACCTTTTAACTCTTCACGTGTCATTCGCTGTATTAGAAGCACCAGTTGTTGCATATCCTGTGCCAGCATGCCCATAGGTGAATTATTAAAAGCGTAGGTATAGGAGAACCAGCCATGTTTAACTGGTTCAGTTTGCACTTCTTGTTGTAACTGCGCTATCTGCTCTACTACATCCTCTTTTGTTAGTTTTACTTTTGCTTTTTCTGTTTCATATACCCCCCATACATCTTCTTCTTTGTCATAAATAATCGTGTATTTCTTCTTTTCACCTTCATCTGTTCCTACTTTCAATACATATTCTGTCTCCTCAGCGTTGTTAGGAGTGAGCTCTGCATCAGGAATATTTATATTTCCATCTTCCATTGTGCCAATCTCAAGTCCAGGGTTGATAACATCAGGCACTGTTAATTTACAGATATTCCCAATTTTTTCTATTGTTGCCTTTATTGCCTTTGTTTTACGCTCTATTATGCTTATATTTCCTTCTTTATCTCTGGCAATCATTAGCTTTTTAGGATTGAGATTTGCATTATATTTGGTATTCAGATACTCAATTATCTGGTTTCTATCTAATGGTTTATACCTTATTGCTATACCTTTCTCATTCAGTTCTTCAATTAGTTGATGATTGAGTTGCAATGGTGATTTATTGTTGCTATCAAGTGTAAATTTCTTAGTTAAGATTTCTCGCTCTACCTCTGGCTGATACTCGGCAATATAGTTAGCCACATCATGGTCTAAATCACTGCGTGGTGTGCTTGTAAGTATTAATATGTCCGAATCTGTCAGGAAATTCAATTCTGGGTAATTCGCTCGTGCATGTTCAATTATTGTCTCCAGTGCTCGTGCATTCTTATCGCTCATGGAAAATGGGTATTGGGTTGAGAAATGATGGATTGGAACACCATCAACTGTCCTATTTTCTGGTGCGTTACCCTGCAATTTCGGGTCTATTAGTATCCCATGTTCAGAACCTTCAAAATGGATATCACGTCTTCTGCGTTTCTTGCCCACCATGAATGCTGTTCTGCCCGCTGAGTCAGTTATTTCTAATATCGCTAATTTCTTCTTCCTCGCTTCTTTGAATACTCTTGCTTCTGGTGCCCATTTCTTTATGTCAAGATAGTATTTTACAAACAATAACACTACGACCCATAAGGCTATAAAAAGCCCTATCACCATATACATCAAAGTTAATACATCCATTTCTTTTGTATCACCTCCTCATTATATATTTTTAATAAACTCATTTAAAAATCTTTTTATTGCACTCCTACTTTTCGTGCTTTGTCCATCAACAATGCAAGCACAGATATTACTGTTGCAAGTGATAATGCACTTATCATAACCTTGTTTGGTGCTAAATTCAGCCATCCAATGCCGTAAAATATCCAACTCACTATACACACTATTAGCGAACCCTGTAATGCAGTAGTTGCTCCGAATAAGCCCCCAATAAAGAAAATCAGTGCTATTGCTATCACTGGATATGCCTTCTCTGGTAGTTCTAAATCTGTTAATAATCCTTTAAATTTAACACCATATTCCCATATCCGCTCACCAAAATCCTCGTGTATTACTGTTATTCTAATACCAAACGAACGCCCCTTGTATGGTGTTACAATGAATGACTGGTTCACAACGCTCTGATTCGTTACTGTGTAGTTGTATACTACTTCTTTCTTGTTGAGAACTGCTAACCGAGTTATATTGATGTTAAGATATGTTGTTAAACCACTTGGGTCGGTATAGTTCACATAAATTATTGCATGTGTCTCATTTATCTTTGATGTTGTAATATTTACTGTGGTTGCCATTATCTCTTGCTTACGCCTCTCTTCTGGGCTGTATTCCCACGGTAGTATTACTATTGTATATTCGCTCCTTGTCGGATACTTGAACCATGTCTTGTTTATGCCTAAGGTATCATTTCTGAAATTCACCTTATATTTGATTGTCTCAACCATTGTAAATGCTATCTGACCGTAGCTATCTGTTGTTCCATTTTGTGTCGTATTGTATATCTCAGTTGCATTTGTAAACCCGAAAATTGTTCCTAACCAACCGTATGGATGTGTAATGTTATATCCTACTGCCTCCACATACAAGTTTGGTATTCTATTGCCGTAAATATCCTGCACTGTGAATGTTACAGTTTTTGCCTTAGGCAACAGGTAATATTCGGATTCACTTATTGGTGTTAGTGAGACTGTCATTTCCTTCGTGCTATCCACTACAACTGTCTCTGTATGGACATAATAGCCATTAGCAGTTATACGAAGGCTATAATACCCTGTTTCTAAGCATCTGAACTTAACAATCCCATTTGTTGCTGATTTTGTTTCACCTGTACCCAAGTCAGCACTGAAACTTGTTACTGCCATACCTGTTTTTGCATCTATTGCTTTTATGGTTAATGTATATTTCGTTGGGCATCGCCATGCTAAATCATCTGATGCATAGTATTTTATTTCACCATTCTCATCATATACAAATGCATAGCCTTCATCTGGTATGTTGATGTAGCAGTTGGTGCATAGGCATGGATATAATGCTGAAATCAATGAGGGATAGACTACATCCTTGCCTGTTGGATATAGTATATCTGTTATAGAGCTCCATGAACTTGTTTTGTGTCTTTCTCTTATTATGTAGTTATCGTGGTGTGCACTATCCTGTCCATACCATACTACTCTCACATAATTGTTAGAATAGATAGAAACAGATGGATTTCTCTGTTCGTAGATGTCTCCATCGCAGACAGTTTCTATACTGCTCCATGTGCCATCTGATTTGTATTTTATTGCTTTAATTTTGTGGTCTTGGGTCTGCCATACTATCCACGCATTTCCACCTGTATCTGTTGCTATACTTGGATAAGTTTGATTGTATGTTTCGCCACTGGTTATATTATGAATAGGTTGCCAGCTTGAAGTATACATACGATGCTTGATATTGTATGTGTTTGTTGTTGTATTCTTCTCTTGCCATACTACATGGATATAGTTATTTGTATCTATTGCAATTGAAGGATATTGTGGATAGTTGCTTTCTCTCAAATTCTGAATTGAACTCCATGCCGTTCCGTTATAGGTTTTATAGCATATCTTACCTGTATCTGTATACCATACTACATGGATATTATCATTGCTATCAACAGCTATTGCAGGCACATGCCCCGAATCACTACTTATATCTTGTTCATTTTCCCAGCTTAAACCATTGTATTTTTTATATTTTATACCATCATTGTATTTCTCATATACTACCCATAGGTTATCTTCCGAATCAGTTGCTATTGCTGGATTCTTACAATCTACGCCTGGCTCTGTCAAAACCGTTTCTGTCCATGTTGAACCACCATCTGTGCTTTTTGCATAATAAACACGATAATTAGAACCGTCATATTTGGTATAAACTCTATGCAGATAATTATCAGATGTGCGAACAAGTTTGCGTTGGCTATTGTATTGGGTTATACCTTCACCAGTAAAAGTTGTTTCTGTCTCTTCTGTTGACCATGTTTGCCATTCTACTCCTTCTTGATATTTACGAACAGCAATCCAATCCACATACAAAATTCCTTGGTCTGACCATCTACCAATTCCTACTGATGCTGTTGTTATATTATCAAAAAATTGATCTGTTGATAAGAGTTGTCTTGATGGATTATTTACATCTATGAGTTTGAGTGTTGTATCATAATTCTGAAAATTAAATCTATGCCATTGGTCTTGTGGATAAGTATTATCGTACCCAAATCTATGTCCTTTTTGATTACCATTATCAAAGCCTCCAATAGAAATATCATATACAACACTACTATCACTATAAGCATGACCTGAGTAATAATAACTATCTGAATCTTCTCTCCAAACTATATTCCAAAGATCACCGTATGTTGGTCCAATAATCTTTGTTCTCATTTCAATTGCATGATTCTGTGGATTGAATGTTTGTATAGTATAAATTGTACTTGCCTCACTCATACTACTACCATTTCCAGGAACTTTTAAAGCTTCATCTTCTATCACTACATCTGCTGGGTGTGAGGACCATTTACTCAAGTCTCCACTAAAATCATCAAAAAAGAGAAAGACATTTGAAGGATTAGATGTTGTCTCTACATCTGGGTTGCCATAATACATATATACTGTTCCATTTGTTGGAACATCTACATACACTCTTACAGGGTCTGTTGAATTATCCTCTATCCAATAATCTAATTCAGTTGTATCATCCAAAGTAAATCTTATATCTTTAAAATTAGATACTCCATGTCCATTCAGATATACATCTGTCTTTGTATTTGTCCCACTTCCTGAATGCACTCTTAGTTGGTATGTATAACCACCACTCGGCACATTATTCAATGTGGAATTAATCCTGTACTGCCATGAAACATTCCACCATGATAGCCTTTCATCTTCAATATCCATAAACTTAGGTATGGTTAATATCCGTTTATTACCCAATTCTGCTCGCTTCTTTGTTACCACCAATTTATACAATTTTGTTTCGTTTTTCTTTATTGCTTTTGTTTTACCTAACCAGTTCCATTTCAATGGTTGCCATTCGTTATCCTCCCAAACATACCACTCTATACTTTTTATTTTGTCTGATGCATCACTATAACTTTTGTTTCTGAACCTCAATCCGAAATCTCTGCCTTTCTTTGGTGTGTAATCACTACCCAATGCTGTTATCTCAAAAATCTCTTCAAACTTGCATACACCTTCCTTTTTTGAAATTACTTTGATTTGTAATTGCTGTCCTGTGTCAGTGTTTATTAGTGTTAGTTGTTTAATATGTGGATGGAATTCCTTTTTTATTATAGGTGCATGACTAAAATTCCAGAAAGCACTACATGAGCCTGATACTAATATCAATACAATCACAACCACAAAAAATGCAGATAGCCATCTCAAATTATTCATTCTCATAGCTTTGGTGTTTTACCTACTATTTGGTTTATTACAGATGTTATTCCTGTGCTGTGTTTTGCTTTAATTCTGGATTTTTCTTGTGGCAATCCCACCATAGAGAACATCTCTTCTAATGTTGGTATAGGATGGTATTCAAACCATTCGTAAGGAGATTTTTTGATATGTTTCTTATGCTTTGCTTTTTTCTTCTCCTCAGTAGGAATTCTTAAGAATGGATATTCAGGTATTATTGATACCATTGATGGTGGCTTTGAAGGTACTGAAGAAACTGATGGAGGACTGGGAATTTCTGAATGCAGTGAAGGGATTGAAGGAATTGATGATAGTTTTGATACTTCTGGAGAAGGAACTGAAGTAGTTGAGGGTATTGTAACTTCTGGTGATTTCATTACTGGTAATGAAGGTAACTCGAAAAACTTGAAATATTTTGATGGTGGTTGTTTTGATACTTTCGATTGCTTGGGGAAAGAGCCTATTATTCTTGAAAATGCATTACTAATCCTACTTGAACTTGGAACTTTTGTAATATCAGTTGAAGTAGGTAATATATACTTTGATGGTTGAGATATTAATGAATAAGAAGAAATTGTCCTTTTCATAAATGCTGATGCTGATGGAATTATAGAAGATGAAATAAAAATGGATTCTCTTATTACTGGTGATGATAATCTTGTTGCTATACTCTCAGTGCTGATACCCTCAAACTTACCAATTTCAACCTTTACTTTGCCTTTTTTATTTGCCTCTTTCCATTCTTTTCTTATTTGTTTTGCAATATCCTTACCCCAACTCTCAAGCCATTTTTCTAATCTTGTCTCAAGCTCTGTTGCTTTGGCATATTTCCCCATCATTCTCAACCTTTCTGCTGCTACCTTACCTGCAAAATAATAATCTCCTATATCCTTTACTCTTCCTGCATGTGTAGGTGCAATATAACCACTTACTTCACCAAATTTTATAGGTTCTGCTCTGAGTTCAACTGCACCACTCAATTTTCTTAATGCCTGCTCTGGTAGTATTGTTGTTCTGATTCCTTCTTTTGTTTTAGTTAATTTTCTGGTTTTGAATCCATAAGCCAAATAGCCCCCTTCTCTTGTGAGTATCCCTCCTTCTGATGTAGTTTCACCAAATCCAGTTGGATGAATATCAAACAGTTTCTCGCCTGTTCGCTTGACAATTACACTATGTCCTTCTACCTCTACTACATTTCTACCTGCTTTCTTATTTATTGCCTCTGCAATTCTCTTAGCGAATTTTCCAGGATTCTTTACTTGCACATCAATATCTCGTGGTGTGCGTGGTAGTGCTTTTACACCAATCTGCTTTCCTACTGCTTCTTGCATTACACTACCATAAACTCTTGCTTTTGCCTTCTTTAATTCACGAACAACAACACTTCCACTACCTTTAGGCAATTTATGCCTCTTCTCAACAACATCCTTTATTACTCCCGATAACTCATGTGGTTTTACTTTTACACCTTTAATAATCTCTTGTGCCTTTATACCCCATCCTATCTTACCAATTTCTGATGGTGCTATTGTTTCTATATATCTTCTTGCAATTAGAGTTTCAAGAGGAGTTTGTGGTGTATATGGTGCTTCGCTTAAAATCTCACCTTTGGGTTTGGGTGCTCCAATTGAAATAGGCTTAAAACCTTCCATTACTTTAGGCACTGCTCCACTTATAACGGGCTTAAATATTGCTTCTCCATGTAATTTCTTGACTTCTAATCCCACTGATATTGCTTTTCCTTTTGGAAATTCTGCAATACTGATTTTTGGTCTCACTGGTAAAGGTTTAAACCCCCCTAAAGCCCATATAGCAGTTACTGAACCTGCAAATTGAGCTGGTCGCTCTTTTGCCATTTCAATCATGCCTTTTGCATAACTTATTGCTTTACTTGGCATTACTTGTGGTTTAGCTATCGCCTCAGTAGCTATACGAGGCATACCAAATACTACAAATCCTGGCATACCTACTATTGTGCTTGTAGCTCCTCCTGCAAATTGTCTTATCAAACTCGGCTGAGGCATTGTTTTATACTTCTCTACTTCTTTCTTGTATTTTTCTAAGGCTTCTTCATATCTCTGTGCCTCTGGTGTCAATCTTAAATACTGTTCTCGTAATATATAATGATTAGGCTTAACTTCTTCATAATACTTACGAAAACCTTTCATATATTCCTGATATTGTGCCTCTGTGCCTGTAAACTTCTCACCTTTAATATATGGTTTCCATTGCTCTTCCCATATTTTTACCTCAGGTATAGGCTCTACTGGTAATACCATAGCACCTTCTTTGGTTCGCTTCCATTCTGATTTTTCATGTTTTTCAACCTCTTTATACGAACGCTCTATTTTCTTTGCTTGTTCTCTTAATTCTTTTTCTTCTTCACCTAAAATACTTACCTCTATGGGTTCAACTACTTTCTCTTCATAAATCTTTTCTCCTTTACCTGCAAGTTTGCTTACTAATCCAAAATGAAGTTGAGAAGGTGCAAACATAAACTCAGAAATAGATGGCTTTTTGGTAGTGGGTTTGGCAGATGTTAGTTTTTCTGGTGATATGTAACCCAATAGTAAACTATATACCCCTATACCTTTTTGCTTAGGTTTTTGTTCTTCTAATTGAACAGTAGGAACTTTACCTGTGGCTTTTATCTCTTCCATTAATGGACTATAAACTACTGGAATTTCTGACTTTTTAGTAGTTATTGGTTGTTTTACTGGTGTTTGTTTCCGTATTGAAACACGCACCGATGGCTGAACAGGACGCTGTTGCTCTCTTCTCATTGATTCTCTGAGCTGTTGCACTTGCTTATTATATTCACTTATTTGTGTTTCCAATGTTTTAGAAATACCTCTTACTGTGCCTGCCAATAATCCATATTTCACTATTTCCTCTGGTGTCCATCCCCCTTTTTCATATTCTCTATATTTTGCTTTTGTCTCCTCTGCTAAATGTGTTGTGGCTTTGATTTGCTTTTCTAACATTGCACGCTGGGCTTGTAATCTCTGCAAATCTTGCATTACTTTAGATTGACTATCCAATGCTTTCTTGAGTTCAATAGCACTGGGCTTAGTTTCTGACTGTGTAGCTTTAAGATAAGCTTCTCTTATTTGCTTTGCTATCTGCTCATATTCTTTTAAATACCCACCTGCCCATGCTGGTGCTACTATTCCATACTTCTTAGCCCCTATTTCTATTTCTTTTTTAATCTGCTCTGCTACTTCAGGACGTTTGTAATGTCCACTTTCGTATTTCCATTTTAGAATGCCATAGTATTCGGGTTCAGTTGGTTCAGTTGGTATCGGAACAAATTCAAAAACCTCTTTTTTAGGATTCCATTTTACAGTGCCCCACTTATAACCTAATGCTTTTGCCTGTGATGGTGACATTGCTGCTATACCCATTTCACTTACTGATGTGCCCCCTTTTTCTATTTTTACCCAGTGCCCAACATGCACTCGCTTTTTAGCTGTTTCCAATGCTTTTCTCATCTGTTCGCGGCGTCTTCGCTCTGCCCTTCTGCGTCTTTCTTCTCTTCTACGTTGCTCTTCTCTTATCTTTCGTTCTGTTTCTCTCTTTGCTCTTTCTATCTCTGCTATCTTCTCTGCCTTATATCGCTCAATAGCCTTTCTGCGCACTAATGATGGGTATATCGGCACTTTGCCATGCTTTATACGTGATACCACTTCCTGATATACACGCTCGCTTATTTGTGGTTTAGTATTCATTGCTTATCTCCTCTTTTTCCTTTGTTTCCCCACTCTTACTAATTTCGCTCAAAAATTGTTCTTTCAACTCAATAAACCTAACTGGATTCTCACCTGCTACCTCAAATGCTACAAGTGCATCAATTAATGCGCCTATTTCCATATCTGTGTAACCATCGGCTCTTGCTATCATATTTCGTATAAGCACACTACTTTCATGCAATGTATGTGCAACCATTGCTTCTATATTCTTTACTTCCTCTGTCTTCTCTGTATCCTCTTCTTCTATCTCTATATCCTCCTCTGATGTAACTTCATTATCATCCTCTTCCTTTATTATTCGCCTTCTTTGCTTTTCCATTTTTTTATACCTCCTCAATATGTCATATATTCTTCCTCTTCATATAAATCATATCTCAATTTTCGTGTAGCGCTTATTATGAAGTTTGTTACACCTATTATAGGCAATGTATAGATGATTACATGTATCATTGTAATGAAAAATTGAGCATCATGTGATGATTGTGGCTCATAAAACTCCCAATTACCACCCAAATTATACATATCAGCACCAACTAATGCATCATGTATAGTATCCGCTGCTACGCCTATACTCATTGCTAATACCATGCTTACCAAGATACAAAAAAGCATGATAAAGAAACTGAAAATTAACTGCTTACTATATGTGTTCATTTCATCTCCCAATATTTCATAATATTATTAGCATATTCAGTTAATCCAGTCTGGTCTTTTTTATTACTTGTCTGTTCATACCTGCTTGCAAACTCCTGTGCCTTACTCATAAATTTCTTTAATGCTTTTCGTGCATGTTCAAGTTTCTTTTGTCGTTGCACCTTACGCAATTGCATACGCAGATATGCTATTGCATCTGATTTACTCACACCATACTTCCTTGCTATCTCCTCTGCCTTCTTTTCTATCTCCTTAGAACTGGTAAGCTCATTATATCGCTTAATAGCTTGTTCTACACGCTTTGCTGCCTTCTTATCTATTTTCTTTCTCTTCATTTTTCAATCACCTCCTACTCGCTTTCTTAATAGTGCTATTACTATCGGATATATGAGGAAGAACCCTATTAATGCAAATATCGGTATGGCTTTAAACATTGTTACAGTGAATCCAAATGCTTTCTGTGTGCCAATAGAAACCATCTTATTCTCTATCATATTATTGAACTCTGCTATTAAGGCATTCACTATTGGCATTGAAACAATGTATACAGCAGTGCATACGAGTAATGCCAGAACTATTACGAAGAATCCGAATGCTACTCCTTTATTATCCATAGGGTTCTTCCTCAATAATAATATAAGTTTCTTTTTATATATATTATTTTATCATTCAATCACAAATTTTGCAAAACTCGCATCTGGTTTTTGATAGGCGCTCTATCTATTCTAATATTAGAGGAAATCAAAAATCGGGAGATTTAGATATTTATCGTCAAATAGTCTCGCGGAGCGCAAAAATCGCAAGAACATTATGCGCCCGCCCGTCCGAGCATACTTTCCTCAATTATATTGTTTTCTTTTTCCTTAACCCACTTTCGGAAGCATTCTCTGTCGCAACCTACTATTTCACATGCTTTTCTTTGGCTTATTCCCATAGCTATCATTTTTTCCACTGCCCTGTATTTTTCCTCATTTGTGAATTTTTTTACAGGTTGTTTATTTTTCTTTTCATTTTTCTCTCTTTCTCTCTCTTCTCTCTTTCTCTTTCTTTCTTCGTCTTTTTTGGCTTTAAACCATATATTGAAGGCTTGTCTATCACAATCAACTATCTTACATGCCTTTGCCTGAGTTAAGCCACTTGCTATTAGTTGTGCTACTATATTGTATTTTTCCTCTTCACTTGAAAAGATAGGTTTTTGTGCTGGCTTTTTCTTTTGCTCTTCTTCCTCATCAGCTTTCATACGCTCTACTCGTATCTCTCTTGCTGCTTCACGTCGTAACTTATCATACTGCTCCCATAACTCTTTTGGTGGTGTAGGAGAAGCGAATCGCACTACTGCAACCCCCTCTGTTGTTCGTGGATAATGATAATGCGGTGCATGACCTCGTGGCTTGCCCACCACATAAAACACCTTCGGTAATGTCCATCCATAATCAAATAATGACATATCCATTTCTATCTGATAATTCACTAAATTTCTCGGAACTTTGTCTATCAAAAAGTCCGATATTATTGACATCATCACCACTGTATTCTCTGTTCTAAAAACCTGAAAAACATCATTTAATAACCGATTGCCACGTGACATCGCCTCTCGTGCGCTCCATGCTATTCCTATATCATCAAAACAATACACATTATACTGCTTCACATCTGATAATACCTCCTTTACTCGTCTCTCATCCATTACTACTATATTATCAAGGTTAAAGTAATCAGTCCATTTCTTATTATTGCCTTTCTTACGGTTCTGTATACGTGCTATCTCACATGCTATACCATAACCCAGTGTTAAACTCAGCCAGCTCTTGCCTCTACCCTGCATACCTACCACTATAATGCGAGCATCCTGATTATGCTTAGATGTAACTTTTCTCGCTATCTCAACTGCTAATGGCTGCTTTGGTGCTTGATTTATGAACGGACTTAATTCATCTGCACCTTCTAAAACTTCATATACTGGCACTTCACTGTATTTCATTCTTCTTCATTCACCTCCTCCTCAGTATATTCACCATCCGAATA
>Ga0190286_1000453_pt1 | contig 16932 bp, 21 predicted proteins | sample 48691834_MG_FD_183241 | JGI IMG/M metagenome (GOLD analysis project Ga0190286, IMG submission 183241) | Hydrothermal vent microbial mat bacterial communities from Southern Trench, Guaymas Basin, Mexico - 4869-18-3-4_MG | ecosystem: Environmental > Aquatic > Marine > Hydrothermal vents >... | reverse complement strand
ATACTGTTAAGATAATGGCTTCTCAACCTGTTTCTCCGTTCTCCGTGGAGGTTTAGACCTCTCATTTAAGCCTCAAAAGAAAAATTTTGTCGAGGCCCAGAAGAGGAGAAGCCCCTCTAAACCTTATCCTAACGGTATCATAAAATAACTTTTCCAGTTTGTTCTAAGGCAACTACATGGCTACCTAAAACTGGACTGGGAAAACGTTTGGCTGGAGGAAAGGTTGTTGAGAAGAGAGGGGTTAACGATAAAGCAGGGGTTACGTGAGGCCATCCAGTAATGGATTGCCACGCAGATCCCCTTGAAGAGGACCCCTTATTCAAGGTGAAGCCCGTTAAGACGGGGGTTGAAACGGACTCATCAAACCTTGACAGAGCCCCATACAGGGAGGGTTCTGGTTATGCTGTCTAAGGATTAATCCCGTGACGGTCAATTACAAATCCCTTATTCTTAACACTATCAGTTTTTAACCGTAAAATATATAGGGATATTTCAATAGTTACTATGCGATTTAACTGAGACGTAAGTTGATGAAGTCAGGGTGGTTAATATGTCTAAGCCGTTTTACGTCAAGTTTGAGGTTCCGAAGGAGGTTTCAGATGCAGCCTACGAAACCGTCCAGATAGCGGCGAGAACGGGTAGGATACGTAAGGGCACAAATGAGACCACGAAGGCCGTGGAGAGGGGACAGGCCAAACTGGTGGTTATAGCTGAGGATGTAGACCCACCTGAGGTTGTTGCACACCTACCGCTGCTCTGTGATGAGAGGAAGATACCCTACGTATTCGTCCCAAGTAAGGCCAAGCTTGGCTCAGCCTCGGGTATAGATGTCCCCTCAGCCTCTGTCTGTATAATAGAGCCTGGTGAGGCTGAGGACTTGATGAGGGAGATAATCACCCGGGTTGAGAGGATAAGGAAGGGTGAGTGAGGTTGAGTGAGGAGACCCCGACCCCGGCGCAGGTTATGCAGATAATAGGTAGAACTGGGGCGACTGGTGAGATAACTCAGGTTAGAGTTAAGATACTTGAGGGTCCGGATAAGGGTCGCATAATAACGAGGAACGTTAAGGGACCAGTAAGGGTTGACGACATACTCATGTTGAGGGAGACCGAGAGGGAAGCCAGAAAGATAAGGTAGGATTCTTCAAGCGGTCAAATCCGCCGGGCATCCCCATATTAACTGGTTGAATTTATTGAAAGGTTAATATTTGACTCTTCCAAAGAATTTAGGGGGTATAGACTGGAAGGGGTAGGATTACGCCGATGCCTAAGCCGAGGCGTTGTTCATTCTGCGGATGCGAGTTCCCGCCTGGAACCGGGATCATGTACGTGAGGAACGATGGTTCAATATTGTGGTTCTGCTCGAGCAAATGTAGGAAGAGCGCCCTGAAGTTGAAGAGGGATTCCAGGAAGTTCAAGTGGACAGCATACTACGGTAAAGAGGAGAGGGTGCGCTAGGAAGAGTCGTGTATTGAGGGGTTGGATTGGAGCCTTTAAGCCTCATCTACTGGATAAAATTCAGTTTAGGGGTCCTAGCGGCGTTGATATGCATCCTCCTAAGCGTCAACAACATAATCACTGGTGTGACGATCGGGTTCGTAACCTACATAATCTCCGATAAGGTGTTGAAGCAGCTCTTCATAGATAAGGTTGATAACCTCTCCAACGTGACGAAGACCGGAATAGGAATCTACATCATAACCTTCATCTTCTTCTGGGCGCTGTTATATACGATCCTCAGATTCTCCTAGTCTGAAGCCGTTCTCCTCCTACCAGTCTTCCTCAACAAGAGGCTTGTAAAGTCCACCCAGGCCGAGAAGAAACCCCTATCATAATCTGTGTGCAACGCATCCTCCGAATGCCTGATGAACTCCTTATTGCTCCTCTCAAGCATCTCCACATTATCCAAATCTAGGTTCGAGAGGAATGAGTATCTGTCGCTGTTCGACCTTTGGGTTAGGATTATACCGTTCAAGGCTTGAATGTATCCCCTACCCCACTCAACCCCGTCTAACCGTTTCCTAATCTTGCTGAGGGTCCGCTCCGCCTCTGCGAACTGCCTATCCAAGACGAGATTGAAGAACCTCCTCACAAGGTTTGGAGGTGGACGTATCTTATCTGGCTCTCTCTTCCTCCTCGACATCCTCAATTCCGTTCTCGGTTATCTTAAAGACAGCCTCCCCTTCAGGGAGATATGGACTGGAGACGAGTCGGGCTATCCTTATAGGTCCACGTGCGGCCTTCCGGAGGAATATCCTTGTATGGCTCGTATGGGCCACCACATGCCCACCTATTGGGCGTATGGGCTCCCCAAAGAAGACGTTCGGGCTCGCCATAACCTGGTTCGTCACGCAAGCTACAGCGTTAAAGGCTCTAGCCAACCTTATCAGCTTGTGCATGTGTTTGTTTATCTTCTGCTGTCTCTCCGCTAAGCTCTCCCTGCCGAGGTATTCACTCCTGAAGTGGGCTGTTAAGGAGTCTACGATTATGAGGCGTATGTTATTCTCCTTTATTATCTTGTCTGAGTTCTCGAGTAGGAACATCTGGTGGTCGGACGTGTAAGCCTCCGCTAGGATTATATTCTTAACGACCTCATCCGGGTCGAGGTTTAGATGCTTGGCCATCTGGACTATCCGCTCGGTTCTGAAGGTGTTCTCGGTGTCTATGTATAGGGCTCCCCCGTTGAGTCCTCCCCTCTCCGGTGGAAGCTGCACATTCACGCATAGTTGATGCGCTATCTGGCTCTTCCCGGAGCCGTATTCACCGTAGAACTCGGTTATGGTCTGCGTCTCAAGTCCCCCGCCTAGGAGTGCGTCAAGCTTCTTACTACCAGTTGTCAACCTGAGGACGTTCTGCCTCATCCTCAACAGCTCATCTGCCCTGATGAATGAAAGAGATATTGAAGATCTCGCCGCGTTTATTATCTCGAAGGCCCTCTTCTCGCTAATTCCCGCCTGCTCCAATTCCCTCACTGTGGCTGTGGCTAACGCTTCTATCGTATTGAAGCCCAGTTCACGTAGCTTCCTAGCTGTCGAAGGTCCAACGCCGGGTATATCCTCGATGTACAGGTACTTCGCCTTGGTTGGGGTCTCTTTCACGGTCAACGCTATCTCTCCAACCAACCCCATTTTAACTATTTAAGTCTACTAAGATTATTAGAAGAGTTAGAGTATTTAAATTAGACGAACTATAAAACGGTGGTATTTGCCACCTCTAGGCGGTTGTCACAAAGCTCAAGGAGGAGAGGAGCGTGGTGAAGTTCGAGAGTCTCATAACCGACGTTGCAAAGAGGCTTCTAATGTATGCAGTCACAACCCTGCCGCCCGATGTGAAGGATGCTCTTAAAGAGGCCTACCGCAGGGAGAGAAACCCCCTGGGAAGGGCTCAGCTTGAAGCTATCCTTAAGAATGTCAAGCTGGCTGAGGAGACTGGTAGACCAATCTGCCAAGACACGGGGACGATAAGCTTCTACGTAAGGGCAGGGTTCTACCCGACGAAGCTGCACAGGGTTGAAGAGGCCCTGAGAAGAGCTGTTGAGGAGGCTACAACCGAGGTGCCGCTCCGCCCCAACTCTGTAAACCCCTTCACAGACGAGAATACAGGTACCAACCTCGGCGTTGGAATACCAAACATAGAGTGGGAGTTCACACAGTCGGATTACATAGAATTGACAGCCTTCCCGAAGGGGGCGGGTTCAGAGAACGCTTGCGCCATGAAGATGATGTTGCCAAGTGAGGGTGTAAGGGGCGTGAGGAGTTTCGTCATCGACTGCGTATTGAAGGCCGGCGGCATGCCGTGCCCTCCAACCATAATCGGGATCGGCATAGGCGGAACCTCAGATATAGCGATGAAGCTAGCTAAGAAGGCCCTGCTCAGACCCCTAAACGAGCCTAACCCAGACCCGAGGATAGCGGGGTTAGAGGAGGAGATATACGCTGATGTAAACTCAACCGGGATAGGGCCCATGGGCCTAGGCGGAGACGTAACAGCTCTAGCGGTCAAGATTGAGTATGCATATAGGCATCCAGCCTCCTATCCAGTGGCTGTAGCCTTCAATTGTTGGGCTTCAAGACGTTCCACCGCCAGGATATACTCGGATGGAACAGTTGAGTACATAACGCATGGGCAAGGGTGAAGATGGAGGGTTAAGGTTGAGGTCTACCCGCGAGGTTAAGTTAGAGACTCCAATGGCCAGCGATGAGGTTCGGAGCCTAAGGGTTGGAGATGTGGTCTACATATCCGGAACTCTAGTCACAGCTCGGGATAGAGCCCACAAGAGGATGATGGACTACATAGAATGCGGGAAGCCCCTACCAGTCGACATGCATGGTATACCAATATACCACTGCGGGCCGATAGTTAGGAGGACTAACCGTAGATGGATCGTGATATCAGCTGGCCCAACAACGAGTATGAGGATGGAACCCTACGAGGGTTACGTGATAAGGCGATTAGGCATCCCGATGATCATAGGGAAGGGTGGTATGGGAGAGGAAACCGTGAGGGCCATGGAGGAGTTCGGAGCCGTTTATGGAGCCTTCACAGGTGGAGCTGGCGCCTTGGCGGCCACCCTCATAGAACGAGTTGCAGGCGTTGAGTGGCTTGACCTAGGCATGCCGGAGGCCCTATGGATACTTGAAGTTAAGGACTTTGGCCCCCTCGTGGTAGCTATAGATTCCCACGGCAACAACCTATTCATGGAGGTTTACAGGGAGGCGAGGGGGAGGGTGGACGAGATAATCCGCAGGATTGAGCATAAAGTTTAGGCTTCTAGGTGGTAATCCTCACGCCTGAACCTTCCAGGCCGCTCATATTCCTCGAATACCCCAGTTTTCTTCAACGCATAGAGGATGGAAGCCAAGATTATGGATGCTATCGTCATTATTGTGAGTAGTGGAGCTGCCTTCGCGACGAGTATGGCGAGGGCTAGGTAGTTGCTGGCTCCTGCAATATCGTTCCCGCTCATGCTGGCTATAGCTCTCCTGTATAACTGTTCAGCTATCAGCTTGTACGGTAGGAAGAGGGGGCTCACACCATCTATCAACCTCTTAACCTCAACTATTAGCTCCGGGTAGACGTACAGGTCTAGGACGTTGAAGCCCAGCCTGTTCAGTAATGGTGCAACAGGTTCTCCAGCTGCAAGACTGAGGTAGTAGGTTAACACATTGTTGTCCTCCACCTTAACCCCGTTTATCAACTTGAAGAAGCGGGCATAATACTGGAGGCCTCCATACCTATCCGCCAGCATGGTGACGACGTAGTACGCCGCGGTGTATAGGGTCCACATATCCCTAGGCCTCTTGGATGGGGTCCAATCTAAGAGGAACCCCAGGTTTTCACCCTCACTTCCCTTCAGCTTAACGACGCTCCCGTTCAGTTCCTTCTCCATCTCGAAAGCTCCCTCATAACCGAGACTCTTAGCTATCTTGATGCTGACGTATTGAGCTATCCCTTCATGGAACCACAGGAACTTGTTCGGGGATAGCCCAGCTACCCATATGAAGTGGTGGATCAACTCGTGTAGGGCTACCACCTCTATATAGCCCTTAATGTAACGTGCGTAGAACACGTTTATATGGATGCTTCCCGGCGTCCCGCCGGTGAAGGGGACGTAGCCTCCGATTGAGAATAGGAGTTTGAAGTCTGGAAGGAAGAACTTAACCCTTACATTCTCCAAGGTGACGTTGAAGATATCAACTAGGTCCTCGTAGGTTCTGTTGTAGAGGTCAAGTATCCCCTCAGCATAGCTTGAGTATCTACTAACAGTCTGGAAGGTGAAGTTCCCCACCGTTATGCTCATCAAGTTCGGGGAGTCCTCATCAGTCTTGAACCCTATCTCGATCCTCATCAAGGTTTCAGGTAGGTCAGCCTCAACATAGTTGCTGTTAGTTGGTGATAATGGGTATATCGAGCTGGTTGTCCTCCCTATCGCCAATGTCTGCCCACGCTTTATCTTGAATTCCTGCGGGAGGATCACCCTAACTCTGCCGGAGCTGAACCCGTCAAACCCTATCTGGGATGAGTAGAAGATTCCATCCGGCTCTATTATCATAGCGGCACAGGTGAAGTTGTACTCTATGTAGAACTCGAAGTAGTCCTCGGAGTTGAATGTGAAGTTTAGGGCCTTGTAGAAGTAGTAGTCTATCCCTACAACATCAGATGTATTCTGGAGGCTCCATCTGGTTATCCTGCCATGCAACGTCCGGTTAATCCAGTTGGAGAACTTGGGAACTAGGACCCAAGATGAACCTGAAGGGATATTGCTCCTATAACTTATCACAACAAGGGCTGAACCCTCCCTATCAACCCTATAGCTGTAGGTGTAGGTGCCAACCTTCGGAGGTTGATAAGCTAACTGGTAGGATAAAAGTGGTGGGTTCAGGGTTGATAGTAAGAGAAGGGTTGAGATTAGAGCCAGCGATATCATTCGGATATGTAAGAACCAGCCAGGGCTCCCTCTACCCCTCATGGTGAACCTTCCCGTCAAGGAAGTAACTCGCACAAGATGGGATTTATCTTTTTCCCTCAGTCGGGACGCATCGAGCATACGGAGGAAAACGCTTAATAGGGAGGTTTGTTAAATTAGACTGAGACTCAAAAGTGATGGGGAGGTTTAGGTTGGATATTCTAACCCTGATCGTAGCATCAGTAGCCTTCGCCCTATACGTAACCTGTCCAAGGATGACTGCCATGATAGCAACAGAATCAAAGATAAGCGGTTTTAACCCTATTCTAACGGTAATCTTGGGCTGCATACTCGGCATACCGCTCTTCATAGTTCTCTTCTACACCTTCAAGCACCTCGGTGTAGAGGCGACCGTCATACTGGCAGCGGTCTTCGATGTGGGTGCAGCCCTACTCATCGGAAAGATAAACCTGAAGGGTGGACTGGAGTTGTTGATAATTACTGCCTTCGTCTATGTTGGTATAAGGGTTGCCCCAATAATTGCGGAGGCGATCCTATCAGCCCTATAAGGTATGGAAAAACAGAATACCTAGTTGTAACGTCCGTTAAACCTTATATCCAGATTGGGGTTAACTAAACGGAGGGTTTGGAGTATGCTATTCGACTGCCACGTTCACAGCGGGGGGAACGAGACGGTCGATGAGGTTATAAACTTCATGGATAAGGGCATACTGAGGGAGTTCGGATACGAAAGCGAGGTCATAGAGAAGATGCAGACAGGAATGTTGAGCGTTTTCTGAAGGGGTAACCGGAAGATGGATGGGGAGAACCACTACCTGAAGTGTATAGGTTGCGGCTGTGAGTACGAACCAGACGAGGTTCTATATCTATGCCCGGCTTGTGGAGACCTGTTGACCGTCGAGTACCGTGAATTCCCAAAGCCGTCAAACCTGAAGGAGGCGTGGCGGCGGAGGGATCACACGGTCTGGAGGTACCGTGAACTATTACCGATAAGGAAGGATACACCCATAATAACCCTCGGTGAGGGGGGGACTACCCTGAATGGATGCCCAAGGCTCGGCCGCCTTGTAGGTTTAGATCGGTTATACGTGAAGAATGAGGGTGAGAACCCCACCGGCTCCTTCAAGGATAGGGGAATGACCGTTGGAGTCACCCGTGCTATAGAGCTGGGGATGGAGAGGGTTGCATGCGCATCAACAGGGAATACCTCAGCCTCCCTTGCAGCCTACTCATCGAGGGCGGGGCTTGAGTGTTTGGTCTTGATACCGTCAGGCAAGATAGCCTTCGGGAAGCTTGTCCAAGCGGTCATCCATGGGGCTAGGGTTATCCAAGTACGCGGGAACTTCGATGAAGCGTTGAGGGTAGTTAGGGAGCTGTGTAGCCGCCACCCGATATACCTGCTCAACTCGGTTAACCCCTACCGCTTGGAGGGGCAGAAGACTATAGCCTACGAGGTGGTTGAGCAGCTGGGTGGGTTGGTTCCAGACAGGGTTATAGTCCCGGTTGGGAACGCTGGAAATATAAGCGCCATCTGGAAGGGTTTCAGGGAGCTATACGAGCTCGGCCTAACCAGGAAGCTTCCGCAGATGGTTGGGATACAAGCTGAAGGGGCATCCCCGATAGCCTCATCCCTCAAGAGGGGCATGGAGACCGTAGAGTTCGTAGATGAACCCGAAACCGTCGCGACCGCCATAAGGATAGGTTCCCCAGTGAACTGGAAGAAGGCTGTAAGGGCCGTTAAGGAGTCCGGAGGCTTAATGGAGACAGTCTCCGACGATGAGATACTGGAGGCTCAGAGGCTCCTAGCCCAGCTTGAGGGGCTGTTCGTTGAACCTGCAAGCGCGGCGTCTGTTGCTGGACTACGCAAACTCACGGCTTCCGGGGTTATCGATGGGGATGAGTTGGTGGTCTGTATAGCCACGGGCCATGGGTTGAAGGATCCAAACATAGTGTTAGAGAGGTTCCCAACCCCAGTTGAGGTTGATCCGGATGTGGGTTCCGTCGAGAGGGTTCTGGGGATAAAGGCGGTGGGGCTACCTGTTAGCTCCGGGGCTCCTTAACCTTGAGTATCGATATAACGTCGTTCAATACGGCTGAGACGGTCTCCCTACCAGCCCCGTAGCCGACTAAGGTTAACTCCCCGGCGAGGTCGGTGACTATGTGGAGGGCGTTCAGGTTTCCGTGGACGCAGAGTGGGTGGTTTATCGGAACAAGCTTAGGTGCAACCTCAAGGTGTTCATCAACCGTCCCGATCAGCTTTATGGCGTAGTTGGCCTTCCTAGCTAAGCTCATAGCCTCCGGTGTAATCCTCCTTATCCCAATCCTCTCAACATCCTTGAATTTTGCGTTCCTACCCATAAGGGCGTTGGCCAGTATGACAACCTTACATGCGGCGTCTATCCCATCCACGTCATAGGATGGATCCCTCTCCGTGAAACCCCTCTCCTGCGCCTCCTTCAGGGCTATATCAAAGCTCGTTCCCTCGAAGTACATCTTCGAGAGTATATAGTTAGTCGTTCCGTTCAGTATCCCAGATATCCTAACTATCCTATCACCCTGGAGGCACTCCCTAACTAGGGAGAAGACCGGTATGGCTCCGGCAACGGTTCCCTCAAACCTGAACTCACATTTGTTTCTCTCAGCTAACTCTCTTAGTTCCCTAAAGGCGACGACTAAGGGTCCCTTATTCGATGTGACTACGTGGATCCCCCTCATCAAGGCCTCCCTTATGTGGGTCAGCCCGGGCTCTCCATCCCTTATATTCGTCGGGGTTGCCTCAACCATCACGTCGGCTTCGCTCTCCTCTATCAGCTGGATCGATTGATCCCCCTCATGGTAGGCGCCTCCATAATCATGTAACTCGTCCATGGCTGAGAGCCTCTCGATGTCTAAGCCATCTTTATCGTAGAGGAAGCCTCTCCTATCCGAGACCCCCACAATCCTAAACTCTCCGTCTATGCCCCGGATTATGTCGAGCTTCGTCCTTATAGCCCTGATGAGGTTTCTCCCTATGAAGCCGAAGCCCACGACTATTAGGTTCATCCCTTCACCCAGCTGTTTTCCCACTCGATCACAGAGATGATATCAAGACCGCTTCCTCCTCATCCGCTATCCTCTTAAGCTCCCTTAATAGCTCATCGATGGAGTCAACCGATACCTCGACATCGAGCCTTACAGAAGCCTCCTTCGATGTTGGCGCTGAAACCTCAAGGTTCTTTATCCTAGCACCGCCAATCTTGGACTCTATCATCTTCCTCACATCGATCCTACCTACCAGGATGAAGGTTGCGCTCACCCTCTCAAAGACTTCCTCAGACTTTATTATGATTATACCCATCTTCTCGAGGCTGGCTCTCGTCCTCTTAAAGTTCTCCTCGGTCGGAAAGTCCACAACTAGGCTGACCGGAACGTACCCTTCCGAGGGCTTATCCCTCTCATGGATTATCGAGATTATGTTCCCACCGTTCTTCGCTATAGGCTCTAGAGCCCTAAGAAGCTGACCCGGCCTATCGGCCAAAGCGAGAGTCATACTGAACCTCATGGCTTCCATAACTCCATTTACATCCTGAAGGTTCCACCCACATCCGCAGACCTAACGAGGTAGGAGTACCTACGTAGGTAACCCCTGCCTATCTTGGGGGGTTTAGGCCTCCAATCCCTTAACCTGCGCTCCAACTCGTCATCACTTAGTGCAACGTTTAACCTTCTGTTCGGTATGTCGACCTCGATTATGTCGCCGTCCTCGACGGCCGCTATAGGCCCGCCCTCAGCGGCCTCCGGTGAGACGTGGCCTATGCATGGCCCCCTAGTCGCTCCGGAGAACCTCCCATCGGTTATCAACACCACAGAGTCGCTCAGACCCATGCCGACAACAGCCGCTGTGGGTGACAACATCTCCCTCATTCCCGGACCCCCCTTAGGACCCTCATACCTTATAACCACAACGTCTCCCTCCTCTATCTCGCCCTTAAGGATGGCCTCCATAGCCTCCTCCTCAGAGTTGTAAACCTTAGCCGGACCCTTATGGGTCATCATCTTAGGTGAGACCGCTGTGGACTTGACTATGGCTCCTCTAGGGGCCAAGTTCCCGGTTAGTACAGCTATCCCACCCTCCTTATGGATCGGTTTTTCAAGAGGCCTGATGACCTCCCTATCGTAGACCTCTGCATCCTTTATGTTATCCCCCACCGTCTTGCCAGTTACGGTCATCGCATCCAGGTGGAGGAACCTGCTCAATTCCTTCATGACGGCCGGTATCCCCCCAGCTGCATCAAGTTCTTGGAGGTCGTGAGGTCCACTTGGGCGCATGTCGCATATGTGTGGCACCTTCCTACTCAACTCGTCGAAGAGTTTGAGCGGTAGTTCCACACCAGCCTCGTTCGCTATGGCCTTCAAGTGTAGTACGGCGTTTGTTGAGCCCCCCAGCGCCATATCAACCATTATGGCGTTCTCGAATGCTTCCGGGGTCATTATGTCTAGGGGTTTTAGGTCTCTCCTAACCAAGTCCACCGCAATCTCCCCACTCCTCTCAGCTATCCTTAACTTCGCCGATGAGACCGCTAGGGCTGTTGCGCAGCCCGGTATCGACATCCCCATAGCCTCGGTTATGCAGGCCATGGTGTTAGCCGTGTACATCCCGTTGCATGAGCCACACCCGGGGAAGGCGTAGTCCTCTATGAGCTTCAATTCCTCAAGGCTCATCTTACCCGCTGTAACCTCCCCAACCGCCTCGAATATTGATGTGACATCGACCTTCCTGCCCTTGAATAACCCGGACAGCATCGGTCCACCTGTTACGACTATAGATGGTATGTTCAACCTGGCTGCGGCCATAAGCATGCCTGGGGTTATCTTGTCACAGTTCGTCACTAGGACCATCCCGTCAAACCTGTGGGCTTGGACCATAACCTCTATCGAGTCGGCTATTAACTCCCTTGAGGGTAATGAATAATGCATTCCCTCATGTCCCATGGCTAATCCGTCGCAGATCGCTATCGTGTTGAACTCGAAGGGAACTCCACCTCCAGCCCTTATCCCGGCCTTAACGAACTCCGCTATCCGGTTTAGGTGCATATGTCCAGGAACCACTGTTGTGAAGCTGTTCACAACGGCTATGAAGGGTTTATCCATATCCTCATCTGTAACCCCTAGACACTTCAGTATAGCTCTGTGGGGAGCCCTCTCTACACCCCGCTTGAGGGAGTAACTCCTCAACTTCAAGGTCAACCCCCTAATATGGCCTCCCTAATATATGCCGGAGGGAATATAAACATTGGCTCCAAATAGAAAGATATTAATAGAGTCATCTGGTTATAGTAAAGATAAGACCTTATCGATTGGTGGTAGGTTATGGCTTCGGAGGGAGAGTCCGGAGGGAGCGGGGCATCAATAACCGTGGAGATCGGAACGATCAAGTTCCCCCTAAGTGAAGCCATCCGCTTCACTTTTGAGAGCATAAGAAAGCGTTTCACGAGGGTTCTCATCACAGCTCTCTCAGTCCTCCTCGGCATAGCCTTCATGGTCACCCTATTGACTATGGGCGCGATCCTCCGATCGTTCGGTCAGGCACCAGAAGCCTATCAATACTGGATGGTGGTTATAGCCCTCCTCGTCTGCGGCGTCGGGATCACAAACTCCATGTTGATGGCGGTGACCGAGAGATATAGAGAGATAGGAACCATGAAGTGCCTCGGCGCTACTGATACGAGTGTACTTGAGATATTCATATTAGAAGCCTTCTTCTTGGGGTTGATAGGGGGCGTTATAGGTTCAATAACCGGGTGGACAGCAGCCGTCGTTACGTATGGAATACAACTAGGCTGGGACGCCGTCTTCAACTCGGCGGTTATGGTTGAGTATGCATCCAACATAGGCTTAGCGATACTAGCCGCGATATTTCTAAGCGTCGCCGCTGCCGCCTACCCCTCAATATATGCGGCTAGGCTTAAACCTGCAGAAGCCCTAAGGTATGAGATCTAAGCTAGACGATAACTAGACCTACGGGAAAAAGTAAGACCTATTAAAAGGGATAAAAAAACTTTAACTCTCAGCCCTTACATAAACTTCAGCCCTAGTCTCGGTTCGTTCTATGTGACCGTCACGGAGGTATAATATCCTGTCACTGACATCTATCATCTTCAAGTCGTGAGTGGCGGCAATTACCGTAACACCCTTCTCCTTATTCATCTCCCTCAGGAGCGTAATTATCTCTAAGCCTGTATGTAGGTCAAGGTTCCCGGTTGGCTCATCGGCGAGGATTATGACCGGGTTATTCGCCAAAGCCCTAGCTATGGCTACACGTTGTTGCTGGCCTCCGCTGAGTTCCATCGGCTTGTGGTGCAGCCTGTCTCCAAGCCCAACAGATTCGAGTATCTCTCTAGCCCTCCTCATACGCTCCTCCCTCCCGACTCCGGCGAATATCATCGGTAGCATCACGTTCTCCCACGCCGTCAAGACTGGGATCAAGTTGAAGGTTTGGAAGATGTACCCTATCTTTCGGCATCTCAGCCAGGCCATCTCATATGCGTCGAGCCTTGCGATGTCTACCCCGTCGATATAGACCCTCCCACGGGTTGGCCTATCTATACCCCCAACCATGTTGAAGAATGTGGTCTTACCTGAGCCTGATGGACCCATTATTGAAACGTACTCGCCGCGTTTAATCCTCACATTGACGCCGTCAAGAGCTTTAACCGTTACGGGACCCATCCGGTAATACTTCGCCAAATCCTCGGTCTCTACAACATATTCAAAGCTGATAGGCTATTCCCCCATGGTTCTTGTTATTTACTCTATGCCGAGACTTATTTTAATTTTATGGTGAGAATCCGGATGGTGGGTTTGGGGTGTATCTCCTAATCGACTTGTCTGTGAGGAGTTCCCGTAACGCTCTATGGTTTGCTTAGCTGTACCGGAACTTCCCATACGGGCTTATGATAGTCAACTTATTCTTTCCGTCGCTTCTCTCACACCTGCCTATAACCTTCGCTTCAAGTCCATACCGCTCCGGGATCGCGATGAGTTCTTCGGCGTATTCCCCGTCGGCGATAACCTCGAAGCCTACGCCCATGTTATAGCTCTCAAACATACCCCTCCAGCTCTCCCCCGATTCCCTCCGTATCAGGTGGAATATTGGGTCGGCCTCGAAAAGGTTGTCCTTTACGTAATGTATGTTCCTCCCTATCCGTAAGCACTTCGTCTGCCCACCAGCCGTGTTGTGTACGAGCCCGGATATATGCGGCCCATAGGTGGTAAGCATCTCCCACACCACTGGGGCGAAGAGCCTAGTCGGTGATAGGATGGCCTCTCCAACGGTCATACCCAGCTCATCGAGGTATTGGTCAAACTTGAACCTTCCATAATAGCCTCTCTCCTCAGTCGAGATCTCCGGATACGCCCTCTGGTACTCTTTATCCATTAAGCAGAGCCTAGCTAGGGTTAAGCCGTTACACATTATCCCGCTGTTCTCGAAGTTCTCATACCTCGTTTTACCGCCGCTCCTTAAACCAACTATTAGGTCTCCGGGCTTTATTCTGTCGCCAGTTATGACCTCGCTCAACCTTACCCTGCCGTTTATTGTGCCCGATATATCGAGAGTTCTCAGCTGGTCGGGCATATCGGCGGTTTCGCCGCCGGAGAAGGCGGTCTTGAGTCCGTATTCCTCCAGTAGGCTTAGGCATTCCTTGAAGCCCTCGTTTATCGTCTTGAGGAGTTCGCCCTTCGGTATCTTGAAGGGGTTTACCGCTATGTAGTCAACGAAGTTCACAGGTTTCGCTCCAACACAGATTATGTCGTCGAGGTTCATCGCTATGACATCTTGGGCCAAACCTTTAAACCATCTTATCTCACCGGTTTCCTTCCAGTGTAGGTACGCCTGTACGGGTTTGCTCCCGGCGCTGTCTGTGTGGGTTACAAGTCCCCACTCAGGCATATCCGGGTCCCTAGTCACGACGCAGAAGGCTTGAGGGTATAGTTCATCTAAGGCTTCTTTGAATGTTTCTATACCCCGTTTCCTTACGTCTACCCCGGTCTCAGCATACTTCGAGGGCATAACCCAGCCCAGACTGAACGGTTAATTTGAGATATTTAAAAAGGAGGAATTTAAGTTATGTGACTATCTCTGTGAGTAGGTTCTCCTTCATGGCCCTCTTGATCTCTAAGGCTATTCTGTCCCCCATGCTTAGCCTCCTCTGGTACATGGCGTTGGCGTATTGTGAGCCTACACCCATGTGGACGTTCGTCCCCCCGCCGTGTCTCAAGGCTACATCCTGCGTGACTGGGACATGCATGTAGGTCTCCCTGCCTGGTGGCACATCGTATAGTCCATACTCCACAGCTGGACCAGGTATCTTCGACCACGTTATTAGGGTTTGGAGGCACCAAGCCCCGATTATCCCGGGAGGCTCATACTTCAAGGTTGCCAGTAGGAAAGCGTCTGCATACTTGTGGACATCCTTCAGTAGTGACTCCCTAAGGCTCATCGCCAGGTGGCATGTAACCTCGAAGGATGGAACCCTCTTTATCTTCTCTTGGACATCTATCGGGAGCCTCCTTAAGCCGTCTAGGATCGTTTCCCTCCTCTCGTCTATGGAGAGGAACTCGTTAGCCAAGTGGACCCTAGCCTCCTCTATGCTCGTTCCGTAGAGCTTTGCGAAGGCGTCATCCACATCACCCCACTCCCTCTTTGCGTTTAGGGGTGAGAAGAAGAAGTTGAAGTTTGCGTGTGGACCTAGGACTATCTGTTCGACCCTGGCGTTCTCCAAGCCCTCCCTATCTAGGTTTCCGAGCTTAACCTCCCTCTCAACCTTTTCCTCAAGGTCTGCTGAGTTAGCTGCGAAGATGAATTCCCTCTCGAACTTCCTGTGGGCATGCTCAGCCTTCATCAGGAGGGGTTCATCTATGTACTCCTTGAACCTTATCCCGTTCTTGTGCACCTCGAACTCGTAGGATTTAGGGTATGGTATCCCAGCCTTCTCAGCGAACCAGTAGTAGTCCCTCTCTATCTCGCCCCTATTCTCTATCTTCAAGAGCTTGCGTGAACCCATTATCGGGACCGCGTACTCTTTCTCTATGACGCTGCAGTATTCGTCTCCACCGACGTAGACCGAGAAGGCCCTGTTCGGTATCTGAATACACTCCAGCTCTATCAAGTCATCGACGTACTTAACTATGTCTGGGTACCTATCAACTATCAGTATGGCGGCTCTCCAAGGGTCCTTCTTGTCTATATCCGCTGGGTCCTCAACTACGATGAGGTCCCTCCTAACGAGTGAGGGTAGATCCTCAACGTATTCGCCGGGTTTCCCTACCATCGGGTTCTGGAGGTATATTCTAGCCCTACCCTTAGGTACATAGATTATGCTCCTAAGCCCGTAGTTCCTCTGTCCTTGCCATGCATCGAGCGCCGAGTGGGAGCCAAGGTTTAGGCATACCGGCTCCTTATATGACTTGACAACCTCCTGCATCTCTTCCCTTTCGATCATACCCTCTTCACCTGAACTTTCTCCCCGTTAATCTTTCATAGGCCTCTATATACTTTTTGGAGGTCTCCATCACCACGTACTCTGGTAGCCTGGGTGCTGGGGGTTCCCTATTCCATCCGGTTGAGATCAGGTAGTCTCTCACGTACTGTTTATCGAAGCTGACTTGGTCCCTCCCGGGTTCATATCTATCTATCGGCCAGAAGCGTGATGAGTCGGGGGTTAATAGCTCATCTATTAGGATTAGCTCTCCATCCACTATGCCGAACTCGAACTTCGTATCCGCTATTATTATCCCGTTCCTCTCAGCCTTCCTTGAGGCTGCTTCGTATATTTTTATGCATATCTCCTCAACCTCCTTAGCCATATCTCTTCCTATCATCTCAGCCACGTTGCGTCGCGTCAGCTCAACGTCATGTCCAACCTCAGCCTTCGTTGTGGGTGTGAGTATAGGCTCAGGCAGTTTATCAGCCTTCCTCAATCCTGGTGGGAGCCTTATCCCGCAGATGTCCTTCCCATCCTTATACCTGCCCCAAGCCGACCCGTACAGGTAGCCCCTAACTATGAACTCTATCTTTATCGGTTTGGCCTTCCTGACGAGGACGGTTCTGGGGTCGATCACGCTCACTATGTGGTTTGGCACTATATCCCTAGTCTCGTTGAACCAGTAGACGGAGAGCCTATTTAGGGCCTCACCTTTGTAGGGTATCCCGTTTGGGAGGACGCTGTCAAAGGCTGATATCCTATCGGTTGAGACAACCAGCAATTTGTCTCCAATGTCGTATAGGTCTCGAACCTTACCCCTCTTGAAGAGTGGAAGCGGGAGGTTCGTCTCAAGTATGACCTCAACGTCATCAAGCTTCAAATCCGAGCTCAACTATATATTTCCCTCCAAGCTTTTAACCTCCTCAGCCGCCCTTATCGTCGACTCCCTCCTCCTCCGCTTATAATTCTCAACCTCCGTATATAACGAGTTGTCTGATAAGGCTAGGATCTCAACCGCTGCCAGGGCTGCGTTCTCCGGGTT
>Ga0190286_1000451_pt1 | contig 17050 bp, 18 predicted proteins | sample 48691834_MG_FD_183241 | JGI IMG/M metagenome (GOLD analysis project Ga0190286, IMG submission 183241) | Hydrothermal vent microbial mat bacterial communities from Southern Trench, Guaymas Basin, Mexico - 4869-18-3-4_MG | ecosystem: Environmental > Aquatic > Marine > Hydrothermal vents >... | reverse complement strand
AACTAGGAGGGATGAGATGCTCATGATCTCACCTAGATCTCAAGCCTAAGCCCTACGGCTAAGCTCACCAGCTCCTTAAGCTCCTCCACCCTCTTATTCAAACCCTTCTCCGGGACGAATGCGAATATAGGCTCGACCCTCCCCTCGGCGATGAGCTCGGATCTAATCTCTCTCGTTAAGTCGAGGTATCTCTCTGGAACTATTATCATCGAGTATTCTCCCCTCTTAACCAAGTCCGTGATTGTTGAGCGGAACTCCTCATCAGAATCCACCCTAAACCTATCTGCGCCGATGAGCCCGAAGACCGATACGAAGATCCTATCTCCGACCGCGGCGACCCTCAACTCTCCCACTAAGATCAGATCCATCTAGGCTTTAAGGTAAGTGTTTATGATCTTGAAAAGATTGTGAGAGGCTTACTTCCTCCCCTTCCTCTTCTTCTCCTTCTTCTCAGACTTCTCCTCACCAGTGTGGAGGTAGGGCAGGTAGGGGTTCACTTGCCTCCCGCCCATTTAACATCACCAAAGATCTTAATCACGATCCCAAATTTAACCATATTCTATGAGATCTTTTATGTGTTTGACGATGTCCCCGAATCCGGGCTTCCATAGAGTTGCGAAGCAGTCTCCCCAAGCCCTTATAATCTTCGCCATCCTCCTCCCCTTAAGAAGCGAAGATCTCTCCTCGAGCTCCTCAATATCTCCTATCCAGATTAAGCATGTCTTCTTGAAGATCTTTCTTAGGTCATCGACCTTTTCGAGAAACTCATCTATCAGCTCTCTAGGCGGGTCTGCGACCACGACATCATACACCCCAAGCCTTGAGAGGTCCATGGCATCCCCCTTAATTATCTCGACCCCGCTTATCCCGCTCAAGTTGAGGATGGCTGCATCTGGATATAGGTCTATGTAGGTTATCTTCCTCACGCCTCTAAGCGAGGCAAGCTTCGATAACGCACCACTACCTCCGAATAGGTCTAAGAAGCTCTTAGGCTTAACATATCTTAAGATCAAGTCTAATAGCTCAACAATTCCTGGCCCTGGGCCATAGACGTATTCGTCGAACATCATAAGCCAATCTATTCCGAGCTTCTCGGAGATCAGCGCTGTTGGGGAGAACTCTGATAGCTTCCCAGTCCTTATCAGCCAGCTAAGCTTCACGGGTCTAGGCTTAAGCATCAAGAAAGAGACTTTAATCCATGTTTAAATTGATTCACACGACCTCCTCTCACCGGCATACATACTTCGATAGCTCTGGGATCTCGAGCTTTCGAGGTCTAATCTTCCTTCTAAAACCCCTATATTCTCTCAGGACTCTTCCACCGCAGTTGATGTAGAAGCTTAGGGCTATCCTATCGCTTTCATTCACCTTGCTTAAAGCCCTTAAGATCCTCACCACGGACATCCTCTTAAACCCTAATTTCCTGAATAGGCTTCTCGCCGAGTGTAGTATGGCCGCTCCTGTTCTCCTCCTCTGAAACTCTCTCCTAACGTGGACTCCGAAGTCTATGTTCCCCGTATATTTGTTCAAGTATGCAGATCCAACCGCCTCCTCTTCGAGGTAAGCGATTAGGATTATGTGGTGTTTGAAGCTTGGTGGAATGAAGAATCCTCAGCTCTCTTGCTGAATTCTCCTAAGCTTTCTTAAATCCCTCCTCGACCCGATCTTAATCACAACCTCTCGGTTTCCAGATTTCGGGATCTCCTCCTTAAGGTTCCACATGATCAAGACCGATCTAGCATATGGGCTGAAGCCACATTCTTCGAGAACTCTCCAAGCGTCTGGCTTCCACTCAGGTATCCCGAAATCTCTTAGGCCATGCCTCGAGAATATCTTTTCAGCTCTTTGGAGACTCTCTCAGATATTCAATTCTCCATCTAAGGAGGAATATGTCTTGGATCTCTCCCCTCTCCCTTAATCCCCTCCAAGCTCCATGGCCATGGAAGATAACCCTCATCCTCAAAGCTCTTAAGGCGCCGATCAGTTTGCCTGAATCCATCAAGCCCAAGTATCCGAGGCTCTTCCAATCCGAACACCAAAAGGTTTTCAGTATACTCATCCTATGCATCTATCTAAGATATCCTCTTAGATCCGAGATCAACGGATCTCTAAACCTTTTCACGAACTCCTCGAAAATGTTGGCGGGAATCCTCGTAGCTCGCATAAACCTCTGTGAGCTTACCAAGATATATTAAATGTGTTGTGGCTCAGTCAAATGCCTTCACTTCATCCAATCCGCTTAACTCTGACTCTTCACAGCCAGATATTATCTAACATTGAGAACTTATTTAGGTTTAGCTTTGGGTCTAGGTTAGGTGATGCGCGTTTAATCGTGCCTGAGTCTGCGGCCATCGCCTTCAGCTCTTCTTGAATCCTATTGGGATTATGTAAAGTGGGGCTTCATCCACCCCTAAGATCTCCTTGACTCGATCATCGTAAAATGCTCCTATGACCACGCATCCCAAGCCTAGGCTCACGCACTGCAGATAGACGTTTTCTCCTACATGCCCCACCTCCATATGGACATATCTTATCCCTCTATCACCATATCTCTTGGTCGTCCTCTCATAGACAGCGGTGATCACCATGTTCACGGCCGCCGCTCCAACCCATCCCTGATTTAAAGCCGCCCTCATAAGCTCCCTGCTATAGTCGCCCTTCTTGATGAGCTCGATCTCATGGGTCTTTGGGAGATAGTGGTATATTCCGGGCTCAAGCCCCTCAACCCCGCCCTCCTTAACCACCATATAGATCTCAAGTGGATAGGTTGCCCCAGCCGATGGAGCGGTCTTGAAGCCCCCGGCCCGCAGCCATGGATTTGGCTTCGTCACCCCTTGAGCTGCCCAGAAGAGCTGTGAGACGTGCTTTATCGTCAGCGGCCTATCCTCATACTCTCTAATACTCCTCCTAAGCTTCAAGGCCTCCTCGATCGAGGTCTCGCTCCTATAGGATGGTTGTGGGAGCTTGATCTTCAACTCTACTTTCTTGGGCTTCTTCTCGGCTTTAAACCTCATCCCGAATATGCCGAAGCCTATCAATCCGATCGCCGTGAGCATGAATATGATCAGCGTTAGGAAACCTCTCCTCCCAATCTTCAAGGCTCTCCAAAATGAGTTTGTCATGGTTATGATATAAGGAGTCTTGGAAAAACTTATCTAGATCTAAGGGAAAATTTGATATATGAAGCGGCTTAGCATCGGAGATCTGCTGAGCGACGGCTTCAGATACGCGACAAATCCATATAGGAGGGCGATCGCCCTAGGAGTCCTACATCTATTATCATTTCTGATAGTCCCAATCTTCTTCGCGCTCGGATACGTGTATAGATGCATTAAAGGGACTATCGAGGGGGTTGAGGGGCTTCCAGAATACCGCGATTGGGGTGGGATGTTTATCGATGGGCTAAAGCTCTTCGCGGCCTACCTAATAATACTTATACCGACAGCTCTGATAATCTTCTTGATAGGCGTGCCCCTCAGATTCGGGGCGATCCTTAATCCATATGCCATGATTATGTCGATGACATCCGTCTACATCGCTTCATTCATAATAGGGGTCTTGGCCGGCCTCTACCTCTTCATGGCCATACCGCACATGATATATGTGGGGAGGGTTGGAGCGGTCTTCAGCTTCAGCGAGGTTCTTGAGAGGATTAGGAAGATAGGCTATGGAGATTATCTCGCGATCTGCATAGTCACGTTGATCCTCGTCTGGCTCCTATCTCTGGTAGGCTCCCTGATTCCGATAATAGGCGTGATTCTCATCATACCCATCGCCGTCCTCCTCCTCGCAAGGGTTCAGGGACTGGTCTTCAAGAGCACGATCAGCTGAACGACTCCTAATGGCTTGCTTGGGCACCCTCCATAAATGAACCCCTAAAGCCTCCATCTTCCACCTAAACCTAGAGGCTATGAGGAGTATAGGGGAGGGGGATAAAGTCCTATTCGTGACCCAGAGGGGTAAGAGATACCTCGTATCCGTTAAGAGGGGTGAGAGATTTCACACAAGCGAGGGATACGTAGATCTTGATGACGTGATCGGGAAGAGATATGGGAGCAGGATCAAGACGAACACTGGATCGGTTTGGACGGCGTTTGAGCCGACGATACTCGACCACGTCCTAAACTTTCCGAGGATAACCCAGATCGTCTACCCAAAGGATCTAGGCTACATAATCTTGATGACCGGGGTTAGATGCGGGAGCAGGGTCGTTGAGGGTGGAACGGGATCGGCCGTATTGACAGCAATCTTGGCATATCACGTCGCGCCTCATGGAAAGGTCTACAGCTATGATGTCAATGAGGAGTATCTTAAGAATGCTGAGAAGAGGCTTGAATCACTTGGTTTAAGGAGCTTTGTCGAGCTCAAGCATGGGGATCTGACCGAGAGGATAGATGAGAAGGATGTCGACGCGGTCATCCTCGACATACCGACCCCATGGCTCGCCGTCAAGACGTCCTATCAAGCCTTGAAGGATAGCGGGATATTCATCTCAATAAGCCCAACCATAGAACAGGTAATAGAGACTGTCGACGCGCTCAAGGAGAATGGCTTCGCCGACATCTCGACCGTCGAGATCCTTCTGAGGAATATGAGAGTTAAGCGTGGGATGACTAGACCGGAACATCTAATGCACGCTCACACTGTCTACATAACAACCGCCCGTAAATCTGTGGCCGATTCACTCGATCGGTAATGTCTCCAAGCGATCTTAACCTCTCTCAGCCTTTCTAAACTTCTCCACGATCTCTGCTAGAGCTGACGCAGCCTCCTCAGCATGTTGATATGGGTATTTTTGAGGCTCAAGATACTTCAAGCATGTAAGGTAGCAACAGACGTGATTCGCCGCGGCCATCGCCATCTCCCTCCCAAGCTCTTGATGCTCTTGGACATCCTCAACCCTCTCTATCTCCCTAAGCCTCTTCACGCCCTCCTCAGCCTTCAAATCCTTAAGCCTCCTCTGGAGTATATCCTCAGGCCTGAACTCCAACACGATTATCGCATCGGGGTTCAAGATCTCCGCAACCCTTGATGGTAGACCTGGATAGTATCCGAAGGAGGTCTTTATCACAGCGTGAGTGTCTATTATCAGGTCTCCATCGAGACTCGCTATCGCCTCCGCCGCCCTCTCTTGGAGGAGCTTATAGTCTCTCGGCTTAAGCTTCCTCCTCATCTCATCCCTATTGGAGACTCCGAAGCCCTTCCTAGCCTCCTCGAACATATAGTCTCCGAAATTAACGACTTTTAAGTCTGGGACTTTCTCAAGGAGATTCTTCAATATCGTGGTCTTCCCAGCTCCCGGAACTGCGACCACAACCATCCTAACCATGTGAGATTAATTGATGGCTCCTCGACTTAAGGATTCGGTTCTCAGATCTCCATCTGACGCTGGATCTTCTGCTTGGCCGCTAGGTACTCCTCCTCCGTAAGCTCTCCAACCCTATATCTAAGCTCTATCTTCTCAAGCTCTCTCTTGAGCTTTTTATGGAGCTCCAATAAGTCCTTCAAGGATTCGAGGGTCTCGTCAAGATCTGAGACTATCATGTTGACATCCTCCTCGCTTAAACCTCTTGAGACACCCTCGGAGCTTATCCTATCTCTAAACTCCCTTATCCTCGCCTCGTACTCTGGAAGATCCGCGAGCTTTACGTTGAAGGCGTTATGGAGTATGTTCAGCCTAGGCTTTATCTTGGATAGCTCCCTATCTATCGAGAGCTTCTCAGTTATGTACTGTTTATCAGGGATCTCTCCTATCTCATGCCTGATCTTAAGCTGTTCTAGCTTTGAGTTCAACTCGCTAATCCTATCTTCAAGCGATCTTATCATCTCAAGCCTCTTGGAGTTAACCGCCTTGATCCTATTCCTATACTCCTTGTAGATGTCTACGAAGACCTCAGCCGATGCCTCGCCATTCAGGAAGAGCTCGAGCAAACTATTCCTCCAATTATACACGTTTGCGAGCTGCTCGACTATCTTACGCTCCTCTGAGATCTCTTGAACTGAGGGCTTCCGCTCCAAAACCTCCTCGCCAACTCTCTCTATCACAATCTCCTTCTTGGTCTTCTCAGATTCAGCCTCCTCTATTTCAGGTGATTTCTCCTCAGGCAGGTCTAGCGGTTTCCCACAATACTTGCAGTATGGAGCTTTATTGGTCAGCTTCCCGCAATGCGGGCATACAACCTTCTCTTCCCACATCTCTTAAAACCAAATTTAATGATCGAACTTCTCTAATAAAACTTTCTAAGAAGCTCCTCGAAGGATTCTCTGAGGATATATGTCTAAATGCCATGAGTCATATCATCGGCAACAAGAGACCATGTGATAAACTATTAAATATCTCAAGAGATACGCTATCTTGGTGAGCTTGAGCTTGGGTCCAAATGAGCTTTCCCTAGCACCCGTTCATAGGCTTATCAAGAAAGCTGGAGCTGCGAGGGCGAGTGAGGAAGCCGCCGAGGCCCTTCGACAAATCCTCGAAGAACTCGGATTAGCTATAGCGAGGGAGGCTTATAGCCTAGCCCAGTATGCCGGCAGGAGGACTGTGAGGAGAGAGGATATTGAGAGGGCTGCTAGAACCCTCCTACGAGGCTATTACTCTTCAAGATAACAGCCATATTGCTCTATGGAAGGCGATCCACCCGTCAATACCCCTAACCTGTATTAAGACCTAAAAGATCTTCACGCCTAGAAGGTCGCTCGGTAAATGAGATAGTATCTGAAATTCATGTAGAGAGCGACGACCGCTCGATACCTTCATGGAGCTAGAACATTAATAATTAAGGTTTATATTTGCCTCAACTTCACCATCCTATGGTAATTTAGAATTGGAGATGTAATGGAGGTGGAAGAATGGCTTACGCTCCAAGAGCAGGCGGTCAGCCCGTAATAGTCCTGAAAGAGGGAACCACTAGAACTAGGGGTAAAGCCGCTCAAAGAAATAATATAGCCGCCGCGAAGATAATCGCCGAGATCGTTCGAACCACCCTAGGGCCTAAGGGGATGGATAAGATACTCGTGGACAGCATCGGAGATGTGGTGGTCACAAACGATGGAGCAACCATCTTAGATAAGATGGATGTCGAGCATCCCGCCGCTAAGATGCTTATAGAGGCCGCTAAGGCTCAGGATAACACGGTTGGAGATGGGACTACGACCGTCGTGATCTTGGCGGGAGAACTGCTCAAGCGCGCGGGAGAATTGATCGAGCAGAAGATCCACCCAAGCACGATCATAAGAGGATATAAGAGGGCTCTCGATATAGCCGTGCAACATCTTGAGAAGATCGCTAGACCTGTGAAGCTTGAAGATAAGGAGACTCTTAAGAAGATCTTGCTGACATCTCTCGCCAGCAAATCCCTCGGATTCGCTAAAGAGCATATCGCGAATCTGGCCTTAGAGGCTGTCCTAAGAATAATCGAGGAGAGAGATGGGAAACTATATGCGGATAAAGATAACATTCAGATAATCAAGAAGATGGGTAAGAGCCTACTTGAGAGCGAGCTCATAAACGGTGTGATAGTCGATAAGGAGGTGGTTCACTCAGCGATGCCGAAGAGAATAGTGAATGCTAAGATAGCCCTGATAAACGCTCCATTCGAGATCGAGAAGACGGAGTTCAGCGCAGAGATAAGAATTCGAGATCCATTAAAGATGAAGGAGTTCTTGGATGAGGAGACTAGGATCCTCAAGGAGATGGTTGACAAGGTTGTCGGCGTCGGGGCGAACGTAGTCCTATGCCAGAAGGGCATAGATGACATCGCGCAGTTCTTCATGGCTAAAGCTGGGATACTGGCTGTGAGGAGGGTCAAGAGCTCCGACATGGAGAAGCTCTCAAGAGCGACCGGCGCGAGGATAGTCACAAACTTTGAAGACTTAACTCCAGAAGACCTTGGAACCGCGGGGATAGTTGAGGAGAGGAAGATCGGAGAGGATAGAATGGTCTTTGTGAGAGACTGCAAGAATCCGAAATCCGTCTCGATACTGATTAGAGCTGGACTTGAACGACAATTAGATGAGGCCGAGAGAGCATTAAACGACGCAATAATGAACCTAATCTCCCTAATCCAGAATATGAAGTATGTTCCAGGCGGAGGCGCCACTGAGATGGCCTTAGCATCGGTGATAAAGAAGGAGGCTCCAAAGTATCCTGGGAAGGAGCAGCTCGCCATGCTTGCATTCGCTGAAACCTTAGAGATGATTCCGAGAATCCTCGCAGAGAACTCCGGTCTCGAGCCGGTTGAGATCCTAACCGAGCTTAGGACAAAGCATGAGGGCGGGCAACATGGATATGGAATCGAGGTATTCTCCGGAAAGGTTCAAGATATGTTCAAGGCCGGGGTGATAGAGCCTCTAAGGGTGAAGGAACAGGCATTGAAGAGCGGGTTCGAGGCGGCTGCCATGATCCTGAGGATAGACGATGTGATCGCCGCTGCAAGGCGTAAGGAGACAAAGCCTGGAAAAGGTGGGTCTGAGTCGAGTTTTGAATAAATATTCATAAACTCCTTTTTTTGGGGTTAAGTCGAGAATATAATTTGATATAGCAGTAGTGTGTACTTTTAAGCGTGATGACGATCACTATCGATGAGAAGCTTAGAAGAGCTCTCCATAACCTCGGCTTAACAGACTATGAGATGAGGGCTTACATCTCATTACTTAAGGCCGGGAAGCTCACTGCAAGCGAGCTAAGTGAGGCCGCCGGAGTCCCATACTCAAAGATCTATGACGTTCTAGAGAGCCTGAGGAAGAAGGGGTGGATTAGGAGTGAAGGTGGGAGGCCGGCGAAGTTCTATGCTAGACCACCTAAGATCGCCCTAGACATCAATAGGATGAGAATCGAGCGCGAGCTTAAACGATATGAGGAGATGGCGTTGGCTGAGCTACTACCAATCTATCAGCGAACTGGAGAGAAGGAGAAGCATGATGTATGGGTTCTTAAGGGCGAGACAAGTATACTCTCAAAGATAAGGGATCTCATACTCGGATGTGAAAATGAGCTACAGATAGCTGCTCCGTGGATGAATAAAGATCTCCTAAGCCTCATCTTCCCCTCATTGGCCTTGATAGCTAATAGGGGTGGTGACATCAAGATGATGTTATCAAGCTCATGCGACCCAAACCTCGCTAAGAAGCTCGGAGAGGTGGCGGAGATCAGGCTTAGAGATCAGATGTTCGGGGGAGGAGCAATCTCAGACTCAAGGGAGGCAATAATAATTCTAGGAGCTGAGGAGGATGAAGTGCCCGGCATCGCGATCTGGTCGGATCACGTAGCCCTCGCAAGAATAGCTAAAATATACTTCAATTATCTCTGGAGGGATGCTAAGCCGTTTAACAGGTAGATGATGTAGGGTCGGTGTCCGAGTTGCGGCGCAGAGACTCAAGAAGAAGGGCTCTATACGTTTTCATATCAATCCTAATCATAATCATGATCATAATCTCTATATCTCAAGGCATCTGGTTTGCTCTGAATCTCTGGGAGTTCGGAGACCTATTCGTAAGACCATTCTATTTCTCACTTATCGGCGGACTCATACTCTCCTTCATAGCATTCTTCAGATTCAACTTTAGAAGGAGAAACTCGCTGACCTTCTGGCTCCTCAAGCTATTCATGAAATTCTATCATAGAGCCGGATATATCGAGCCGAGGGATCTCGATTACTCAGCATATCAGATGAGCTTCGGCAAGTTTTTGGCATGGCAGGCCACGAAAACCTTGATCGGAGCAATACTACTCTCAAACGCTATCTTCGGAATTGGCGTTACCGCTGCCTTGAGTGGAGTCGATTTCGGATTATCCAACATACCGAGGGTAATGGGTCTATCGTTCATCCCAGCGAGCATTGATGACATAGCTCCTGCGATGACCGTGATATCCTCGATCCCAGCCCTAACAATTCTACTTCCACCAATCCTCTCAGCGTTCGGGATCAGACTGATACTCTTAATCGGCTTGACCACGCTCATCAGGGCGGCTTCAGAGTCGATTATGAATTATCTGAGGACGGGATCTCTCAGAGTCCCAATAGAGACAATCGAGGCCCTAATAGCGATAGGAGTTGCGTGGACCGGATTCAACCTATTCTTCCCAAGCTACATAGACTATAACACGAAGATCTTCATAATCGGCGCATTCATAATCTCCGCGATAATGACCTTATTCGTATACCTCGATAAGACTAGGACAGGATTCATCTACGCATATACGATCAAGGCTGGGGCAATAATCCTAATACTCTTAACAATATTCGCCATAGTGTCGATTCAGAACAGTGTAGCGGATGCTAGGAAGGTTGAGTGGCTCGGCCCATACGTCAAGCAGGAGATAGCCGTGAACAGGTATCTCGCAGATATAGATGATGTCAAGGTCTTTATCTATAATTTTACCGCGAAAACCCATGAATTAAACTCGTCCCAGCTCTCACGCATCTACAAGGATCTTCAAACAGTTAGGCTTTGGGATTGGGATGCGGCCTTCACGAAGCTCAAGCCGGAGATAGGGTTAATACCATATATAGACTTCGAGGACTCAGACATTCTGCGGTTTAGGAATAGGCTATATTGGAGCGCATCCATGAAACCAGTCCTGCCGAGCGGTATCCCTCCCGCCGACATCTGGTATAATGAACACCTCGTATACACCCATGTCCCCAGCGGATTCCTGTTACTCGACGCGAATAATGGGACGATAATTGATCCATCGATATTCTTCAAGCAGAGGAGGATTTACTATGGTGAGGGCGGATTATTCGACACCACTTGGGCAGCGATGATCTTGGGGAAGGAGAGGAGCGATGAGGTGACCGGGGTCGGCTACCATGGAGATGGAGGGGTAGTCGTCTCACCCCCGATGACTTGGTTCTTCGACATTACCTTCTTCCTCTCATATCCAGATAAGCAGGTTAGGATAATCAGGTATCGAGATGTATATGATAGGTTGGAGCTGATCCTCCCCTACTTCACCTACATCTGGAGGGGAAGATATGTCGACATGTTCCCCGTGACCGATGGCAATAGGACTTATTGGCTTATGCCCCTGATAATTAGACTCGAAGCAAGTAAGGTTCCATGGAGCAAGGATCACGAGCTCATCAGATTCATAGGCTACTCCTTGATAGACGTCTATGATGGGAAGATAAAGTTGCTGATAACCGGAGACGATTTCGTCAGCAAACTCATAAAGAAAGCATATCCAGACCTTTTGATAGAGGAGTTTCCTGATCGGCTTAGGAATCAGACAAGGTTTCCTGAAGAGGTCTTCGAGTATCAGGTCGAGATGTTCAACATATACCACGTTGAGGATCCTGTAACCTATATCCAAGCGAGAGAATTCTATGAGATACCAAAGGGAGTCCACGTATACTACATCATCACTCAGCCTCCGAGATTTGATAGGCCAGAGTTTGTGGGACTCTTATCGCTTCAGCTGAGAGGTTCTCCTGGAAGAAATCTGGCCGGATTCATGGTCGTCAGGAACGATTATCCGAATCTCGGAGAGAAGATCTTCTACAAGGTTCCGATAGGTTCTGAGGTTAAGCTTCTCGGCCCCTCAGCCGCTAGGGAGGCTTTGGAGAGGTTTGCGGAGTTTAGGAAGCTTAGAACCCTCTTGGAGAACCCCAGGATAGGTGAGACAATACTCTACCAGATAGGGGATTACCTCGTCTACGTGATCCCGGTCTACACGTCGCCCGCTGGAGGGGTGGTGGCCCAGCTCGGAACCATAGCAACGGTTGGCGCCGAGTTCACGGGAAAATACTTCATAGGCTTAGGATCCACGCCTGAGGAGTCCTTCAACTCATTCTTGAAGAGCTTGACCGGGGCCGCTCCTACGATCGCTAGGATCGACCTCTATAACCTCACCATAAGCATCTTGAGGGACTTTAAGCTTAGAATAATGTATCCAGAGAAGATAAATGCGAATCTGATCTTCGTGGAGGGGAACATCACCTATAGGTCTCCTAAGCTCCTCAAGGAGAGCTTGAGCGAGTTCATAAGCTCATGGGTTACTGGAAAGGGGTTGGATAGGGTGCTGGTCTGGAGACTCAATAACACGGTCAACGTGGGCTCCATCTTCTCGGAGAAAGGAGTCGTGGAATTACATTACATCAAGATCATAGGCGGCTAATTCTTAAAAGATCCCTAGGAGCCGAGACTATTGGGAGCGGTGAGAGGGGAGAGCCAAGTCGAGGAGGTCTCGAAGCTTATCCTAGGAGTACTCGCAACCCTGCTATTACTCATACTCTTCTCCCTGATGCTGAGGCTTGGGAGGGGGGTTTTAGGATTGATCCTGATAGGCGTCATCGTCTTACTCGGAGTCTACTGGTTTAAGGAGGTCAAAAAGGCGTTAAAGACCTATAGGCCGAGGATCGAGTACCCACTTGAATTGGTTGAGGATGGAGATCTACTCACCCTCACAGCCCAAGTCCCAGGCCCGGAGGAAGAGGTCTCCATTAAGATCTCGGGTAGGAAGCTCTTGATAAGGGGTGGGAGGGGATTTAAGAGGATCGTTAAGCTCCCATATCCGGTCAAGGTCTTGAAGAAATCCTATATTAACGGAATTCTCCATTTACAATTCATCAAGGAGCAGCAGGTTGTGAATAGGCGGAGATAATCTTAGAGCTTATCGAGGATCGATGCCAGTAGGATTGGGAATATTATTGTGGCGTCGCCGTGAACGGTGACCTTCCTCGCATCGGGCTTAACCTTACCCCATGAAACGGCCTCGCTGACCAATGCCCCACTTAGGCTTCCATCATACTCGCATGCGGTCGTGATGTAGATGGCATAATCCAATCCATCCTTGAATTGATTCCACCAGAGGGTGTGATGTTTCGATATTCCTCCGCCTATCATGATCGCTCCAGTCCTCTTGGCCTTAAACACGATCTCAGACAATCTCTCACAGTCCCTGAATAGGTTTAGCTTGAAGTCCCTTCTCCTCTGCTGGAATAGCCAGAGCTGGGTTCCAACGGCCCCATCCATTATGCCTGGAACGAATATCTTAATCCCGTTTCTCGCCGCTAGGTGGAGTATGCTGTTCTCATCCTCAAGCCTTTCACCTAAGATCCTCGAAACTTCATAGCTCCCAACCTCCCTGACGCCATTTGAGTAAGCCTCTTCTAAACATTCTTGGACGAATCTCTCGATCGTAGGCCCATATGATTCGAGTGGGATGACCACGCTTCCAAGCCTATGATAACCCTCTCTCCTAAGCTTTGCGTCGTCGAGCCTGAAGTCGCCGTTATAGTATTCTCCGAGCGACCTCGCTATATCGTGGTCGAGAGCTCCGCATGTCGTTATGATTGCGTGGAACATCTTACGTCTAATCGCCTCGGCTATAATTCCCCTAAATCCAGTTGAGATCGGGGCGGCCACGAATGATAGGAATCTGAAGCACTCATCATCACTCAACATCTCCAAGAAGATCCTCGAGGCGATTCCAAGATATCTTGCTCCGAATCCCCCAGACTCCTCAAACTGCTCCAATAGCTCCGAGGTCTTCATCCCGGGCCATAGCTTGATGTCCTTGACTGGGATCATGGGTGAAGATTGTGCATGGCTCGTATTAAGGGATCATTCTTGAAGCCCTCTAAGCCTCTCAACCAATTCATCGACGCTCCTAACCATGCTCAAGGCGAAACATATGTCCTCAAGCCTCGCAAGCTCGATCGCGAGCGAGTCCACGTGATCTCTGCCCACTGGCCCATGGATCACTATCATCTTAGGCTTCACTGGATATAGTCTGGCGGCCACCATGGGAGACCTCCCCCTGCTCACCCTCGTAAATATCATGGCCCTCATTGGGTTTCTCCCGAAGAGATATAGGAAGTCTAGGGCCTCTAAGGATCTTATCGCCCTCAAGCTATCTATCACCGTATATCCATAGAGCGGTGAGCTCAACCACTTCTCCCCAACCAAGATCTCCGCATCGAGTAGGTTTACCAGCTCCCCAACGCTCCTCGGAGACTCGAACTCTGCCATGTCTATGACCGCTGGGCTCAAATCCCTGTGAAGCATCGAGTATCTCCTGACATTCGCCCCACCCCTCCTCATATCCGCCTCGATCAAGGCCATCACAAATTTTCTGATGAACTTCGTTCCAGGAGACTTCCTCCTATTGTTCTCGTAGTCGCTTAGAACTGAGGGTGAAATGCCCATCGATCTCGCCACCTCGCTCTGGGTGAGGTTGAATAGGGTTCTCCACTTCCTCATCACGGTCCCGGGGTTTAAGGATAAGATTATCTCTCCAGCGATCTTATTCATCAGCGCCTCCTTCATCTAAAATCACCGCCCATTAACGTATTTAGAATGATAGCCATAAGACTTGAACATTTCTGAAAATTCACTTATATTTGAGCGCATTCAACGATTATTGGGGATCGCTGAGCGGGGATCGAGGGATGGCTGATCGCTTCTGGATAAAGATACATCACTCAAAGGTTGGCGAGACCATCCTCGCCGTATGCGATGAGGAACTACTTGGTAAGAGGCTTAAGCTAAATGAGAGCTGCTCGATCGAGGTCAGCAAATCCTTCTATGGAGGGATCTTAATAGCGAGCGACGATCTAGACAAATATCTCAAGCAAGCGACTATCGTGAACATGCTTGGAGAAAAGGCCATCTCATATGCCGTGAGAAAGGGGTTCATAGTCGAGAAGGCAGTCATAAGGGTTGGGGGGATCCCGCACATCCAACTATACCTCTAGACCCCGAGCGCCCTCGATATAGTCATCATTTCAGGCCCTGTTGTAACTGATCCTATGATCGCTCCCTTACTATTCGCTATTATCCCGCTCCTGACGAACTTCACTCCATCGTTGACTGTTCCCGGGAGAATGGTTACCTTGAAGATCTCGCTCAGCCACCTCTCCTCATCCTCCGACACCCCAGCGTATACTAGTCCACCCTCATTCGTAACTATCGCTAAAGACCCGACATAGCTTCTATTCGCTATCCTACCCCTAACCACCTCAACTCCGAGAACATCTTGAACCAGCTTCTCAGCCTTTCTCGGGAGAATGCTGCTTATGAGGGCCGCCCTATCATTAGCTAGGATGAGATTTCCAACCGCCGTATACTTGCTCTCCAAGAGCGCTATATTTATGTCGCCCACAGACCTCCTTATCTTCTCCACCTCCTCGTCCAAAACCATCTTCGACAAGATCAGGCCATTACTATTTCCCGCCGCCATGGTTGATAGGAGTATCGAGCCTGCGAGGGTTGTTGGGATCACCTTCACCCCGAGAACCTCTTGGATTAGCCTCTTCTGCCTAAGCTTAAGCCTTGGAGGAACTAGGCATATATCCTCGGTTGGAACCGCGAATAAGCCTATCTCAGCCGATCCAAAGAAGGTCTCGAGATGTATTCCACGCGATCTCGTCGAGATCTTGCTCATCTCCACATCCCTTCAAGGTCATGACTCCAGTCGTTGAACCACGTTTACATATGCTCTTGAAATCGAGTATATGTCCCCTATCTCCAATCCCAAGTCTAGGAGCTTATTGATGGACTCCAATGCCCTGCGAACCGAGTAGAAGTCGGGCGTCGCTCTACCAGCCTCAACCAATAATGAGAGATTGTCTACCCCTTGATCTCCCGCTAGGGTTATCAGGAGGCCGGCGGCTCCTATTATCTGCCCATCATAGACATCTGCGTCGATCCGCTTAAGCGCAGACCTAATCGTTTCAAGCCTCGTCGAGGATACGTAGACCTTCCTTTTCTCGGAAACATCCTCTTTACCATATCCTCCGAGGGTTAGGATGAAGTTCGCCCCAATCCCCAAGCACACCTTGAGAACCTTGTCGCAGAATTCATGCTGCCCATAATAGGATGAGGGCTGAGAGTTTCCATAAAGGAGGAGCAGGGGCTTGGGTTCCTCAACATAGTATAGGTCTGCGAAGCATGGGATGAGCCTGCCATCCCTAACATATCCAGCCGTTGGGAAATATGGTGAATAGAATCTACAGATTCTCCTCCCTCCGAGGCTCTCAAGTAGGTAGGCGACCGCCCCCTTAGCCACCAAGCCCACTCCCGGAAGCCCCTCAATTAAGGCGGATCCCGGGGCTTTGAGATCCTTTAAGTCTGGCTCGAAAATTATCTCGGTCTCCATCAACTCGCTCCTAAGCCATCCAAATCCCTCAACCTAATTAGTCTTACCGCTTTTCAGGAAGATTTGTTAAATGCTTTTCCAAAGGGGTTGGTTGAGGGATGTTCGAGATCTCAGCAGGAGATCTGCTCGGAAGAATTGGGAGGCTTAGGGTCGGGGATAAGGTCGCCGAGACACCCCTATTCCTCCCCGTAATAAACCCTGTAACCCAATCAATCTCGGCTAGGTGGATGAAGGAGAACTTGAGGGCTGAGGCCGTGATAACAAACGCATACATAATTTTCAAGAGGCTTAGGGAGAAGGCGCTGGAGGAGGGAGTCCATGGGATACTGGACTTCGATGGGATCATAATGACCGACAGCGGCGGATACCAAGTCTTGGAGTATGGTGATGTCGAGGCGACTCCCGAGGAGATAGCCTTATTCGAGGAGGAGATTGGAACGGATATCGCGGTTCCACTCGACATACCGACTGGGATCTGTGGGAGAGATAGGGCTGAGGAGACGGTTGAGAAAACTCTGAAGAACGTCGAGATAACCTTAAACATCCTCAGGGAGAGGGGCATTAGGAGAGCGCTCTGGGCCGCTCCGATTCAGGGCGGAACCCACCTAGACCTACTTCAAAGATGCGCCGAGCTTGAGAAGGAGATGGGTTTCGACCTCTACGCCCTTGGTAGTCCGACGCCCTTAATGGAGGGCTATAGGTTTGAGAAGCTCTTCGAGATGATTTACACGGTTAGGAGGGTTATCGGGTTTGGGAGACCATTACATCTATTTGGGGCAGGTCATCCCATGATCTTTCCATTCATAGTCGCATTGGGAGTGGATATGTTCGACTCAGCGAGCTACTACCTCTACGCAAAGGATGAGAGATACATAACCTCGACCGGAACCCTCAGAATAGATAGGATCGACTATTTTCCATGTAATTGTCCAATCTGCTCGAATACGA